>PVBE010953795.1_pt1 | contig 15461 bp, 9 predicted proteins | sample 1631181 | NCBI WGS metagenome assembly PVBE01 (sample SAMN08397723, study PRJNA350692) | Marine metagenome, whole genome shotgun sequencing project. | isolation source: water | place: Pacific Ocean | collected 2012-04 | reverse complement strand
GACAAATGACAAACTCATGGAATCCATCAAAAAGGGTAACAAGCTCAAAGAGCAAAAGGAGAGGCTTCTCCCAATGCTGTGTTCGGGTAGATGGTTGGGATCCTTTCACTTGTCTGAACCTCACACAGGTTCAGACGCATCGGCGATTACTACAAGGGCAGTTAGAGATGGAAATGAGTTCGTACTCAATGGACATAAAGCGTTCATCACCGGCGGTAGCACTTCTGACATCGCTGTAATCGTGGCCGTTACTGATCCCGAGGCTGGGAAATCTGGAATCAGCACCTTTGTTATCTCAACTGATAATCCTGGCTATCAGGTTGTAGCTAAGGAACAAAAGCTAGGACATCGAACCAACGACCTATGTCAGATCCACCTCAACGCGCTAAAGGTGCCCGAATCGGACCTTCTGGGACCTGAAGGTCGTGGCTTAGCAATCGCGTTAAACAGCCTTTCGCTCGGCCGCATCGCAGTAGCAGCCCAAGCCGTTGGCGGAGCACGACAGGCCCTTCGCCTGGCAAAAGAATATGCCGAAGTTCGCGAAACATTTGGCAAACCCATCATCGAACACCAAACGATCGCCTTTCAGCTCGCAGAAATGGCCACCGAAGTCGAGGCCGCCAGACAGATGTATCTGCACGCCGCTGCGTTACACGACGAGGGCCACGACTCTATTGCTGCCGCCTCCATGGCTAAACTTTTCGCGTCCGAGATGGCCGAACGGGTAGCTTCACGAGCTATTCAGATTCATGGGGGCGCCGGATTTTTGGAGGACCACCTCGTCGAAAAAATTTACAGAGACGTGCGCGTATACCAAATATATGAAGGAACCTCCGAAATCCAGAAACTGCTCATTTCACGGCATCTCGACTCTCTCGAAATGTGAACCCAAGACTCTGCCCTAGGCTCATTGCATGACTCCCATCCGGCTAGCGGCTGATATCGGCGGCACATTTACCGATCTAGCCTTAGAAGCTGATGGAGATCTATACACCGCCAAGGTTCTAACTACCCCCCTTGAACCCGCAACTGCGGTGCTCGAAGGAGTGGAAAGAGTGTTGGCGGACGCCGCCCTGACCCCTCAAGACGTCGACATTTTTGTTCATGGAACCACCCTCGCAACGAACGCGCTTATCGAACGCCGGGGTGCCCGAACTGCCTTGTTAACAACTGCTGGCATGCGCGATTCGATCGAAATGGCCCACGAAAATAGGTTCGAGCAATATGACCTAGCGATGGTACGACCCGATCCGCTCGTACCACGAGACCTCCGAATCGGAATTCCCGAACGCCTGGCTTCTACCGGAACTGTCCTTAAAGGCCTAGATAGGGACGCCGTGCACAACGCTGTAGAACACCTAAAGGAGCTGGAGATAGAGAGCGTCGCTATCGGCTTTCTTCACAGCTACCTCAACTCAGATCACGAAACCCAGACCGCAGAAATAATCCGATCACAGTGGCCGGAAGTAACCGTGTCGCTCTCAAGCGAGGTTTGCCCGGAAATCCGGGAATACGAACGATTCTCAACCACCTGTGCAAACGCCTACATCCAGCCCCTCTTGACCCGCTACCTAAGAGATCTCGAGGCCCGCCGACGTGCTTTAGGTATGGGTTGCCCCATGCTCCTGATGCAATCAGGCGGGGGCCTCGGAACACTCGAAGATGCTCTCCAGTTCCCGGTTCGACTAGTTGAAAGTGGGCCAGCGGGAGGGGCTCTGCTCTCAGCTGAACTTGCAAGAAGTTTTGAGATCGATAAAGCCCTAAGTTTTGATATGGGGGGAACAACAGCCAAGCTCTGCATCATTAACGACGGACAACCTAGAACTTCTCGAGAGTTTGAAGTTGGGCGTGAATATCGTTTCTTAGCCGGCAGTGGGTTACCTCTTCGGCTGCCCGTAATCGAAATGGTAGAAATTGGTGCTGGCGGTTCCTCAGTCGCTCAGCTTGACGAACTGGGACGTGTAGCAGTTGGGCCGCAAAGCGCTGGCAGCGAACCAGGGCCGGCATGTTATGGGCGCAACGGAAGCGAACCTACGGTCACAGACGCAGATGTCGCCCTTGGTCGGATTTTACCTGAGGGTTTCTCGACCGGAGATTTGAACTTTTCTAAAGATGCAGCGGTCGCCGCAATAAACGACAAACTAGTGAACGCTGGCGGTTTTGATCCGGGCACAGCTGCTTTAGCGATCACCGAGACCGTCGATGAAAATATGGCCAGCGCGGGACGAGTGCACGCCATCGAGCAGGGCTGCGACATAACTAATGGCACCCTTATCGCATTCGGCGGAGCAGCACCATTGCATGCAGTGAGGGTCGCAGAAAAGCTTGGCATGACCGAAGTCGTCATTCCCAGTGGCGCGGGTGTGGGATCAGCTATTGGATTTCTCCACGCACCAGCTTCACATGAGAACGTTCGCACTCGATACATCCGGCTTGACGACTTAGTCGTCGAAGAGTTGGCAGCGATGCTCGAGGAAATGCTCCAAGAAGCCGAACAAATAGTCCGAAGAGCATCGGGTAATCGGGAATTAACCAAGGGTGCCAAAGCCTTCATGAGATACGAGGGTCAAGGACACGAAATCACCGTAGACCTCGACCTTGCTGAAATCTTTAGTTCCCCAGCCCCTGACGCAGCTCATCTTCAGAAAGTCTTAGAGGAAGCGTTTGTGGAGGAATACCGGCGGCTGTATGGGCGTGAAATCACTGGTCTTGGAGTCGAGACGCTTAGCTGGGTTGCCACAGTCAGCTCGACACCCGATACGCCCAAATTAGAGACTTGGGAGCTTCCCGAAAACCCATTGACGGGCCTACCCACCACTAAAACCGCTAACCCTTCAACCGGATCGATGGAGGACACCGTAATAGTCGCTCGAGAAGACCTCATCGGTTACCGCGTCGACGGCCCGGCCCTAATCACAGAGGACCAAACAACGACATACGTCCCGCAGGCTTACACCGCTTCCTTGACTCAAAGCGGACACCTACGAATCACAAATCGCGAAGTTGGCCCCACGCTCGACACCCAGGAAGCTTCCAAGGGCCTACGTGCGCTACAAAAAGACATTATGTGGAACCGACTCATCGCAGTTGTCCAAGAACAGGCAACCACACTGGTGCGGTCAGCGTTCTCAACATCAACTCGAGAAGCAGGTGACCTGTCTGCGGGTGTTTTTGATCCGCAAGGGAGAATGCTGGCGCAATCGGTGACCGGGACCCCAGGTCACGTCAACTCGATGGCAGCTTCCGTCGGACATTTCCTTGATGAATTCCCTGTCCACACTATGCGTCCCGGAGATATCTACCTAACCAACGATCCTTGGAAAGGCACAGGCCACCTTTTCGACGTAGTCGTCGTCACCCCTGTTTTCTACAGGGGCCAGCTAGTCGCCTTATTTGCATGTACGAGTCACGTCGTTGATATCGGTGGAGTCGGATTTAGCTCAACCTCACGAGAGATCTTCCATGAAGGGTTGCAGCTACCTATCATGCGTTTCGCCACAGAAGATGTCTTCGATCCAAATGTAGTTCGAATAATTGAAACCAACGTTCGAGACAGCGTCCAAGTGATGGGCGATATTTACTCACTGGCTGCCTGCAACAGAGTTGGCGCCTTACGCCTCATCGAGATGATGTCTGAATACCAACTGATCGACCTTGACGAGCTCGGTGAATACATAATTGAAACTTCTAGACAAGCAATGCTGGCAGAAATCGGTCGCCTCCCCAGCGGGACCTGGTCCTCCGAAATGCGAGTTGACGGCGTTGATGAACCACTCGACATCATTACTGAACTTACCGTTGACGAGCGCGGAGTTACGGTGGAATTCGACGGCACAAGTCCAGTTCAAGCCCACGGAATTAACGTACCCATGTCCTACACCGATGCCTACACGTCATTCGGCGTGCGATGCATCATCGGCCCTAATATCCCTAACAATGCTGGCTCACTCCAAGTGGTTAAAGTTTCGGCCCCAGTTGGATGCATACTCAATGCACCCCGTCCCGCAGCTGTAAACATTCGCCACGTGATGGGTCAGATGCTTCCCGATGCCGTCTATGGGTGCTTAAGTCAGGTAGTACCCGAGAAAGTTCCAGCGGAAGGTACCAGTTCACTTTGGAATCTACTGGCCAGTGGGAACTGGGACGATAAGACGGGAAAGCAGTTCATGATGATGAGCTTCAATTCAGGCGGTGCCGGTGCTCGACCCGGACAAGATGGCCTTTCGGCGACTGCCTTTCCCAGCGGCGTCAAGAACATGCCTGTGGAAATCAACGAGGTCGTGTCACCTCTAGTGTTTTGGCGCAAGGAATTTCGTGCAGATTCTGGAGGCGACGGAGAATTCCGCGGTGGACTAGGCCAAGTCGTTGAACTTGGCCATAGAAGCAACGGAGAATTCGTTTTCAGCGCCACCTTCGAACGTGTGAAATATCCAGCACGAGGGCGTCAAGGCGGCGGAAACGGTCTGACCGGCAAATTATCTCTCGATGACGGGTCTTCGGTTTCAGCAAAGGGCAATACGACAGTTCCATCGGGTCGACGTCTCATAATCGAGTTTCCTGGTGGTGGCGGCCTCGGAGACCCACAAAGGCGCCAAGCGGGCGCCCGTACACAGGACAAGAGATTAGGGTACGTCTCGAACTGAGCTGAGGGGAAGCGAAGTGACACAAAATGAGGGAGACCTTCCGCTAGCAGGCATCCGCGTTTTTGAGTTGGGGATAGCCATAGCTTCTCCGTTTTGCGGACGGTTGATGGCCCACTTTGGTGCCGATGTAATCAAGGTGGAATCTCGTACAAGCCCTGACGTGGTTCGAATCCTCGGATCGGCGTGGCTTCGAGATCGCGAGGACTTGGCTCCTATCACTTCTGACACGAGTCCTTACGTTTCAGAAATGAACGCTTCCAAGCGCAGCATCGGATTAGAACTGAAGACTAAGCGTGGTAAAGAAGTTGCTTTACAGCTCCTCGCCGAATGCGATGTATTTCTAGCCAACTTCGGGGCCCGGGCCCTAACAGACCTTGGCTTGACCTACGACGACGTCTTAGCGGTCAATCCGAACGTCGTGTATGTCCAACTGCCGGGTTTCGGAAGTGACCAGGACATGCCGTATTACCCCTTCGTGGCCTGGGGCCCTAACCAGGCTCCGTTAGTTGGGATGGACGACTTCACCGGTCATGCCGATGACCCACCTGCGGGTATCGCAACCGTAGCACCGCCCGATTACATGTCTGCCTTACATGCTGCGATTGCAACCCTTTCGGGGCTCGAACAACGCGATACCACAGGCCAAGGTGTGCATATCGATGTCAGCCAGTTCGAGACCACACTTGCACTCCTTGGACCTTTCGTCATGGACTACGACTTAACAGGCGCGGTACACACTCGAATGGGGAATCGTTCAATGTGGGGAGCACCGCAGGGCGTCTACCCGTGCAATGGCCATGAGCGATGGATAGCAATTAGCGCTACGACCGAAGCCGATTGGGCTGCGCTGCGGACCATGCTTGGATCAGCAGTTGATTCCGACTTCGATACCGCTTCAGTGAGACTCGCTAATCAGGACCGACTAGATGAACAGTTAGCGGTGTGGACCTCAGGGTTTGAGGTGGAAAACTTGGCCGCTCGTTTGCAATCGAATGGGATCGCCGCACACGTTGTCTCTACGAATGAGGATCTCCTCCACGATACTCACGTAACGAGTCGGGACTGGTACCAGGTGGCCGCTTCGAAACGGCTGGGGCGCGATGTCTTTAGTGGCTGCGCCGTCAAACTAAGTGAGACCCCTGGATCTTGGACTCACGCTGGTCCGTCCATGGGCGAACATACCCGAGAAGTATTATCCGAGGTCGTTGGATTATCAGACGCGGAAATAGATGTTTTGATCTCCGAAAATGGAGCTTTCGAACAACTTGAACCTGATGTTGTCGTCTCTCGCCCTTGGGATGACTGGATCCACTTGTTGTTGCCCGGCACCCAAGACGCTCGGGATCTTTGATGCCTGCCCCTTACAGCGGACTGCGCGTAGTCGATACCACGGGCCTCGCCGGCGCGTATGCATCCAGACTCATAGCAGGGTTGGGCGCAGAAGTTATCCGCCTCGAGCCGCCAGAAGGCTCACCATTACGGCGCCTTGCTCCATTCTCGAGCGACATTGAACCTCCCGAGAATAGTTTGTGGTGGAGCTACCTAGCCATGGGAACCCAAAGCGTTGTCTTAGAACCAGGCGATAAGAAATCTCTGGGAAAAATGTTGGCTGAGGTCGATGTAATATTTGAGGACAACCTCCCAGAAGACTCTCTAATTCCTGATGAGGTGGTCAACGCATCGACCATTCGGACCAGGATTTTACCATTCGGCCTAACTGGCCCAAAACGAGGCTGGCAGAGCTCGAACCTGATTGCCTGGGCTGCTTCAGGAATCCTTTATACGACTGGATTTACCAACCGTGCACCAGTTGCCCCCGCCGCGCCGGTTCAGCTTGCCTACCATGCCTCAGCAGCGTCGGCTCTAGTTGGCACTCTGTTAGCACTGCGTTCTAGGCGGTTGACTGGAATAGCTCAAGATGTAGAAATTTCAATGCAAGAAGTAGTTCTCGCAATTGCGCCAGAGACAGGCGTTCCTATGTCTCTCGACGATCGAGTGCACCGTGAGCGTTCAGGAAACCGCAGAGATTTGGGCCGGCCCTTCGGCCTATATCCCTGCAAAGACGGCTTTGTATCCATAATCGTCCTCATGCCGAGGCATTGGACTGCCATGGCGCAGTGGGTCGCGGAGACCACCGGTAACGAAACCATTATTGAAGAAGTTTTCGAAGACCTCGCTGTCCGCGTAGAAACACAAGAACTCATTGACGGTTGGGTTGAGGAGCTCACAACGCAGGGAACGCGAATAGAATTATTCGAAGAGGGTCAACGACGAGGAATTCCCATCACGCCGGTGAATACCGTTGACGCCCTTGTGGATGATCCCCATTTAAAAGCGGCAGATTATTGGACTTCAACGCACCTGCAGGACGGAACGGAAGTCACTGTCCCGGGAGCCCCGTTTAGGAGCAGCTCTCCCTGGTGGTCAATGACACCAGCCCCCAGACTCGGAGAGCACACTGAGCTACACCTGGCTTGAAGCGGTTTAGAGGAGATAAAACCGTAAACCCGAAACTTCAACCACGTTTTTGCCGACAGAGAGGCCAAAGGCGCCAGCTCGTTCAAGAACGTCACTCACGTCTCGTACCTTGAGATCAACTCCCCCGAGGCCTTCTGGACGGCCATCTAAGGGTTCGACAAAACGCACCGGGCCGTCTGCGGTGGACAACGTCGGTATATCGTTTTCCACCGCAACATCCTGCTGGAGGACTTCACCCCACCTTTTCGCTAGGTGAGCAGGTTCAGGGGTTTGAACTTCTGCTCCGACGATGGCCTCCACGACTTCAGTGTTGCTGTGGTCGAGCCAATCTTTTTCAACGGGCCACCAGTCCCCATCCACCGCCTCTTCATTTTCACACCACCGCAGTTCCACCAGACATCCAGGCAAGTCTTTAGGGTGAATGTGGATGGCATCACTTCCCGCTTCACTGATGTCGCCGCCGGCAACCACCCGCACTCCTAACTGTTCTAAGTAGTTTCTACGAACTTCGTAATCTGAACGCGTTACCTGGAAAAGCAACATGTACCCCCCTGGTCCCCCACGCCGTTCGATGTAGCGCCCTCCAGCCGAAGACGGCCCAGGCTGCAAAGGAGTAACTAACTCCAGAAACTGATTCCCGATCGGCATCACAAAATTCTTCAGACCAAAAATGCTAACTCCTGCCTCGCTTCCAGGTCGGTGCCCTGGGTCGCGATAGGCGACGTCGAGCGCGAACACTTCGCGCAAAGCCTTCTCAGTCTCTTCATAACCGTTGCCAACCATCGCTACTTGCCGGAGTCGTAACGTCATCTCGATACCTGAATCCCCTTCATATCTCTTCACTATTCACGCCAAGAGTAAATCTGAACGATAGAGCCACCCTGTTATGCCCTTAGTGGCCCCATGACGTCTGCGATGAAACAGTCGGCTTCATCCGCTGTTTCAGGGTTGCCGAAATCCAGGACAAAGTGTTCCATTCCTATCTCTATCAACCCTGTCAGCATCGTTCCGAAGTCATCCACCTCACTCGCCGTCTGCGGGAGAGGTCGCTCGATGGTAAGTGAAAACTGGACTTCTTCTCGGTCTCGACCCAGACGCTCAAGTTCTTGTAACATAACGTCCCGTTTTCTGGTCAACGAATCCAAGTTGCCTCTCCAAACGGTATTCCAAATATCGGCATTTCGAGCTGCCAGAGGTATACCGATTTGCTCACCTGAAGTTCCGATACAAATAGGAGGCGGCATGGCCGGAAGGGGCGGGGCATCAGCACCTGCTATGTGAAAAAATTCGCCATCGAAATGTGGGTCTTCCTCTGTCCACATGAGCCGACATACATTAATAGCTTCCTCCAGCTGTCGAAAACGCACGCTTGGCGTCGGAAAATCGTACCCATAAGCGAGATACTCCTCTTCCCGCCACCCGGCACCGATCCCGAGAATAAATCGGTTGCCACTGAGGAATTGCAAAGTGCTCGCCATTTTCGCGGTTAACGCTGGAGGCCGATATCCCACGCCCAACACGTGGTGACATAAATCGACATTTGGAAATTTTGCAGCACACCAAGTGAGAGTTGTCCATGCCTCAAGGAACGGATCAGACTTTTGATCGAAACCATAGAAATGATCAGCAATCCACAAACTGTCGAAGTGTTCGGTAACGGTCGGCAGAATATGTTCACACTGATATTGAACGATCGGTTTGTAGTCACTCCACTGATTACCTATGACCGGTGATAACCAGCCGAAACTAAGGCCCTTTGAGCTACTTTCCACGTGACACCTCTCGACAATTATTGCGGGTTTAACTAGCGACAACTGTGCGCCAGCCGTGCGAGTCATCTGCACTGCCGTTTTGGATCGCAACCAAACTTTCTCTCAGCCGGAGGGTATTGGCACCTGGTTGGCCATCTCCGAAGGTGATCTCGCGATCTCCCCGAAGCATTGTTCCGACAGGCGACAGGACCGCCGCTGTACCGGACAGGAACGCTTCACCACGATTCGCCCATTCGGCCAGCTCGTCCAATTCAATGGGCCGTTCTTCTACCTCGTAGCCCAGATCAGATGCCAGGGCAATAACAGAGGCACGTGTAACCCCATGGAGGAAGGAACTATCAAGCTGGCGGGTCACGACACGTTGATCATCAGCCAGGAAGAAATTCGCTGCCCCCGTTTCGGTGATATCCCCACCCGTTGCGAAAAGAATCTGGTCGACGGCGTCGTTTTGAGCCATAGCGTCCAGCGTCGGCGCCAAAGCCATGGCGTAATTCGCCCCGGACTTAACCATTCCAAACTGAGGCGTTGTTCTAGGTATCTCTTCTTCGACCAGGAGGGTGAGCGGCCTTACCCCACCTTTGAAATAATCACCAACGGGGCAATTTACGATGTAAAGCAATGCCTCTGATGTAGGGGTTGCAGCGGCCCCAATATTGGGCTCGGTGCCAATAATCGTAGGTCTGATGTACAGCGAGCCAGGGGGAGGCGGGACTTCTTCGACGTTCGCTTCAACACTGTCGATGATCATTTGTCTAAGAACTGAGCTTTCAGGCACTGGGAGTCGGAGCTGCGCAGCACTTTGACACATCCGGGCTACGTGGTCGTCTAAACGAAATATCGCCAAGGAACCGTCGACTTGTCGGTGAGCCTTCAAACCTTCAAAGATTGCGCTTCCGTAATGAAGTACGTGCGCCGCTGGGCTCATAGAAAAGTCCCCGTAAGGCTCTACATTTCCCGCATATTGGTAAACGCCACCGGCAGACGGAGCCGTCGCCATCCAGTCACAAAATCCGTGCCAAACGGCACCGTCATCGGGTCAGGTTTCTCACTCACTGGAGCTCCCTTCGAAGCTGTGACTCTACATCAATGTAGAGAGTCTGAGATCAGATTTGCTCGAGATCTCTGAGTCGATACGACTTGAGGCTCCTCTGTCCCCTACCTTGTGCATATGACTCAACTATCTCAGTCCGTCCGTCTTGAATTTGATAACGACGTAGCGCTCATCCGTATAGACAACCCGCCCGTCAACGCCCTTAGCCACCATGTACGACAAGGACTCTTAGATGGAATGGCCCAGGCGGAAAGTAGCGACGCTGCAGCGATCGTGGTCATTTGCGAGGGGCGTACATTCATCGCCGGTGCCGACATTACCGAATTTTCTGGCCCCCCTAAGCCGCCAGGCCTCCGCGATGCTCAAGATGCCATGGAAAATTGTTCTAAGCCTGTTGTAGCTGCTGTTCATGGAACCGCTCTCGGCGGAGGCCTCGAGGTGGCTCTCTGCGCTCACTACCGTGTCGGTGTTAGCAGCAGCAAGTACGGCCTTCCGGAAGTGAAGCTCGGCCTCTTACCAGGAGCGGGGGGCACTCAACGTCTACCCCGTATCACCGGAGCCCCGAAGGCTTTAGAAATGATGACCAGTGGTGACCCAATCACCGCAACGGAGGCCCTCGAGTGCGGGTTAATAGACGAAATCGTCGAAGATTTGGAATCTGGAGCCGTCGCCTTCGCTCGACGAGCGGTCGCCGAGAGTATGCCCCTACTCAGGATCCGCGATCGAAATGACAAGCTGGCTGACACTACTGAATCCTTATTCGAAGAGTTCAGAGCCAGCATCGCCCGTAAAACAAGGGGATTTTTGGCGCCTGAATACAACGTGCGTTGCGTTGAGGCCGCAGTTAATCTCGACTTTGACGCTGGGTTGCGACGAGAACAAGAGTTGTTTCAGGACTTGATGAAGGGCACTCAGTCCAAGGCGCAGCAGTACTATTTCTTTGCTGAGCGGGCTGCTCTCAAAATTCCTGGCCTTCCAAAGGAAACCAAAGCCATAGACGTCAACCGGTGCGGCGTCCTGGGGGCCGGCACCATGGGTGGTGGGATCGCCATGAACTTCGCAAATGTCGGCATTCCGGTGACCATAGTGGAAAGAGATGAAGATGCTCTCGAACGCGGACTAGGAGTGGTTCGCTCCAACTACGAGCGGACCGCCGCGCGTGGGGGTATCTCAAGTGATGACGTCGAAACTCGAATGGGCTTGATCAACGGGTCCACCGATATGGGCGACTTCGCGGACTGTGACTTGGTTATTGAGGCAGTTTTCGAAAATATGGGTCTCAAAAAGGAGATCTTTGGACAGTTAGATGAAATTTGCCGGCCTGGCGCTGTCCTAGCTTCAAATACGTCAGCCTTGGACATTAACGAAATCGCGTCCGCTACTAACCGGCCTGAGGCTGTAATCGGAATGCACTTCTTCTCCCCAGCCAATGTTATGAAAATGCTCGAAGTGGTCCGTGGCGAAGAGACGTCTGACATCGCGATAGCGACTGCTATGGGCATAGGGCGCACCATTGGCAAAACCCCGGTGCTCTGCGGTGTTTGTCATGGGTTCGTTGGTAATCGGATGCTGTTCATGCGTGGGATTGAGGCTGAGCAAATGATCCTCGAAGGAGCAGCACCCTCACACATCGACCAAGTCTTGTTCGATTTTGGTTTACCAATGGGACCGTTTGCTATGAGCGATCTTGCTGGACTTGATATCGGCTGGGATGAAGCCACTTCCTCTGGGTCTACCGTTCGCGAATTGCTTTGCGAAAGTGGCCGGCGTGGACAAAAAAATGGAAATGGTTATTACACCTATGACCCCGCGACGCGCGCAGCGACCCCTGACCCGGAGGTCGAAGAAATCATTAAGGAATTCGCAGAACAACGAGGAATTACTCAACGCGAAGTTTCTGATCAAGAAATCCTCGAACGGTGCCTTTACCCGATGGTCAACGAAGGCGCTAAAATTTTGGCCGAAGGAATTGCCATTCGAGGAAGTGACGTCGATGTCGTTTGGATCAATGGCTATGGCTGGCCAATGTACACAGGGGGGCCAATGTTTTGGGCCGACACAGTCGGCTTGAGCGACGTGGCCGAACGGATCAAACATTATGGCTCTACCCTCGGGGGTGAACACTGGTCGATTTCACCGTTGATCGAACAGCTCGTGGCCGAAGGCGCGTCCCTGAGCACTTACACGAATTAGCAATGAACCATGCCGAGTGACTTCCCCCAAATAGCCTCCAGCTACGTCGAAGAGTTACGCGCCCGCGGAAGAGAAATAGACGCTAAACGTTCGGTACCACAAGACATCGCAGACCGTCTTGCTCAGGAGGGCTTCTACCGTTTGTGCACTCCGACCGAGCTAGGCGGGGTGGGTGCCGAACCGCGGGTTTTGGCAGAGGTTTGCGAAACTCTCGCTGCTGGCAATGCGTCGACAGCATGGTGCGTTTTTATCGGGGCCACATCGCAGTACATGTTTCCGGCTGTTGGGCCACAGCTACTTAGTAAACTGTTAGAGCAACCGAACGTCATTACCAGTGGCGTGTTCGCATACTCCGGAACGGCTACCCGGGCTTTAGACCAACCAGACCATTGGATCATTGATGGGCGCTGGGACTGGGGCTCTGGGTGCCGCAATGCTACTTGGATATCCGGCGGTGTCATTTTGTGCGATGAGACCGGAGAGCCAATCCGTGACTCAAACGACCGCCCTACTGAAGCTCGCGCATTCTTCCGACCTAACGAGATCGAGATTCTCGACAATTGGCATACCAGTGGTCTTCGTGGGTCAGGCTCAAGCTCCTACACAACCCATGCCCTAGAGCTTGCGGACTATCGAGTTGCAACCGTCGAAGCGCTACGTTCATCACCCTTTGCCAAATTGCCGATTTATCGGTTTCCACGGTTTGGTTTTTTGGCTCTTCCAATAGGTGCAATTGCGCTGGGCATGGCGAGAGACTCAATTGATGAGGCGCTGGACGTCGCTAAATCAAAGACCCCTACGGGTTCAGATCGAACATTGTCATCGCGACCCGCCTTCCACAGAGATGTAGCTCTGGCCGACTCCTCGCTACGCGCTGCCCGTTCAGCGTTCTATGAGGACATAGCGACGGCCTGGGAAGAAGCACAGAATGGGGTGGGGTCGCTCGAAACCCGTCGGCTCCTCCGGACTTCAACAGTTCACGCCGTTACCACCGCCATGAACATCGTCGACAGTATGTATACGACCGTAGGAGGCTCTTCGGTTTATGAGGAATCTGCTTTGCAACGGCACTTTCGTGATATCCATGTGGCGTCTCAACACATGATGGTTGCTGAACCAGTAATGGAACTAGCGGGCCGAGTCATTAGCGGCATTGATGACGACGCCCCCGGGTTATAGCCAAGCTACCCCGTTCAAAATAGGAGGATGCAGTGGCCGCCAACCAAGCTCTGGAAAACACCCACTTCTCTTTAACCTCAGGACCAACACCGGATTCGGACCACGATGTAGAGCGCCTTGTCCGCAAGCAAGAGACAGCCCTGGGGTACCGGATCATGGCGTCGTGGGGGTGGGGAGCTGATGGCTCCGGACACATCACAGCACGCGACCCAGAACTCACCGATTGTTTCTGGTTGCTGAAATATGGAATCCCCTTCGGCGAAGCGAATATCGGTGATTTAGTCTTGGTCAACCATCATGGTGACGTCGTTGAGGGCTCCGGTGAAATCAACCCAGCGGCGTTCTACATTCATGCGCCAATCCACTCAACTCGACCCGATGTTGTTGGCGCTATCCATACCCATACCCCATATGGCACACCCTTTTCAGCGATGGCAACGCCGCTCCCCATGACTAGTCAGGAGGCAGTTGCCTTTCATGGCTTGCAAGGTGTCTACACAGGTGAAGAGGTGAACGTCACTGACCTCGCTACAGGCCAGCGAATAGCAGATGCTTTGGGCCAAGGCCGCTTAGTCATCATGGCCAACCACGGATTGTTAACGGTAGGGACCTCAGTCGCTTCCGCTGTTGGTTTCTATCTAAATGCGGAACGGGCAGCCGAGGTTTGCGTCAAAGTTCCCGATGGCCGAGTGATCAGCTCGAGTGCTGCTCGTCAGGTCCATCCGTCAATCGGCGCTGAAACGAACGGATGGCATATCTTTCAATGGCTCGTTCGATCCCGCGTGGGTGACCCCGCGGTCGTCGGCTAATTCAAACGGACAGGATCCTAGGTGTCAGATTTTGATGTTGTAGTAGTAGGCGCTGGTAACGCTGCATGCTGCGCCGCTTTGTCAGCTGCAGAACAAGGGGCCAAGGTCGCGGTGCTTGAAAGGGCCCCCAAAGTTGAATCCGGTGGGAACAGTAGGTTTACAGCCGGGGCTATTCGTTTCGCTTACAGCGGCGTCGAGGATTTGGTCGAACTCATGCCCGATCTGACCCAAACTGAAATCGACAACACAGATTTCGGCACCTACACCGAAGACGAGTTCTACGACGACATGGGACGGGTCACCGATTATCGAACAGATCCAGAACTTGCCAGCTTCCTTGTAAGCGACAGCAAGAAAACCGTGATGTGGATGCAACGCAATGGGGTTCGTTTTGCCCCCATATGGGGGCGTCAAGCGTTCAAAGTGGATGGCAAATTTAGATTTTGGGGCGGCTTAACCGTTGAAGCTTGGGGTGGCGGGGAAGGTCTTGTTGACGCACTCCACGGAACGCTCGATGAGCGCGGAGTAGAACTCCGATACGACGCGACGGTCAAAGAACTGATCTTTGATGGTTCAGCAGTACAGGGAGTTCGGGTTCGTCACGCAGGAACGATGGTCGACATCCACGCCAAGGCAGTCATTCTCGCCGCTGGAGGGTTTCAAGCCAACTCTGAATGGCGAACACGTTACCTAGGTCCAGGGTGGGATCTAGCGAAGGTAAGAGGGACCCGCTTCAATACGGGCGACGGCATCAGAATGGCGCTCGATATCGGAGCAATGCCGCACGGGAATTGGAGCGGCGCCCACGCGGTCGCTTGGGAATACAATGCCCCAGAATTCGGCGATCTAGCGGTGGGCGATGCCTTCCAGAAGCACAGTTACCCGTTCGGTGTAGTAATCAACAACGAAGGTCAACGTTTCCTGGACGAAGGCGCTGATTTTCGTAACTACACCTACGCCAAATATGGACGCGAAATCCTCAACCAACCAGGTCATTCCGCGTGGCAAATTTTTGATTCGAAGGTTGATCACCTACTACGAGACGAGTATCGGATCAAACAAGTCACCAAAGTCCAAGCCGACTCCTTAGACGAACTGTGCGCCCGCATGGAAGGCGTAGATTCAAATAGAGCATTCGAAACAATTTCCACATACAACCAGGCGGTGAATACGGCCGTGCCATTTGACCCCAACATTAAGGATGGTCGCTCAACTGAAGGTCTCACGATTAACAAATCGAACTGGGCCAACACCCTCGATGAGCCGCCCTTCCAGGCATACAACGTGACTTGTGGCTTGACCTTTACCTTCGGCGGCCTCCGCATCAACGACAAAG
>PVBE010898094.1_pt1 | contig 15462 bp, 10 predicted proteins | sample 1631181 | NCBI WGS metagenome assembly PVBE01 (sample SAMN08397723, study PRJNA350692) | Marine metagenome, whole genome shotgun sequencing project. | isolation source: water | place: Pacific Ocean | collected 2012-04 | reverse complement strand
GACAATCCAGCTGGATGACAAAGATCGGTTATTTTATTACGATATGTTGCAATATCAACATCAGTCTTAATTACATAAGAAAAGTTCTGATAGTAGAAATTGTCTTGAAGTTTTCCTTGAGCACTTAACAGTCCTTGTGTTCCTGTAAAATATCCATCATACTCAGCAAGAGCTCCTAAGTTAGCAGATAGAGTCGCATTACCATCACCCGCTTGTGATGCATCTAAAGTTGGAGCAGAAGTATATCCAGCACCAAAGTTGTATATCGAAAGAGTTTCAATAGCACCAATAGCAATAGATGCGATTGAGATGACAGCATTGTTACCATTTATTCCAGTATTGGCCCAAGTTGTATTTGAACTTGATAAATTAGATGTAACTACTCTTCTTGTAAGAAGAAGATTTTCAGCATCAGTATTAGTTGGTGCACTTGGTAGTGTAATTGTATATACTGAAGTGTTTGTAACTGATGCAATAGTATGGACATTGTTGTATTTGTTGGCATCTGAGGTTGCCTTTGCAGATCCTGTGATTGAAATTTTTTGACCTGCACTAAGTCCATGACTAGCTTGAGTAATTGTGACTGTCGTTGCTGGAGATCCAGTAGTTACCAAATTGGCAGATATAAAATCACCAGTTAATGTAGCTATAGGTGAATCTTCATTTGAATATGAAGTTATGGTATCACTTGCGGTAAATGTATTCGCCGAAGTCATCTTAACTCGTAGGTAGGTATTTCCTGTATCTACCAAGCCTGTATTACTGTCAATCGGATCTAAAACTGTACCAAACGCGGTATTACCTTCATTCTTAATAATTGTATTTCCACTAAAGTCATTTGCAATAGAGGTGTTTAATTTCAAGAATATAGAATTAGCACCAAACTTGGCTGGATCATTACCATACGAAATAGAAATTGTGTTGGCAACTGTTACAACAGGAATACTAGCATATCCCTGACCAGAAGAAAGAACTTGTATAGAACGAACCGAACCAACTGTTGTAACCTTCTCTGTAAAAGTTCCATGATAAGTATTTGATGTGACTACAGCTGGAGTATTAGAAAGTGTAATATTTTGACTAGTATCATAAAATGCAGCATTATAACCATTGGCGGCTTTTGGTGAACCACCCGAAGTTTTTTGTGTATCATAAACTTTTACTACATCATCATCAGCAAAATTCTTAATAACCTTAACGCCTGTAACTGGATCAGTATAAATTGACCCGATAGCATAAGTTACAGCTGAACCAGCTACATGAACTACTGTACCAACCTTTGCTGTATCACCATCATAATTATTAACAGTTGCATCCGCCTCCCTATCAAATTCATTATTTCCATGTTCTGTCTTTAGGGTAAGTCCATCCTCAGTTAAAAATCCACCCCTCTCAGCTAGAAAGAGTAAGTCTCCTTTCTTTGGAGCAGTACCACTAAAACTAGCACTAAATGTGGTAGTTGAATTTGAAAGCATGTGGTCATTTGCATTCTTTGTATCAAATGGTGAAGAAAATGCTGAGGCACTTAATGTATCATCCTTAACTGTGTTAATGATAGTTCCAGTAGTAATAATATTAGCCGTTGGAACAATCGTTGCAACTCTAGCAGAAGCACCACTACCACCAGTTCCCTCGTTTACAAACGAAACTGAATCTCCAACTGCATAACCATCACCACCATCTATAATATTAAAATCACTAATTGTAGCATCAGATACCGAAGCTACCTTAACAGCCGCTTCATCTCCACCACCACCAGAGACAAGAATATCTTCTCCAACTTTATAGTTAGAGCCACCCGCGGTGACAGTAATACTTTGTAAAATTCCAGTAGTATTTGCGGAACCATAATACCCAGATGAGTCTGCAGTTGTCGTGGTAATTTTTTCATTAGAAGCAAATGTAGTATATCCATCAGCTGCATTATTAGCGTCAATTTCCGACAAATAAAGTTCTGATATGGTTGTTGCACCAATTTGATATGTCTGAGTTCTTTCAACTATAGCTGTAACATTAGAGGATTGACCTTTAATGATTCTTCCCTCAAATACAGAAAAATTATTAGCTAAAGTATAATCTATTTTTAAAGTCTTATCAAGAGTCCATCTACCATCAGAAAGTCTGAGCATATCCGTACTTGGATAATAGAAGGATACATCTTCCTTTCCGTAGAGTAATCTGAAGATATATTTGAAAGAAGCCTCATTACCTTTTGCTCTATAGTAATCTTTGATATTCTTTAGAACTTTGTTCTTATCTGCAAGAATATCTTTTGGCATTCCATCAAGAAATTCTTTTCGGAAAAGTTCTACAAAACCAGCCGGAGCTTTATCTACATCTCGAAATGATTTTAAATTTCTAGCAGCATTAAGAGGTTGTCTAGTGTAGGTATTAACTACTGCTGTAACTCTTGAGGTCTTTCCTTTGACAGTCTCACCAGATACAAATTGTCCTTCATTTGACTCTTCAACAAAAGTTCTAGTATTACTATGTTTCCCTCTAACGATGCCTTCAGCACCAGAAGTCATACCTTGTATAATTTCACCACTTAAAAATTGAATCCCCTGACGATTCGGATTTTCAAGATCAAGATAATCTGAACTAGTTGTATTGGAAGATTCAAGAGCAATATACGGAGTAGAATCCGCAATACGAATACTACCACCCATCCCCGAATGATTATTACAATAGTAATAGAGGTAGGTATCAGCTAAGTCTGGTTCAATATAGATTGAGGTTTGTGCACCAGCAGTGCCTGGCGTTCCAAAAGCGACAACATTAACACCATTTGAATATTCTTCACCTCCAGGCGAATGTCTACCATCTGGTGTAGTGGAAATTCTAAGAATATGAGTATCATTTGTGGAATCGCTCTGATCAAATACATAAGTTATACCAGTAGAAACATTTATGGTAGGAGAAACTGCACCACCAACAAATAACTTATTCGCACTATTACTGTAACCATTATTACCAGTTGCAACTGTAACTGTATGAGTTACAATATCACTTTCCTGTATAGGTTTGTCTTCATTGAGATTGACATCAGTAATAGTGAGCAGATTGAGTTCCATGAACTCATAATACTTCTCGATAAACTGTGTAAATTTGGGGTGTTGCTGTTGTACAAATTGAGGTAACTGACTTTCAATTTGAGTATATAAAACCCCGCCGTCCGAACGCATTAGTATCCCGAGCTAGTTGTTGATGTTGTCTGTACTATAGTAGCTTTTCCAGTTCCAGAAGTATCGACCATAGATAAAGAAATATCACTATTTGCAATCATCAAAATTTGCTCTCTGTATGGTTTGACATCGTTTGATTCAGGTTCAACAGTTACCGAAAGTTTTGTTGTTCCGTCTGATATTGCCGTTGGAGCAAAAGAAGTAAGAGCAACTACACCAGTTCCATAAGTTACTGTTCCTACGTTATTTGCAACAACCACTCTATCAGCACCAGAGGTTCTAAAAACTTGTAGTATCCCATCATCATCTTGAAGTTCACAGTCTTCTCTTAGTGTTCCATTGTCATCATTGTGACTAAATCTAGTACTAGAAATTGAAATATCAGTATTTGACTCATGTTTAATTTCATTTGAAAATTTCAACGTATAAGATGTAGAAGCACCTAGAATTGGAGTAATTTCTCTCCTTAATTTAACAGAAGTTAAACTACTTTCTATAGAAGTTTCTGTTTGGTCTATTTGTTGAATCAAAGGAGAATATCTAAATTGATTTGCAAATAGTCCTAGATTATTAACACCATATTGATAAACTGTGTTAGAAATTGAATTCTTTATTTGTTCTGCAGATTCAGTAGTTCTTGTAGAATCATAAGAAATAGTAGAAGTTATTGTAATATACATATAATCTGGATCGACAACTTCTGGTGTAATTGATACTATATTTCTCCCACCCAATACACTATCTGCAATATAGGATTTTGTAGATGAAGAAAGAGACAAACCAGTTTGAGGTTTAATAGCTAGATAAACCTTTCCGTATACTGGTGGATCATGCTCTTCACCTCCCCACGCGATTACAGATTCTGCAGCTGGATAATCCCTTTCAAGTAATCTCTTATAATCATTAATTGTTACTGCCCTGTTTTGTGCTTGATAATTCTTTGGAGCATTAAATTTTATTGTTTCAATACTATCTCGTTCAGCTCCACCAATAGCACTGTTAAGTGTAGTAACTACTACATTTGAATATCCACCGACTCCACTTACAGGAGAAAATGTTTTAGCACCATTTGGAGCATCACCATCTGCAACCAATGAAGATAATATAACGATATTTCCTGTTACTAATGCTCTTCCTATTATTCCATCTCCAAACGTAACATCAAATCTTCCTTCTTCATCTTCTTCTAAAAAGTATACATTCGCTGTAGAGTTGACAGTTGTTGTATCATTTGCAGCTGTATATGTGTGTAAATTTGAATTTGTAGCTGATGTTTGAATTTTAACAGTAAGTGTACTAGTATCTGTATTAGGGTTTGGTAAAAGAAATTTCTGGTCTGGATCAGTTGTATTTGCAGTATACTTGTGAGTAAGAGGTATACCTTGTGTCAACTCTACATTAGCTGAAGTATAAATTCCATTTGAATTAACATTAACAGTAGCAGAATTTGAAGTACAGAAAATATAACTAACCCCACCTACAGCTGCAGAAAATTGAGTGTTCTTTGCTACTACGATTGTAGCGGGAGTATCAGCGGGATTAATTGTAAGGTCAACATAAGCCTTAGCACCCTTCATTGATACTGGTGTATATCCAAGATGTTTAGCCCTAGAAACAACTGAACTACGAATAGACGCCGTATCAAGGAACATCTCATTCGCGATCATATTCAGATAGAATGCATTATAGTGAGTATTATAGGCCAGAAGATCCAAAAGAACGGACATTGCTGATGCATCAAAATTATAATCAGCAAATTCGTTTTGGTCACCAAGAAATTGTTTTAGATTGGTTTTTATATTATCGAAATCTAAGTCCGATACGGCTAATTTTGAAGCATTATCTGCCATTTTTCTATCTCTCTCTAGTTAAGAAAAGTTCTAAAGTATTCTCTTCAACTTGGTTAATTAATCTAAAGATTACCGCAACTTTGTAACGATTATACTCTGGCTCAGAAGTTATAGCAATTTCTAATAATTCAGCTCTATCTTCCCACGAATCAACTGCACTAGTTATTTCATTCTCAAGTCTCTCAATAGTTAAATCAGTCATAGGTTCAAATAGTAAATTCTTTACACCCGAACCCAATTCTGGATTAAATAATCTTTCTCTATTTTCGGTCATTAGAAGAGATTGAATACCTCTCTTCACAGAGTTGGTATCCGAGACTGTTGCAACATCACCAGTAACAGGATTTGCTTCAAAGTCAAAACTCAAATCTTTATAACCTTTGTTATAAGTAGGCATGTTTCCTTTTTATATTTATTTAGTTAAGTTATGTAACTTCTTGAAAGGAGCCCATTCCAAGTAATTCAAAGACCTTTTCAAGAGGATCGACCCCATTGAGTTCTAAAGACATTAGCATCACACCATAAGTAAATTTATAATTTGCTGGTGGTGCACCACTTGATGATGTAAGTGCATCCTGTATTGCTTTATTTCCACCATTAGTCTTAATGTCTAACATCCAAATTCCAGCATTGGGTAATCCCTTTTCCAAGTATGCGAGAAATAATTTAATTTTTGCTAGTATACCTATAAGATAATTTGTCAAATCATCTATAGCATCAATTAGTTTATTGAGAAAGTCAAGAGCATCTGCTGCAAGAGCAATTAAACCATTAGCTAATTCTATAAGGCCATCAAAAAAATCAGTCCAGCCTGGAATCATTTGTCCAGCAGTAAATGATATGAAGTCTGGTACAACTGAATTTGGAGCCAAAGCACTCAATCCCATGACCTTACCATATTTTGGAAGCTTACTTGCAACTGTAACCTCTGATTGATTACCTTCTTCACCCTTTATTCTATAATATGTTGTGGCCTGCTCGGCCCCCTCATGAAGTATTTGATATGATTCACATTCATATAATCTTTCATTAGGATCAAATCTTTCTGTAAGATCTCCCTTTGGTGTATATTCAATATCGTATGTTTTCCAATGTCCATCTGGATTCATATCTACATCTCTATTCCATATTGAAGTAATATCTTTAGTCTCTGGATCTGTTCTGATATCACTTATAGTTCTTGTTCGTATGGATTTTTCGCCACCAGTAATATTCACAATTTCTCCTACTGCATTAGAACTCTCACCAATAATTAAATCACCCTTAGCAAAAGTTCCATATTCAGTATTACATTCAATAGTCATATTTACATTATCTGGTTCAAAAACCTTTCTAAATGCCTCGGCTGCGATAAGAATAGACTGCAATGCCTTGACACCTCCACCCCCACCAAAAAAGTTAGCCAGAGCCTTCAGGGTATTATAAAAATCTCGCGGGTCAGTTGCCGAACATAATATAACAAGAGCAGATACAGTTACACCAGGGCTTCCAGCATAATTTGGTTTTCCAGCTTGAATTTGTTTTGTTAGTCTACCCCTGTCACTTAAAGACAAATCAGTATTAGCACTCGAATAAAGATGAAAAGCTAAATTTGCGGTTGGATCAAATGAATCTACAGCTGTTCCCTGTTCAGTAAATGGCCCATCTGTAACAACAGTTGGATCATCTGTCAGAGGTGGCCAAATCATATTCTTCATTTTAAATTTTGGTACATCACCCTCATCATCAAAAGCATCTGCCATTATCTGTAAACAATCTGGAGCTGTAAGTTCTGGAAGGCCTGGGTTGTCTACATTTGGCATCGTTCCTGTCCATGTTGCAGGATCATACCCCCCACGAACTAATTTGGGAGGCATCCATACATCTGGAATAGGTGGTATAAAGTTTGGATGAGACTTACCTCTTCCATTTCTATCTTTATAATTACCATCCAAGTCAGCTAAATTTAAAGTATATGGATAAGTATCTCCTACAGTAGTAATTGTTCCTGTTGTAGATAAATGTTGAAGACTTGGATCAAAACTCATATCTACACTAGGTTTAAATATTACTCCCCCCTTGGCATCTGTCCTCATTTTAAGTCCATAAGGTTGATCTATTGGTTTATTAAGTTCAAATGGATCAACAACTAAACAATAAAAACCTACATTTCTATAATCATTAAGTTGATCTAATAAAGGTTGAGCACTCGCTTTTATGGCCGCTCCGATAATATCAGCATATCCACCTAAAACTAATTTAGCTCCTTCTGCAATTTTACTTATTTGTGTAGCAAGTGCAGTTACAGAATCAGCCGCTAGTGAAGCCTGTTCACCAATATCTCTAACGATACCACTTTCAGCTAGGGTTCTTGATTCCCAATTTGCCATCTCTTTCCTTTACAAGAATTTCTCGATTTAATTTTAATTGTTCTAATATCTCTTCAATTTGACCTTGTGTATCCACTATTTCTTTAAGGCCTTTCTTTGAAAATCTCTCAAATTTTTTAAATTTATTCACTTATCCTCCTACCATAATTGTAGCTGCAGTACCAAGTAACATAGCACCACAGTTTCCTTTATCCATCATTCTCGCTAATCCTTTATTTTGAGCGAGGACTGTAGTAGACGCTTGTCCAATCGTTCCTGCATGAGCGGAGTTTCCTAAAATATGAACTGCAATAGCATCACCCAAAACATGAGGTGGTACATTCATTGCTAAAACTGTTGTTGTCGTTGGTGTAATTGGACTTGGTGTAAATCCAGTATGTCCTAAAGACATATCACCAGTTATCGAACAAGGCATTCCCATAATGTTTCCTTAAAAGTGTCTAACAGAACCATTAGCATAGGTATTTGCTAGATGTTGTGAATTAGTAACAGGAGTGTTAATCTCTGTTACGATATTGTCTCCATTTGCAAACTGTCCTTCTATCTGTGTTCCAGAAACATAAGTATAAGCCGTATTTGCATCTACTGGTTCTGACTCATTATCTGGATCACTATACACTCCCACAAAATCATCTCTATCTGCAGCCAAACTCTTATAGACCTTGATACAAAAATCTTGATATTTGTAATCATTAGCATCTACAGTATGTCCACTTCCAAGATGTGAAGTTTTCTTAAATGCTTTAATTGAACTCCATACTGGAATATGAAATCCATCCTCTGGGCCAACGAAGGCTATAATACTTTCTCCCGAAACCATTGGAGTATTATTTTGTTTCTCCAGCATAAAATGTGCAGAAGAATTTGCTACCGGCCAACTATTATCAACGTATGTAATTGTGTATGATGTATCCGTATAAGTATTACCTCTAATATCATTTTCAACCTCTACTCCTGACCTCGTATACGATGTACCATTTGCATATTCAAGACTAAAAGCTTTTACAGAAGTTATATTTGTAACAGCTCCATTTGAATATGTAAAAGTTTTCAAATGACCTACTGGTAATCTTTCTACATCATCTAATATAATTGAATTGTTAGATTGTGTTACACTTCCTGTAGTTATTGTACTATTTAAAGCTTTTTCTCTCGCGTCTAAGAACTTTGGATACCACGAATCTAAAGACCTCACCCCCTTATTATTTACCCCATCAAATGCACCATTAGAATGTAACCGACCAGTATCTGCATCTATCTCTAATCCCATCAATTTAAACATTGAAGAATCAGAATCAACCAATCCCCGACATTCTACATCAGCATAAACAACATTACTAAAAGATGAATTAGGATAATATTGATATTGTCCACCAGATTCCATAGTGGTATCATGCGACATAATAACATTTTCGTTTCCAGCATTTCCTCCCGCTCTAACAATTCCTTTTGTTGGGCCACTTATAGACAAACTTCCTGTAAATACTCTAGAACTTGAAGGCGACCCAGCACTAGTTCCACTTGCAATTAAAACATCAAAAGTATATGGCCCTGCAATTCTCCAAACTGATTTTGTACCTAACCACGCATCACCACTACTTGGAGATGTTGTAAAACTATCACCAGACGAAAACCCATGTGCTGAAGTTGTCTGATAAGTGTAATAAGTATGAATAGTGTATGCAGTATAATAATCTCCATTTGCATGCGTGGCCGCTGACGAACTATAGTCACCTTTAGAGTCTATGTAACTCACAGTCAATGGAGTTTTAAATACTCCACCAGGCTTGTCTATTCCGTCATAAGTTTCTACTGTAAATGCAGTAGTAATATTTGTTGTAGTTCCCGAATCCTGACTCAATGGAACTACTATCGAAAATGTATTAGCATCTGTTACATCATAAACATTATGCCATCCGTTTAATTGTACTTGACTTGAGCCAGTTATATGTACTCTATTATTTGAATCTGCTAAATTATGTAATCCATTAGTATTAATCGTAGCTTTACAATGAGTTGCCGTATTAATATCTTTATTATTCCCAAGTCTTCCACCCCCAACTCCAAATGGTGCTACTGATGCTGTCGCCGTGACTGTTAATGCAGTCAGAGGTTTAATTTTGTACATCTTGTCTTTTGCTATTTCAAATTCCACTCCCCCTCTTAAATATGAAGATGTAGGGGATGCTGAACTTACGCCTGGAGCCCAAAATTCTACTCTCTTAGATCCACTAGTACCAGTTACACTAACAGGACTCGTTGCAGCGGGGTTTCCTGTTCCTCCAGCTGGTGAAGTACCAGTAGTACTATAATTGATAATTACATTAGGTGCAGCTACTGCACTTACGCCAGGAAATGATGCTGATTGTGTTCCAGTATAATCTCCATAAGAACCACTCCAACCTATAACACTTAATTCAACAGGAATACCAGCATAATTAGGATTAGACGGACTATAACTTCCAGCTACTGAAATAAAATTATTAGTATGAATTCCCGCTGTTGCATTTACTGTCGTTGCAACCCATCCCACGTTTGCTTCAATATTAGCTCCTAACTGTGGGCTATCTCCTGAAGAATATGCAATTATAGGCCCGTAATTTAATGGGCTTGATGAACCAGTATCAACAAAAACTACATTGTTTCCATAACTTACTCCCGCTGTTGGGTTAGATGTTCCACCACTCGTACACGTTGTAAACTCTGCTTTTTCATATACCCCACCTTTAATCGCTACCATATTATCATGAGCGGGATTTGATGATGTATAACTAACAGGGTAAGATGGAGCTACATAGCCAGGGCTACCCTCACCAGCAGTTCCATCATTGCCAGGATCATAAGTATAAATCCTAGTCTTTTTATAATTCTCTATAGGAACACCATCTATAGGACTTGCAGGACTCGTATCATACACATAAGCATTGTTATATAAAATAGGATCAATTTCAGCTGGTGATACTCCGTCTTTATTTTGAGTATTCCAAGTTAATGCTGGTATTCCCATATTTCACTCCTAATTCAACATTACCAAACCACCCTTAACTGTGGTCATTACACTTCCCTCGACTGTCGCATTTACAGTTCCTTTTAATTCTGCATTGAGAGTACTACTAACTTCTGCTCCTAAAGCTCCTGACATCTTCGCCGTACCAATCGCCGATGCTTCATAAGTACCTTTAGAGTCTATTGTTATTCCAGTTGGGCCTATTTCTATAGAATGAGCTAAACTCCCTAGTCCATATTTCAAAGTCGCACTAGTAAGACCAAGTGAAAGTGAACACACCGAAATACCACCCACCATCGGGCCGTGTAAAGTTAATCCCGAAGCGGAAATTTCTAAACTTCCTGCATTTAATACAGGCCCAGCACCACCTATGATACTGACAAATTTTCCACTAGTGAGAGATGGAGCAATACCATTTAACTCTAATCCCATACCAGCTGTCACAGAAGCACCTGTTGCACCAGCTATATTTAAACCCATTCCAGAAGAAATTCCCAGTTGACCTCTTGAAGCTAGTTGCATAGTTCCAGCTCTACATACATAGGTGCCAACAATCTTTTGTGTAGCATTTCCTAAAATTGTATCTGTATTCTCTGATGATTGAACTATCCTTTCAAATTTTGACGCTTTGAGAGTCAATGTACCACCAGTAGCATCCAAAGAAATATTTCCAGCGTTAATAGACACATCATCACCCTCTATAGAAGCTGAACCTTCCGCGACAAGTGACATAGCCCCTTTTGTTTTATGAAAATATCCCCTAGCTGAAAATATATCTAATTTACCTTGAATACTTTCATAACGACTACCTAATATACGATGATAATCATTATTTAAAATAATATGATAATCTTCATTTGCTACCTTTGTAATCCTTTGACCAAGTGAACCAATCTCTTCAAATGTTCCTGCTCGATGATATCTATGAAGTCTTTCAGCACCTGGCGTATCATCCATCTCAATAATATGTCCACTCTCTGTTTGATGAACATGGTTGTATGGATATCTTGCTTTATAAAGACTTTCTGGATCTGGTTCACGCCACTTGTCTGTATCGTTTTCCGCGACACTAAAACCAGTACCTAATTCATTTCTCCAAGATTTTTTCTGACCGACTATTCCATATTTTGTTTGGGGAAGGACTGAGACATGATTACCCATTCCTCGAGCCGCTCTTGGAGTTGTTGGTTCTCCCAAATAATTAATATCTGGATATCTCGACCTTGTAGCCTGTTCTTCTAGTATAACTTGAAAAAGTTTACTATCAGCAAGTACCCCACTTTTACCCTTATTTGAAATATCCCTTTTTGTGTCAGGATCATCTGGTTTCAATTCTGATGGTGTACTGGAATGTGTAATAATCTTTGGTGCTCTAGGAACTTTAGCCTCTTCTTCAGCTGACCACTTCAAAAGTTTTTTGGGTGTGGATTTCATCATTGGATGTTTATCTTCTGGTGGCTCATCCAATCTTGGATCAGCAAATCCTTCAGATAAAGCTGGATCTGGTGATGGTACTTGTGGTATACCCCCAAGAGTTCCAAAGAAAACTGGTTCTTGAGCTTCTTCACCATCTCTGAAAAATCCAACAACCCAAGTTCCTTCTACTGGCCCTGTTGGACTTATACCTACACCAGTTTGTGCTGCAGATGTTATGGGCTGTACTGGATAGGCCCAAGGCAAAGATTCTGTCGGCATTTGAATTCTATTTTCCGTATGCCAACCAAGTATTCTAACCCTACAGCGCCCAAGAAAATCTGGATCATGTCGATCCTCTACTACACCCTGCCACCAAACAAACCCATCCTTTCCCATGAAATTAGCCATACTAAAATCCTCCTATTACTCTACCATCTACTTTTGTAATTTCTCCGCCTGGGCCTATGGCAGATGAACCACTTACAGTTCCATCTGGATTTTGGAAGGTTGTTTCTGATAGACCAAATCCTTTAGATATCTGTGACCGATAACCATCCTTTATTGCTTCAACAGATATAGTATATTCATCATTTGTTACTTTATGTCGAAGAGCGGTAATCAAAAACTTTCCACTAAAATATTTGTGAGGTGTATTAACTCCACCCTTTACAAAATCTTCTGGATTTTCTGAAGGGAAGTTGAACCATATTAAATCTCCTACTTCTCTTGATGAATCACCTGACGCTTTAAATTGAACCTTTACTGTTTCTAATTGTCTACGTTGAGAAATTCTTTGTGATAACCATTCCTCAACTCTTCTATCTGTTTCTTTTGGATGTGATGAAGCTGGAGAACCATGTACCGATGTCATTGTTTGGTCTATCCCATAACCAAGCTTTCCCTCTTTATCCACAAAAGTAGTTTTACGAGCACCTTCTGCAAACATAATATCATGTCTTTCATTAGTTGGAAATAATGCAATATGTGATTCTGGTCTTCCTAACATATCTGCAGCATTAGAACATATCTTGCCTGGATCTGTTTTCATTGCTGTGTCTATTTTAACTTTTGCGTCATCAGCGGGTTTATCCGAATTTGTTGTTGTTGTTAGAGTTTGAGTTGTAGCGTCTACAAAATTTACAACATCATCTGGTTCAACATAATGAAAATCATTCTTTGCCCATGACATTGTTTTCAAATCATGAGTTATAACTCTATTTGCATACAATCCCATACCAAGATTCTTTAAGGTATCAAATGTATGAACCAAACTATAGTATTCGACTGCAAACTTTTTATCTGCCATTGATTGACCACTTATGTTACCAGGCTGATATGTATAAGTTGCAACAAATCCTTTTGTACCAGCGGATTCTATTTTTGGTTCATGTGTCTCTCCATCAAAAACAGGAATAAAAGAAGTATTAGCTGTTCCAGCCTTAGCTTCTTCATCATAAGTATTAAAGTGTGGAAATCTAGTAGGCCTAGTTTTCGTTGTATATCCACTAAATCCTCCTACCATTAAAGTCTCTACTGATACAAATCTAAACCCCTTTAAAGTTTCATAGAATACAAAATTTGCACCTTTAGAAACAGAAGACATTGATAATGCTCTTTTAGCTAAAAATTTAATAGCTTTGAACGGAGTCCAATCTGGAATAAATGCAGTATAAAGTCCTTTAGTTGGTTCGACTAAAAGGTTCTTATTTGTAGGTCTGTGATTTGCTGGTTTCTTCCCCCCTGTTAATTTAACAAAACTTTCATAGAATATATCTCTAACCATATCTGCTATGGTAAATGTTTTATTATCAACAGGATTTTCTGGTAGTGCTGTACTTGTAATTTCACCAGTAGGATAATTTTTCTGAACCTTAATCATCTGATTAGAAAATTCAATATCTGAAACAAAATATAATTTAATAGTTCTAAAAGTATCACTTGTTTTCTGTGGTGGATCTACTCTATAAATTCTAAATCTATTATGTATAAGTTTAGGCAAATCTCTTTGTTCTGGTGGGTTTGTCCCAGCTGGGTCGGCAATGGGTGTTGGTTGAGCTCCAGCGGTAGACATTGATATCTCTAAAATTTCTTCTCCGATAATCGGAGTAGCTTCAATTATACCTACTGCATCATTGATCGTAATATCACCTTTAACTACAGGCTGATAAATGTCTTCATAGAAATTTATCTCTGTCCAATCTGGTTTATCATTATCATGTAAATCAATAGGAGAATCTGCACCCCTAGTAGGCGAAATTAGAGAACATCTTGTTATCTTAAAATCGCCAGGAAATCTGCCTGGCTTTCTTGGATTAAAAGCGGTTTTGGTTTCCCTCTCAGAAAGTTTACCACTCCCGCCTGATGTTGGTGTGTTTATATCTGCCATTATCTAAATGTCTGTCTAACTTCATCCAATATTCCAGCTACGAATGTTGGTTGAATAAGGTTAATAGATCGTCTGTCATCGTTCTTTGTCATTTCATAATCGAAATCATAAATAATTTTTCTGTTATCCTCTCCCGCCGCCTGAAAACTTGCATAATCAACTTCCACAGTAACTTCCTCTATTGGATCTGAAGTTCCTGTTCTTTCTACTCTAGGTCTTATAATTTGTTCATAATGATGTACATTCGTTTTTGCTACATTGGCCGTACCATATTTGTTTTCAATATATTTTACAAATTGTTTAGCATCAAGAGGCCATTGCCAATAGGGGTCAATTATATTATTAACCATAAATACCATCCAAACATATTTCGTATCTCCATAGATTTCAAAAGAAAGAACATCTGGTCTTTGACCTTCTTCAATATAGTATGGATAATAAACTGTGATATCTTCTTTAATCGCATCCCTAAACTTCTGTCTTATCATTATGTTTATGACAGTACTATAGTTTGGTCTTACTTTATTTTTACCCTCTATATCATAAAGGATCTTTGGAAAATTTGAGAAATATTCTGACATTAAAATCCTTGCCTGATTGATTCTTTGGTAATAAGTTGAGTTTCTTTAAAACTTAATGATAGAGTAGTACTTACTGGTTCACTACCATTATCAAAAAATACTGGTTGTCCACCAGTAGCATAATCTACATTTAAACTTTCTAAAAAACAATTTTCTATTCTAAAAATGGTCTAACTCCAAAATTTGTCATCGCGGAACCAAAGAAAACTGGAGTAAGAGAACCATTAAAAACTTTTTCTTTTTCAAATTTCGATCCAGCCTCATCAAGTACCTCCAATTCTTCGAGGGACTTATAAAGTAACTCCCTCTCTACATACTTTGAGAGGTCTTTATCTTTCAAACTAATTCTCTTCTCATTCGATTGTTTACCCCTTATTGCCTTATCAAATAAAATAATTTCTCTTGAAAATCTATCAATAACCCCTCTAAATTCTTTACCGCTTCCAATTGGCCAGTTAATAGGCAAAGTATTCAACCCAAGTTCTGATTCGATTTCATCAAGTAAAGCAAAAGGCTCCCTTCCAGGTCTGTCCATCTTGTTAATAAAAGTAAATATTGGTATTTTCCTCATTCTGCAAACTTCTCAAAAATCCATTCTCACTAATCAACAATACATCAACATATACCTTGACAACATTATCGATTTATCTAATTCAGAAAAATTACAT
>PVBE012393433.1_pt1 | contig 15463 bp, 16 predicted proteins | sample 1631181 | NCBI WGS metagenome assembly PVBE01 (sample SAMN08397723, study PRJNA350692) | Marine metagenome, whole genome shotgun sequencing project. | isolation source: water | place: Pacific Ocean | collected 2012-04 | reverse complement strand
TGCCACGCAGCGGCAACTTCGGATACAAGATCGTTTATGGAAATATTCTCCATCTCGAGGCGGACCTTTCCCTCGTCAATCCGATCGAGATCAAGAAGCTCCTCGATTAATCGCGTCAGATAGTGGCCCGAGTCCTTGATTCTTTCGGCGAATCCCCGGATTTTCTCCTGATCGGACTGGAGCAGGATTATATCGCTGAAACCGACTACGGCATTGAGCGGCGAGCGGAGCTCGTGGCTCATATTGGAGAGGAATTCGCTTTTTGCCGAGTTCGCCGATTCGGCCTCGTTTTTTGCGCGAACAAGCTCCTCTTCCGCTCGCTTTCGTCCGGTGATATCCCGATGGATTCCGGCGTTGGCGATATGCGTTCCGTCCGCTAGACTCACGGGCGAAAGCGTCGTTCTAATAGAAACAACCGTCCCGTCCTTTCGAATCCTTTCGCATTCGACGGTGATCGGTTTTCCTTCCGCCAACAACTCTTCATTGAATCGATCCGTAATCTCTCTTAATTCCTCCGGGACGATCAGGTTCACATGGCGATTAATGACCTCCGCCTCCGTATAGCCGTATAACGCTTCGGCCCTCGAGTTCCATAGGGTGATTCTTCGTTCTTGATCGACGATGATAATCGGATCGGCGGAGTCGCCAACAACGCTCTCGAGAAAATTCCGGCTGCGATGCGCCTTCTCGTGAAGACGCGCGTTCTCGATGGCAATGGCGGCCTGGGAAGCCAGGGCATTTAGAAGGATTGAATCCCCTGCTCGAAAGCGTCTTTATTTTTCGATAGGCAAACGATCGCGCCGATGATCTTTCCCCCCCGGCGCAGGGGTTGTCCGAGATAGGAGTGGAGGTCCCACTCCTTCGCCCAACGGACGTTGACCCAGGCAGGTTCCTCCTGCACATCTCCGATGAGCACCTCGTCGCCCGACTGAACCATCTTTCCGATGAAACCCTCGCCAAGCCTGAAGGAATCTTTTGTATCTCCAGGGTCGCTCTCATCCCCGTACGAAGCCCTCAGAATGATCATCTCGGAGATTTCATCCAAGAGGAAAATCCGTGAATGGTCTCCATTTATGAGATTCACCGCAGCATGCGCAATATTATCGAGCACCTCGTTGAGGTCAAGATTTTCGGTGATCTTCTGGCTGAGTTCGTTCAGGACGGCAAGGCGGGAGGCGCGATCTTCGGCAGCCTGGTAGAGACCGGCATTTCGGATAGCGGGGCTCAGGTGGCTGGCGATGGAGTTGAGCAGGTCCTCGTGTTCTTTGGAGAAAGCATTGGCTTGTCTGCTCTGGAGGCTCATGTGGGCGACGCAGCGGCCCTCCTGGATGGTGGGGATGACCAGAGCGCTGCGATACCCCGCCTTGACATACAGGCTCTCCCGCCATTGGCTCCCCGGAATATCCGGGACGTTGACCGGCCGCCTTGTTTCGTAGACGAATCGAGTGATAATTCCGCCCTTTCGATCTTCATTACTCGCGGGCGGCCCCATCGGAGTGTCTGCGTCTTCAACGAATTGGCGGATAACCTCTGTTTCTGGATCGACGCTCCCCACCACGCACCGATCACAGCAAACGCTGTGGCGAATCTCCCTGGCGATGGCCCGGAAAAGCTCATCCGGCTCCAGGGAAGAACCCGCGATTTTCGCGATTCTCCCGACAATTTCCATCCGAGCCGCCCGGTCTTCGTTTTCGGCGAGCAAAAGCGATTTTTCAATTGCCATCGAAGCGAGGTCGCCAAAGGCTTAGGCGATCTGAAGATCCCCGGAACTGTATTTCCGCTCTTTAAGGTGGTGAAGAAGAAGAGCGGCATAAGACTCTCCTCCGACGACGAGAGGAATGGCACACAGGGTGCGAAGCCCGATTTTTCGGATATCTTCCGGATCGAAAATATTCGAGTCACGGCCCACATCCGAAAATACCTTGAGTTTTTGGTTTCGAAAAACAACCGCCATCATCGTTTCGGCCCGGCTGGCGGCAAGCTTTTCGAGATATTCCACGGGCATGTTGTTGGCATACAGAATTTCCCTTTGGTTTGAATCGTCAATCCTCCGGATGACAAGGGAACGGTCCGCCCCGAGGATTCGGCACGCCTCCTCACAAATCACCTTGAGGCCCTGTTTCAGATCTTTTTCCTGAAGGATTTTTTTAACGGTAGCGCTGATGGCCGAGTAAAGGGACGCCTCCTCTGCACCGGAGGAGTCGGCGGGGGGGGAGGCATCGATCGGTGCATTGGTCACTTCGGGCGGGATCATGGACCCGGGCCTTTCATCCACAGGCTTCAACATTCAAGGGTGCGAATCAAACAAGGGCTGAGCATCACAAACGATTCGAAACTAGTCCCCTACACGAATTTCACCCTACCCCATAGCCCCCGGACCGACAAGGAAATTCAGAAATACCAATAACGAAACCACGCTATTTCCGATAAGAAATCCGGTATATCGCTCCCACGTAATCGTCTGATACGAGAATGGCCCCGTCAGGCATCACCTGAATATCCACCGGCCGGCCCCAGGCGACTCCGCCCCTTAGCCAACCCGCTGCGAAATCTTCGTAGCGGGCGAGTCTTCCCTTTTCAACGCGGACCACGCGCACCCGGTAACCGTAGGGCACGCTCCGGTTCCAAGAGCCGTGCTCCGCGATGAAAATCCGGCCTCGGTACTTTGGCGGAAACATTTTCCCGGCGTAGAACCGCATCCCGAGAGAAGCCACGTGGGGACCCAACTCCACCGCGGGCGGGGTGAATGATCGGCAATTTTTGTTTCTTCCGAACTCGGGGTCGAGTATCGATTTCCCGTGGCAATAGGGATAGCCGAAATGCATTCCCTTCCGGTGAGCATGGTTCAGCTCATCGGGGGGCAAGTCATCGCCCAATTGATCGCGGCCATTATCGGTGAACCAAAGCTCCTTTGTCTCGGGATGCCAATCAAAGCCCACCGAGTTTCGAACGCCGCGCGCGAACACCTCCCAAGAGTCTCCCGTCTCCGGAAAACGGAGTATCGAGGCGTAGGGCTCGCCCGGCTCGCAGATATTGCACGGGGCGCCCACGGGAACGTAGAGCCGGCCATCGGGACCGAAGCGTATGAATTTCCACCCATGGTGCAAGTCACGGGGAAGCTTGTCGTTCACGATAACGGGCGCCGGCGGTTTGCCGAGGCGATTCTCGATATTATCGTAGCGCAGAACGCGGTTAATCTCGGCCACATAAAGCGAACCATTCCGGAAGGGAACGCCGTTTGGAGAATTCATGCCCTCCGCGATAACGGAAACCTCATCCGCCTTGCCGTCCCGATCTTTATCGCGAATGACATAAACCCTGCCGGACCTGCGGATCCCGACAAACAAAGTGCCCGCCGGCGACAGTGCCATCGGCCGGGCTCCCGGAACATTTCGGGCAAAACGGAGATTTGAAATCCGGGAGGAAGTTGAATTCAGTCCAGGCGAATTCCCTGGCCCACCGCGGTGGCCGCGCAAGAGGCGAGAGCGCCAACAAATAATAACAATAGGTAGAAGGAGAAGCGGCGCAAAAAACGCGCCCCCCAACGATGCCGCCCAGCCACTCCGGCGAGCGGCGCTTCCGGGCGTTGACCCTTAAATGCTGACCTGGAAGTCAGGTATCTTGACTTCGCCACCTTCATCCCCCAAACCGGAGATCAATTCCTCCAGAGTGGTCTCCGTCAGGGTCCGTTCGATGACTTTTTCAAGCTTCATCCAAAGCTGGCGGCTGCCGCTTACGGCCGGGTTGGGTGGATGGGAGTCACCATCGCTGTCGCAGTCCACAGGCACGATCTCCTCGTCAACGGCATTGAGAACATCCTTCATCGTAATTTGAACGGGGGGAAGCGCCAGGACGTAGCCCCCCCCCGGCCCACGGGTGCTCTTCACCAGTTCGGCCCGCCGCATTTTGACTAAAAGCTGTTCGAGATAGTGTTGGCTGACATTCTGCCGGCTCGCGATTTGCGGTAAAGGAATCGGATGCGTCTGGGAATGCCGCGCCAGATCGATCATGGCGATAACGGCATATCTGCCCTTGGTGGATATTTTCATCGCTTCCCCCCTTCAGCGTTTGACCCAATCCGCCGAGGCCGTCAGTTCAAACCGTTGATTACGGCTTCCTTCCCGAAAGCTTCAGTATTTTTCTCGGAGCGTATTTCTTCATCCCCGCAGGAGTCCAAAGCCGCTTCCGAGCACGCGGGACACGAAGAGTCCTTTTGAACCCGAATTCCGCCGAATTTTCCGTCCCACAAATCGACCGTCAGCAGTTTTCCCGCCCAGGCCGGCCGAAGCCCCAAGAGAAGGCGGACGGCCTCCGCCGCCTGCGCCATACCGATTACCCCCGCGACGGCGCCGAACACCCCTGCCTCCCCGCAGGAAGGACCTTCGCCGCCCGGAGCGATGCGCCCGAAAACACACCGATAGCAGGCCGTCTCTCCCGGTAGGACCGTCAAAATTTGACCGAAGAACCGAAGAATCCCGCCTGCCACGAGGGGACGCCCATCCTGAACGCAGGCATCGTTGAGCATCAACTTGGCTGAAATAGTGTCGCTGCCATCCACAACGACGTCAAAACCCGACAGCAATTCAGCGGCGTTCCCGGCGGTCATGCGGACAGGAAAAGTCTCCACCCTCAGACCGGGTGCCAGGCGGGAAAGGCGCTCTGCCCCTGACACCACCTTAGCGCGGCCGACATCCTCCGAGCGGTGAAGTATCTGCCGGGCGAGATTCGAAAGATCCACCACATCGTCATCTACGAGCCCAATCCGGCCAACTCCAGAGGCGGCCAGCGCCAAGGTGGCCGGGGATCCAAGCCCTCCCGCCCCCAGGACAAGCACCGAGGCCTCGGCGAGACGGCCAGGGGAACTCATCAAATCTCTCCATCCACGGCGAGTTCACCACCGGCGAAATCCTTCTCCTCCGTAGACCAGCGAAACACCTTAAAATCCCTGACCCGACGCTCTCGCACGCTCATGACTACGTGCTCGGCATCCGGAAACGAGGGGATGTCGCCGAAGGGCACCGCCACGTCCTTGTCCTCCTGAGAAAAATAGGCGTCCTCATCCGGGTGGCTGTGAAAAATTCCGCGGAGCACCTCGCCGCTCTCCTTCGCCTCCCCAAGAATGCGTTCAAACTCGAATGGATCGATCAGGTAGGCGCGGCGGGCCGTCCGCGTATAGGTCTCGGGGTCACGCTCGTGATATTCGTTCTGGACATTTCGAACCGGAAACAGGCGCATCTCCTCGCGCCCGTTTCGGGCGGCCTCATTTGAGGGCGGGCCGGCGGGCGGGCCGAGTATCAAACCACAACACTCCTCGGGATAGGCGTCCTCGGCGTGCCTGCTCATCACATCGATTTGCTCCCGGGTCAGCCGCAATTCCACCCCCCGCTTATCTCATTTCACTGAGATACCGTTCGCCCCCGTCCGGAAAAATCGTCACAATCACGCCACGGCCCACCTTGCGGGCCACCTCGCTCACACCTACGAGAGCAGCCCCGCCCGAGTGGCCCACGAAAACACCCTCCTCCCGCGTCAACTGCTCGGAAAGGTCCCAACTCTCCTCGGTCGAGGCGGGGATAAGTTCGTCGTGAACGGATTCATCATATATCCTCGGCCGGATCGACGTGGGAATATGCTTCATTCCCTCGAGGCCGTGAAATGAGTCCGACGGCATCACGGCATGCACTTTCACGCCGGGCTTTCTTTTTTTGAGGCCCCGGCCCGTTCCGACGAGCGTTCCCGTCGTTCCCATGCAGCTGACGAAATGCTCAACGCGGCCATCAGTCTGCTCCAGAATTTCGGGCGCCGTTGTCTCCTCGTGCGCTCTCGGGTTGGCGGGATTGTCATACTGGCACGGCAGAAAATACGCCTCAGGGTCTTTCTCGTAGATTTTGGCGGCCAGCCTTTGCGCCCCGTCCGAGCCCTCGAGCGCGTCCGAGTAGACGATATCGGTGCCGTAGGCCCGGAGCGTGGCCTTGCGCTCCTCGCTCGCGTTTTCGGGCAAGACCAATTTGACAGGAATCCCTAGCGCGGCCCCAATCATGGCGTATGCGATTCCGGTGTTTCCGCTTGTAGAATCGATCAGTGTGATGCCCGGCCCGAGGAGGCCGCGTTCGATCCCGTCCCTCACCATGGAAAGAGCGGGACGATCCTTCACGGAGCCGCCGGGATTGAACCACTCCGCCTTGGCGTAAACCTCGACTTCCGGGAAATCCTTTTTAAAAAACTTGATCGGCAGGAGCGGTGTATTCCCTATCTGCCGCAGTATTGGCGACTCCTCAATTTTCCGTATACCGTGCGCAGTCATCTCCACCATAATTAGCCCATGTTCCTCTGAACCGGGTCCCGTGGGATGCACAATTTCCCTTATCCCTGCCTACCGATGTAATCAGGACCCATTTCATCGCACCGCCTCCTCGAAGAGGCCATGCGACAGATCAAATCGGGCCTGCACGGTCGACCCCACCGGTTTATTTCCTTTCAAAAGAGCGCATAGCGCCGCAGAAGCCATCACCGAGCCAAGCACTCCCTCAGTAGGAGCGGCCGGAGCCGGTTCCTCGTCCTCGTCCGGCTTCAACCTATCTCTACTCAAATCACCCCGGCCCATTGCCACCTCGCCGGTCCACCCATTTCGGCTCCCCTTGATCACAGGTTTTCCGGCCGCCTCGAACCGGGCCGCAACCTCGGCCAGAGGGCGAATATCACCCGACAAGACGAGGAGCTCATATTCATCCATCTCCTCTTTGCCCCCCTCGATGACCTTGAGGCGGGCGTCCGGGTTCAGCGCGGAAATGGACTCTCCCGGACCACCGGGAGCGTATAGCGCTATCAATTCGGCGAGAGAGCCCGATTCAGCCATTTCCGGGCCCGTCAGTGACAACCAGCCGATTCGTCCCACCCCGGCCGCCGCCAAGTAAGTCACCGCCACCGATGCAGCGCCCGCGCCGCCCGGGCCGAATGCAACAGCGACCGCCGAGGCAAGCAACCGCTCCTGTCCCTTTCCACCCACCTGGGGCAGTAGGATATGATGGCTGTAGCGCTGTACCTGCTTTTCAGCGAGAGTCAAAATTTCCTACCTTCCTCCGGCAATCGCGGGAACGATGGAAAGCTCATCTCCTTCGCTCACTTCGGTGTCCTCTCCCTTAAGAAAGCGAATGTCTTCCTGATTGACATAAATATTAACGAACCGGCGCAACTTGCCGTCATCGCCGTACAGCCGTTGGCGCATTCCGGCGAACTGGGCGTCAAGATTTCCCAATACTTCCTTGACCGTGCTTCCGTCGATATCCACCGCGTCCTTGTTCTGCGTGAACTCCTGAAGCGGTGTGGGGATCCGAACCGTCACTGACATCTCACTCTCCATACTGATTAGTGGAATATTATCGAAAATACTGCTCCAAACTAAAATATCTCTCCGCGCCGTCCGGCAGGACGACAACGACATTTTCGTCCGGGGACATTTCCCCGGCAATCCGAAGAGCCGCGCACACGGAGGCGCCGCTCGATATCCCGGCGGCGATTCCCTCCTCCCGGCTCAAGGCCTTGGCCATGTCATACGCATCCTGATCGGAAACCTTCTCGATGCGGTCAATGATCTCGCGGTTCAAAACATTGGGGATAAATCCGGCTCCGATTCCCTGAATCTGGTGCGGACCCGGTTTCCCGCCGGTCAAGACCGGCGACGCGGACGGCTCAACGCCCACAACGATCGTCTCACCACTCTTGGCCTTGAGCACCTCGCCCACCCCGGTGATGGTCCCACCCGTGCCCACCCCGGCGACAAAAGCGTCCACCGCATGAGCGCCCATGTCGCGGACAATCTCCCGCGCCGTCGTCCGGCGGTGAATCTCCGGATTGGCGGGGTTCTTGAACTGCTGGGGCATATAATAATCCATGTTTTCGGCCACTATTTCCTCGGCCTTGAGGACCGACCCATACATCCCCTGGTCGCAGTCGGTCAATACAACCTCGGCGCCGTAGGAGGTGAGCAGGGCATGACGCTCATGGCTCATGCTCTCGCATAGGACAATTTTCACCTTGTAGCCGCGAACCGCGCCCACCATGGCGAGGCCGATGCCGGTATTTCCGCTGGTGGGCTCGACAATGGTGCAGCCCGGCTTGAGGAGGCCGCGATGCTCAGCGTCGAGTACCATGCTGAGGGCGATGCGATCCTTCACGCTCCCGCCGGGGTTCATCGCCTCGATTTTGGCATAAATCCGGGCCCCATGAGGGTCCGGCAGGTTGCACAGGCGGACCAAGGGGGTGCCTCCGATGTTTTCGAGCACATTCGGAAGCGCTCGCAGCACCTGAGATGGTCTTCCTCGCGTCCCCAGAGCCATAAAACCCTCACTTATGAAGGCGAACCCGCAACTTCAGGGACGACCCCATGCAGGTGAACCCGCAACTTCAGGGTGTGACCCTATAATTCCCGATTTATTTTGTCAAGATTAATTCCAAATGCATGAAATCACTCACCTTATTTTGCCTATCCCTCCAATCCCTAATGGATAGTTTCTCCCAATCAAAGGTGTTAAATTCAAAATCAACTTAAGGCTTTTGAGCACTCTTTCAAACGCCAAAGTTAGCTTCTATAACCTTTTGATTTTATGTCATATAATTACTTTTAAGGGGATGTTCGATGGCCCCCACAAACCATTCGAAAGAGCTTCCCGTCGCACTCACCATCGCCGGCTCGGACTCCGGAGGCGGAGCAGGTATTCAGGCTGATCTCAAGACCTTCTCCGCGTTCGGTGTATTCGGGACCACCGTCATCACCGCCCTCACCTCTCAGAATTCCGTTGGCGTTCAAGGGGTGCACCCTGTTCCGGCCGACTTCATCGCTAAGCAATTTGATTCGATTTGCTCGGATCTCCCGGTCGCAGCGGCCAAGGTGGGGATGGTGACTGATTCTAGGGTAATAGAGGTCGTTTCCAGAAAAATTGCCGAATATGGCATCAATCTCCTTGTCCTCGACCCCGTAATGGTGGCAACAAGCGGGGACCGCCTGCTGGCCGAAAATGCGGTTGAAACCCTCGTCAATCGTCTTTTCCCCCTCTCGGAGATCATCACGCCCAACACCGGGGAGGCAAGGGACATCCTCGGCATCGAACGAATCGAGAATCTAGGCGAAATGAAAGATGCCGCCAAACGTCTTCACAGCCTCGGCGCCAAATCCGTTCTCCTGAAAGGCGGCCATATCACCAGGGGCGCGACCGATGTATTCTACGATGGGAATGACATATTCATTCTTGAAGGCCGTTACGTGGATACGCCCCACTCGCACGGGACGGGTTGCACCCTTTCATCCGCCATCGCCGCCGGACTCGCAAAGGGAGAGCCGGTCCGGGACGCCCTGACTGCCGCGAAAGAATACATTCAGGGAGCCATCGAACACGCCCTTGAGTTGGGAAGCGGACACGGCTCCCTCAACCACATGTACCGCCAGTTTTCGGAGAGACGCGCATGACCCAAAAAACATACAGAATCCGCCGTGAGGACGCCGCAACCGGTGATTTGCCGGTCCCCGGCGGCAGAAGTGTTTTTCGCATTCTTCTCGACGAAGAGAGCGTTGGCGCCAAGAAATTCGCGCTGCTTGTCAACGAATTCGATCCGGGACTAACCTCCAAGGCCCACAAGCACGACAACGAGGAACACGGATTCTACATACTCAGCGGAACAGGTATCATTCGAATCGAAGATGAGCGCCTCGAGGTCACCGAGGGAGACGCCGTGTTCGTTCCTCCGGGAATGGTGCACGAAGTGAGCAGCACGGGCGACAAACCGTTAAAGTACGTTGTCATCTACTCCCCGCCCGGCCCCAACGTAACGCTACGCGAAAAAGGGGCTTACGGCCTGGCCGGAGAATAACAAAGCACGGGAGAATGCCGACATGGAAGACAAAAACATTTACATTCAAGAGATTGGAGACGGAGGACGGATACGCTTGCCGAAGGAAGTGATGAAAGCACTCGGTGTGGTTCCGGGAAATCAACTCAAAATCGAAATCAGGGGAGATCTCATTTCCATTGCGCGGCATCATGTGAAGGACCCGTTCGCCGAAGCCGCCAAAAAGAAGACCCCCGGATTCAACGAGTTGATGGCTCAGCAAAAGTCGCGGAAGGAGGAAGTAACAGCCGAATTCGAAAAACGAATCCAGGAAAAACATGAAGTGCGGCCCGAGGACCGGGAGGATTTTTGGCGGTAAACCCTGCGGGTAGCCGCAAACCCGGCGAGGTTAACTACGTTAGAGAGAGAACCCTCCCTCGATCCGAATTTTCGCCCCTTTTCTCAAATCATCCATTCGTTGCAGGAAGATTAATCTTCTTTTTTCCTCAAGAAGGTTTTTGCGAAGCTCCCTTTTTTCCTTCTTGTACTTCGACATATCGGCGGCAGGTTCTTCGGCGATTCGGATGATATACATCTTCCCCTGAGAGCGGGAACGGTTGAATCCGCCTTTTTTGATGCGAAACAATCCATTGACAAAACCGGAATTTTTATTGATTTCCCCGGGAGCGTCTCCCCGGGAAAATGCCTTTGGCTTCATGATTTTCACTTTCAGCCGAACCGCCAAATCCTCGAACGCCCTTTCTTTTTTCTGGAGTTCGGAGAGCCAAACCTTCGACTTCCGATCGGCAATCTCCCCGGATTTTTCTAAAACATATCTCTTGCGCACCGCCTTCTTAACTTCCTTGAAATCAGGCACGGCGGAGGCCTTAATATCCAACAATTGGAAAAACATGACACCCTTGTCGCCTTTTTTTTCGCCGGACAGTTCACTCTTCTTCTTCAAGTCGAAAACGGCGGGCCAAAGGCCTCTTTCATCGGGGAAGGAAACAGGACGGGTCTTAATTTCAGAATAGGAGGTCTCTCCTTTTTGAAGACCTGGGATTTCGGTCTCGGGTTTCTTGTCCTCCACGTCGTAGCGAAGAAGGCGCATTTTCTTCTTGACCAGCGCACGGGCTTTTTTGACTCTCAAGGAGGATTCCACCTTTTTTCGCGCTTCCTCGAAAGGAGCCACGCGGGCGGCCCTGCGCCGGGAGACCTTCAACAGGTGGACCCCAAAGGAGGTCTGGACAGGTTCGCTGATTTTTCCCTCTTCCAAGGAAAACACGACCTTATCAAGTTCAGGGAGAAGCTGGCCCCGCTCGAAAGTCCCCAACTCCCCGCCCTTCAAGGCGTTTGTACCCTCAGAATCGGCTTTCGCCATCTCGGCGAAATCCTTGCCCTGCAATATCTCCTTCCGGATGCCGGAGATCTCGCTCTTTGCTTTTTCCAACGCTTCTTTGCCGGCATCGGGGGATACTTTTTTGAGAATTTGGCGAACCGCCACCGTTTCATTTTCCTTGTAGCGTGAGCGAGTTTTCTCGTAGTGGGTCTTCAACTCCCCCTCGGTCAGCGTGACCTCCCCCGAGACGGCTTCAAAGGGAAGATACCACCACCGGCTCCTACGCTTTTCGCCGGCCCGGAAGGCTTCCTTGTTTTTATCGAAATAGGCGCCGAGATCATCGTCCTTGACGGGAACCTCGTCGGCAAATTCCGTAGGATCAATCTGGAGCATTTCAACTTGAATCCGCTCGCTTGCCCATCGAAAGGCGGATCGGATTTCGTTTTCGCTCACCGTCGCACCGAGCCCCAGGTAACGGCGAAGGCGCGCGGTGGCCAGAGCGCGCCGTTGCAATTCCTCGTACTGTCTTGGGTTCAGCCGGTTCTGCTGCAATATCTGCCGGTAGCGGGTTTGATCGAAGCGGCCCGCAATCTGAAACGAGGGCTCTTCCTGGATGCTGATCGCCACCTCGTCGTCCACGATATTGATGCCCAGACGCGAGACCTCCTCGAGTTGGAGTTTTTCGGAAACAACTTGCTGGAAAGTAGCGCGGCGGAGGTTCAGCTGCCTCTCGAGCTCGGGCGTGAAGTTGTCGCCTAACTGTCTTCGCATGAGTTCGGCCTGCTGGAAGTAGCGGTTCTCGAACTCCTTCACAGTGATCGGGGTCTCATTCACCCAGGCCGCGACCCGCCCGCCCGGAACCGCCTGGCGCGAGGACATGGAATACCCCCCCCATGAGACGAAGGTGAGCGCCACGAATCCCAAAAGGCCCTTGAGCAACCAGGTATTTCCCTTTTCCCGTAAAAACCGAAGCATTTAAACTTTTCTCCCGAAAAAATTCGCCCCCGAAGCTCGCCAGGGCGGAACATACCGAAAATGGAAATTGAGGGTAGCTCAGCGCGCCCATCGCCGCAACGGCGGCCACCCTTTAAGCGGAAAGCGAGAACATCCTGGGCCGGTGCCATCCCGCTGGCTCACGCTCCGGGGCACGAAAAGGCATATTCCCCCTAAATACTGGTTATTACTTGATTTCTCTGGCTCCGGGTGCTACAAAACAAGTCGGTTTTTAAACATGTGCGCCCATCAGCCCAGCGGGATTCCCTCAGATATGGTCCTCAAATCCATCTTGGGCCTGTTCTCCAACGACTTGGCCATCGACCTCGGGACCGCAAATACGCTCGTCTATGTGAAGGGCAAGGGGATCGTCCTCCGGGAACCCTCCGTCGTCACCGTCCACAAGGACAGTAAACAGATCCTCGCCGTGGGAAACGAGGCCAAGGCCATGCTCGGCCGAACCCCCGGACATATCGTCGCCATCAGACCGATGAAGGACGGAGTCATCGCTAATTTCGATATTACAGAAGCCATGTTGCGCTATTTCACCCAAAAAGTTCACAACAGAAAAACCCTCGTAAGACCGCGGATGGTGATATGCGTTCCATCGGGGATTACCCAAGTCGAAAAGCGTGCCGTACGCGACAGCGCCGAGAACGCCGGCGCTCGGGAGGTGTACCTCATCGAAGAGCCGATGGCGGCGGCCATCGGCGTCGGCCTTCCGATCGAGGAGCCGGGCGGGTCCATGATCGTGGATATTGGAGGCGGGACGACCGAGGTCGCAGTCATTTCCCTGGCCGGGATCGTTTATGCCCAATCCGTCCGCGTGGGCGGAGACGAAATGGACGAAGCGATCATCAGCTACATCAAGCGCAACTACAATCTCCTCATCGGCGAGCGAACGGCCGAGGAGATTAAGATTGAAATCGGCTCGGCTTACCAGGTAGGCGAGAGGAAAACTATCGAAATCAAGGGGCGTGATCTCGTCGCCGCCATTCCCAAGACAATTGTGGTCAGCGACGAGGAGATCCGCGAATCGCTTTCCGAGCCCGTGAACGCGATCCTAGAAGCAGTCCGAAGCGCTCTTGAAAGCACTCCGCCCGAACTTGCAGCGGATATTGTCGATCGGGGCATTGTCCTTGCGGGCGGAGGAAGTCTGATCCGGGGCGTGGACATTCTCCTTCGGGAGGAAACCGGCCTCCCCGTCACGGTTGCCGAAGATCCGCTTTCAGCCGTGGTAATGGGCACGGGGAAGGTGCTCGATGAACTGGACCTCCTTGGCAAACTCGCCGTTTAATTTTCACCGCTTTAGATTCGATGCCGCGCTTTTCTCGTCAACCGACGGAAAACGGATAGATGCTCGAAATCCTCCAAGAACGGCGTAACGCCACTCTTCTGACGGCTCTCTTCCTCGTTTGTTTCGTCCTCATGTCCTTCAGTGCCCGCCGGCGCGGAGGCACAACGGTCTTCGAGGAAATAGCTCTGGGAATATCGGGGCCCCTCGTTGAAACGGCGGCGGCCCCGAAAAGATGGATGAGCGACATCTGGAACAGTTACATCGCTCTTCGCGGGCTTCGAGAAGAAAATGACCAGCTATTGAGTGAACTTGCCTCCCTAAGAGGCATCTCAGTTCGAGCCCAGGAGCTTCAATCCCGGGTCAAGCGACTGGAGGAACTGTTGGGAGGCGTCCCCGGCAAGAAAGATGGATTTCGGCTCGCGCAAATCGTTGGGCGCAACCAAAGCCCATACGGGAAAATATTGATTATCGATCAAGGGCGAATAAATGGAATTCGCAGGAATATGCCGATCCTTCACCAAAAGGGAATTGTCGGAAGAATTTTCCGGGCCGGCCAAACGGTTAGTCAGGTTCTCTTGATAACAGATTCGCGCAACTCGGTTGATGTGATCGTCCAAAGGACAAGGGAACAAGGGGTTTTCTCGATTTCCGCCAGGAACGAAGGTGAGGTTAGGTACATACCGGCCGACGCCGATGTCAAAGAAGGAGATCTTCTTATTTCGTCAGGCCTGGGTGGTATTTTCCCCAAGGGTCTTCCGGTCGCTCGCGTGTTAATCGCTTCAGGTAAGGGGAAGCAACTGTTCCAAAAAGTTAGGGCAACACCCACCGTGAATTTCAACAAGCTCGAGGAAGTTCTGATTGTTCTTGCCACACTTAAGGATAACCCCTGGAAATGACCGTTCTCTTCTATATCTTCGCCGCGGCGGGAGCCATCGTTTTTCAAACGACCTTCACGGAATATTTTTTCGTTTGGACAACCGCCCGGCCTGACGCCATGCTGCTAGCCACACTTTATATCGGCGTGCGGCGGGGTCCGGAAAGCGGACTTGTCACGGGGTTTTTCCTGGGGTTGCTCCAGGACATCCTGTCGGGGGGGTTGCTTGGCTCTAATTCGCTATCCAAGGGGCTTTTGGGGTACCTGACCGGTGGATTGGTAAGAAATATCGCAAGGCGCAATTGGTTTTTTCTGGCCACTCTCGGATTCCTCACCACCTTGTTCGATGTTGTTTTGTGGGCGCTTCTTTCACTTTTATTTCAACCCGAACTTGGAATTTCCACGAACTACTGGTTTGATTCGCTCAAAACGATCATCTTGAATACTGTGTTGGCGCCATTCGCCATTCATTTATTGAGCATAATCGAAGGTCGGATCGTTCCTTCATCTCTCGGCATACCCTATCCCAACAGATCATAGAACATTATGAATAATTTACCTCAACGCAAGAATACGAATATCCCCGATGCGCTCCGAAAACGGGTCAAGATCCTGGCGGCCATATCCGCCGTAATTCTTATTGGGCTTTTCGCGCGCCTATGGAACCTCCAGGTCATTCAAGGGGAAAAATTTCGTTCCCTCTCCGAGAATAACCGGATTGCCTCTCGGATTGTAAGGAGCCCGCGAGGCTTGATTTTTGACAACAGCGGAAATGTCCTTGCGGACAATCGGCCTTCCTTCAACGTTTACATCATCAAGGAAGAAGCAAATAATCTGAAAGAAGAAATCCGACTGTTGTCCATGGCAACAAACCAATCCTACGAAGAGCTTCACAAGAAGATTCGAAGAGCAAGCCCTTTTCGGCCTTACCTCATTAAGGCGGACGCCGATCGCCGTTCCGTGGGATTTCTTGAGGAACATCGCCCGGAACTTCCAGGCGTTTTCATTCAGGTCGAACCGCTCCGGCATTATCCAAACGGATATGACGCAGGCCACCTCATCGGTTATCTTGGCGAAATAGGCGGACAAAAACTCAAGAAATTAAAGAAACTTAATTACAGGCAAGGCGATTTAATCG
>PVBE010880718.1_pt1 | contig 15463 bp, 14 predicted proteins | sample 1631181 | NCBI WGS metagenome assembly PVBE01 (sample SAMN08397723, study PRJNA350692) | Marine metagenome, whole genome shotgun sequencing project. | isolation source: water | place: Pacific Ocean | collected 2012-04 | reverse complement strand
TTTGGATCAACCAAGGTCGGCTATGGGTCGATCGCGACGTTTCGGCCCTGCCGCCGGTATGCTCGCTTTCCTTCCAGCACCGGACGCTCGGACGGCGAAAGCGGAATTGGCGGCAGTCTGTCGGGCTTGTGGGTGACAGACTGCTAAAGCAACGCCCTCAGAGATCGTTCTCGATGGCCCGCCAGAAGGTCTCAGGCGCCTCGACGTGCAGGTTGTGGCCAAGGCCGGGCAGCACCGTCACAGGGGGCCCCAAGCGCCGCATGCCCTCGGCGTGGCCGACCTTGTCTTGCTCGCCGGTGAGCAGGCGGATCGGCGCCAGCGACGCCTCGACCAGGGCCACGGCGTCGGGTTTGCCCACGGCGTTGGTCAGCGGATCGGCGGCCAGCCCGTAGTGGCCGTCCTTTTCCACGACGCCGAGTTGGGCCGTACGGCTCTCGGGCCCGGCCAGACCCCAGAGCCCCGAGACCTTCAAATAGCGCTCGAGGGCGTCTTGGCGATTGGCGAAAAGTTTGACTGGCGCCCGGGCCACCGCCTGGGCCCGGGCCAGGTCTTCGTCAGGCCAATCCACCTTGACGCCGAAGGCGACGACGCTTTTGACGCGCACGCCGAAAATGCCGCTGGCCAGGGCGAAGGCCACGGCACCGCCCATGGAATGGCCGACCACGGTCACCTCCGCGTCCTGGCCCAGGTGGGCGGCGACATCAGCGGCGTGCACGCCAAAACCGTAGGGTGCCCCATGGAACGAGCGGCCATGGCCCCTGAGCTCGGGGATCAGCCAACCTCCCGGCCAATTCTCCCGGAGAACCGGTAGCAGTTCGTCCCAGACGGCGGCGTTGGCGCCGAGGCCGTGAATGAGAACCAGCAGCGGGCCCTCGCCGCCGCCCCGTTCGCTGACGATCGTCCTGTGTTCCGCCAAGCTCGCGTTCCTTCCGCTTGGCCCGCATTTCTCACCGGGTCACGGCCTGCGTCGCTCCCAGGTGATGCGATCCGCTAGGAAAAGACCGAAGCGCGTAGTGGTACTACGCGCTTCGGTCTTTGACAACGCGGGCGCGCGCCTGGGAGCGACCCTTCGGGCGGCGCTGTGACGCCGACAGGGTGCATAGCTGTGCTTGCCCGATGTCCCACATCGCCCTGCGCAGCGCTCCTACCCTGTCGACGCCACAGCGCCGCGCAGGCCATGACCCGGTGAGAAATGCGGGCTAAAGCAGGCTGGTCTGGTCCTCATGCCGGTAGATCTTGATCTTGGCGCAAAGATCCAGGTTCAGGTTGACCGGGCTGGAATGGTCGAAATCGACCTCCAGCAGGTCGTTGAAAAAGATCCCCTTGCCCTGGGCGATGGGCTGGTGCTTGGTCCAGTGGCCGGCGCAGGCGGCGATGCCCACGGCCTCGGGATGAATGCTCTCGGTGAGGCGAATGCGGCCCTCGACACGGCGGCCCGCGGGGGTTTCCAGCCACACCGCTTCCTCGTCCTCGAGGCCCTTGGCACGAGCGGTCTCGGCGTTGATGGCGATGCGATAGCTGAAGGGATCGAGGCGCGCCACCTCGTCGATCCAGGGATTTTCCATGGTGAAGCCGTTGGCCTGGATGGCATCGCGGTAATAAAAGGCCCAGAGATCATAGTCCTCGTCTTCGACCTGATGGGAATGGCAGGGCAGCCACTCGGGCAAGGGGCTGTAGAAGGCGGGATCGATCTCCATGCCGGCTTCGCCTGCGATCCGCATGGTCTCGGCGCCGGCCTCGATCAGGTATTCGTGGTAGACCGGGATGCGCACGTCGACGAAGGGACGCCAGTAGACCTCCTTGACGTTCTTGGGCCAGGTGATGACGCCGTTTTCCTTGAACCATTCCAGGCCCTTTTCCTCACCGAACTTGTGCCGAAGCTCGTGATCGACGACGTCTTCCAGGGTGTACTTTTCCTCGGGCTTGAGCATATGCGGCCCGTCGAGATGGTAGTGGCTGTTGATCGCCATGTTGATCTCGGGGCCCAGGTCGAGGCGATAGGCGAGCTCCAGCATCACCGAACGGGCACAGCGCCGCTCGTGGGTGGGCTCCGACACCGGCTGGCGTATGGGCCATCCCCAGTCGCCCATGCCGGCGGGATGGTTGAAAATGAAAGGAAAATTGGGCCTGGCGTCGAGCACTTCCAGGTAGCTGAGATCGGGCAGGATGATGTCGGCGAAGTCCGAGAACTCGTTGAGAAAAAGATCGAACGAAAAGATGAATTCGTATTGCAGGAGGCTTTCGATCACCGCCTCCTTGTTGCCCACGCTCATCACCGAATTGGCGCCGTAGTTGAGCATGATCTTCGGCCGGTAGGGCAGGTCGAAGTTCCGCCACAGCTGCTGCTGGTCGCTCGACGCCATGATGGGCGAGACGTGGGAGAGCGGGAAGAGCTCGATGAAGCCGATGGAATCGGGCTTGCGCGGATCGGCCACGGGATAAGGCACATGCGCCAGCATCCACGAGCCCACCGCCATCATGCCGTCGCGGTCGGCCCGGGGCTGGTACTTGGGCCGGCCCGATTCGGGGTGCCCGTGGCACACCCGATTGAAGCCGAGCGTGCCGACGACCACGTCGGCGGCGCCGACGATTTGGTTCAAGAGGTCGATGGCGAAACAGTTGTACATCGAATTCTTGTGGCCCTGGGCACCGCGGAAGAAGATGGCCGAGGCCGGCCGGTAGGGCAGCGTCACGCCATCGAGGACGATGGTGCTGCCGATACGGGCGGCCTCGCCGAACTCGCGGGCCAGGCGCTTGATGGTCGCGGCGGCGACGCCGGTGATCTCCTCGCCCCTCTCCGGGGTGTAACTCTTGAGGTGCTCGGCCAGCAGCTCGAAGGCGGGTCGGCAGGTCTCGCCGTTGACCTCGAAGCTTCCAGCCAGCACCGCCGCCGTCTTCGAGGCCGGGTCGTTGTAGGGTATGGCCCGGCCGTTCTCGCCATCCCAGACCAGGGCGGTGCCGCTTTCGGCGTCGCGGGCGTAAGTGCCGTCGGGCCGGATCAGGTAGATGGCGTTGGTGTAGGTGCGCAGGTAGTCGCGGTCCACCAGGTCGTAGTCGTTGATCAGGCAATTGGCCATGGCAAGCGCCAGGGCGGCGTCGGTGCCGACCCGGATAGGCACCCATTCGTTGGCCTTGGCGGCGGCGAAGTTGGCCATCGGATCGACCACCACCATCCTCATGCCGCGATCGCGGGCATCGGCGGCCTGGGCAATGTTGGGGGTCGCCGCGTGGCCGGCACCATGGCCCTTGGAGGCGCCGAAATAGAGGGCGTAGTTGCAGTGCGCGAAGTCGGGCACGATGGACCACGAGGCATGGGTGATGCCACCGGCCGAGTGGGCGCCGTTGCCGCAGTGTATGCCGCCGCCGGCGACCCAGGTATTGGGCGAGCCGAAGGCCCAGGCGAAAGGGAACATCAGCAACGAGGACGGCGCCAGCGTGGTCGTCAACTGCACCGTCAACTGGCGCGGATCCTCTTCGTAGATTTTCTTCAGCTTGGCGCAGATCTCGTCCAGCGCCTGGTCCCAGCTGATGGGCTCCCAGCCCGGATCGAGGCCCATGCCCTTTTGCGGATTGCTGCGGCGCAACGGCGTGTTCACGCGGTGCGGATCATAGAGGAACATCATGCCCGCGAGGCCCTTGGCGCAAAGCCGGCCACTGCCTGTCGGGCTATCGGGGTTGCCTTCGATTTTTACGATAGTGCCGTTGACCCGGTGCGCCTTGATGGCACAACCGCCGTAGCAGATGGTGCAAACCGAGGGGATCCACTTGTCTTCCCAGATCGTCGTGTCCGGCTGGTCCAGGCTGGCGCTCGGTTGATCCATGGTGGTGCCTCCCTTAGCCGCCGGTCGCGGCGGGCAGTATGAAAACCAGAATCTCGGGGTTTGGGCCGCCGTCCTGGGGCAGGGGAATGGTCTGGTCCAGGGCGTCGTCGCCGACGATGACTTCGTTGATGAAGATCCGCGTGCACATCTGTAAATGCCGCGGCGGTTTGGCGTTGCGATAGACGCGTTTGCCGAACTCGGGGCCGTAGCGCTGTTCCAGGTCGTCCAGAAGCTGGCGCAGCGTTGCCCTCTCGGGAAGCTCGAGGGCCAACTCCTTGACCCCGGTGAAGCTGGTGATGATGCCCATGAAGCTCACGCGCAGGCTTACCATGGCTTCCTTGTGGCCTTCTTCACCGGCGGGGGTAGGGATCATGGAAATCATGATATTTGTTGCTATTCCTAAATCCAAGACGTTGAATCGTCCCGGCCTAGGCTGCTCCGATACGCTGTGAAACCTGCCGGCTGACGGCCAGAAGTTCCTCGGCAGCGGCATTGTTCCAGTCGACCTTGAAGCGGCGCTCCGGCCCCAGGATGGTAAGGGCCGCCGCGAGGTTGTTGCCGGCATCGAAAACCGGCGCACTCATGGCGTTGATTGAAGCCAACTGATTGCCGCGCACCAGGGACATGCCTTGTTGCCGAACCTGGGCCAGGGCGGCCTCGACTTCGTCGGGGCTGCGGCCGTCCATCTCGGCGGCGATGGGCTGTTCGGTCCAATGGCGGGGCAGGAAGGCGGAGAAGACCAGGCCGGTGGCCGAGTCCAAAAGGCTGAGCACCGATCCCATGCGCAGGTTGACGGCGAAGGGCCGGTGGCTCTCCTCCCAACGCACGACGGTGGGACCGGCGGCGCCCCAGACGGCCAGCAGCGCGGTCTGTTCGGTGCGCTCCCTGAGTTCGGCGATGGCGGCACCGGCGACGCGGTAGGCATCCAGTTGCCTGAGCGCCGAGAGACCCACCTTCAGGGCCAGGGGGCCGAGCCGGTAAAGGCCGCCGGCACCGTCCTGTTCCACCATGCCGGCGCGGCCCAGGCTGACCAGATAGCGGTGCACCTTGGCCGAAGGCATGTCCAAGCCCTGGGCCAGATCGCGCAGCATCATCGGCTTGTGGGCATCCGCGAGCACGGTCATGATGCGCAGACCGATTTCCACGGATTGCACGCCGAACTGGGTCTTGCCCGCCTTCCCCTTGATCGGCTGCTGGGCATTCATTTGCCATACCTGTGCCACGTCTCACGAGCTTGACGTCGAATATTATGGATTATACGATCAATTACGGGAAATATAACAGGCATGACATAGCCGCCACAAGGCAGGGTGCAAGACGGCGGCCGCGGAGGTGACACGATGCGACTGGGGATGGTCATCGACCTGAAGCGCTGCATGGCCTGTTACGGCTGTCAGATTTCCTGCAAGGCCGAGCACGGCACGCCGCCCGGCGTCTTTTTCGCCCGCGTGCTGAAGCGAGAGGAAGGAAAATACCCGACGGCGCGGCAGCTGTTTCTGCCGGTTCTCTGCAACCACTGTGACGACGCGCCCTGCGTCGACGTCTGCCCCACCGAGGCCAGCCATTACGCCGAGCATGGCATCGTCGACATCGATGCCGATCTCTGCGTCGGCTGCCGCACCTGCATGATGGCGTGCCCGTATACCAATCGCTATTTCAACGGCGAGCCCGCCAACTATTTCGGCGAGGCCGGCCCGACGCAGTACGAGCGCGCCCAGGCCGGGCGCCATCAGGAAAACGTCGTGATGAAGTGCAATTTCTGCCGCCCGCGCTTGAACCAGGGCCTGGATCCGGCCTGCGTCAGCAACTGCCCGGCCAAGGCCCGCATCTTCGGCGATCTCGACGATGCACAGAGCGAGGTCTCCCAGTTGATCAAGGACCGCGGCGGCTTCACCCTACATCCCGAGGCCGGCACCGGTCCCAACGTCTATTATCTGGCACCCTGAGGCGACCATGGGCAACCAGCGCTACGATCAACTGATCACCGATCTGCGCGGCGATTACCGGCCGCAGCGCGAGTGGGGCGTGGGCAGCGGCATCCTGATGGTCATCGGCCACTTCCTGGTCGGTATCGCCGGCGGCACCTGGGTGCTGGCCACCATCTACGACGCCTCCGCCGGGCTGGTTGTGGCCTTTGTGCTGGGTGGCATCGGCGCCCTGGCTCACCTGGCCTACCTGGGCTGGCCGCGCCGCGCCTTGGGCATGATGCGGCACTGGCGGACCTCGTGGGTGTCGCGCGGCTTTACCGGTTTTGCTTTGTTCCTGGTGGGCGGTACCGTCAGCCTGGGCATCGAGTTGTTCCTGGCACCGGGCGCGTCGGGCGCCCTGGCCGCGCTGGCCATGGTGGCCAAGGCGGTGGCCATGGTGGGCGCCATCATCATCATCGGCTACATGGGGTTTTGCTACACCGCCTCCAAGGCCATCCCCTTTTGGCACTCGCCGCTGCATCCCGCCCTCTACATCGCCTACGCCTTTCGCGGCGGCATTGCCGTGCTGCTGGTCATCGCCGCCATCGTCGCCGCCGATGCCGGCCCCTGGCTGTTGCAGTTCTGGGTCGGCGTCACCGCCATCGTGGCGCTCTTTTTCGCCCTGGAGATCCAGGGCGCCCTGGCCAGCGGCGACGTGGCCGCGCGCTGGTCGGTGCGCGACATCCTGGCCGGCCGCCTGGCGCTCTTGTTTTACGGCGGCACCCTGGTCGTGGGCCTGGTCGTGCCGCTGGTCACGCTGGCCGCCGGCACGGTCAATTCTCCGGCCGCCATGGCGGTTATCGGCCTGGCTTCGGCGGCCGGCGACTTCTTCATGAAGCTGGCCACCGTCCGCGCCGGGGTCTACCGCCCCCTGGTGCTGCCCCAGCAGCGCCGCCAACGGGCCTAACGCAGCGCATAGTCGGCCACATCGGCCCCGGCCTCGATAGCCGCAACGACGATCTCGGCACAGGCTTTGGCGTCCGAAAGGGCGTGGTGGTGATCGAGTTCTATGTCGTGATAGGCACAGACGTCGGAGAGCTTGGTGGGCCGAATGCCCCAAACGCCACGGGCCAGGCGAACCGTGCAGAGGAACGCCTGATCGGGCGGATCGATGCCCGCGGCGGTGCAGCACGACGACAGCACGCCGCGATCGAAGCCGGCATTGTGAGCCGCCAGGAAATCGGCACCAGCGATGAACTCGGCGATTTCCGGCCAGTGTTCCGCGAACGTCGCTTCGGCGCGCACGTGCTCCCAGGTGATGCCATGCAGATAGGAGAAACGAAACCTCTCTCGCGGCGGCCGGATGAGAAAGTAAAGGATGTCCTCGACCACACCGCCCACCAGCCGCACCAGGCCCAGCGCACAGGCACTGTCGCGGCCGTAGTCCGCGGTCTCGAAATCGAGGGCAACGATGTTCATGAAGGTATCGCTTGGGATCAAAGCGCCAGAGTCAAGCTTGTACCTGGCGCCTGACCGTGTCAGTTTCACTCCATGGCTGCCAGCTCATACCGGAACAAAACCCTCGAGCCCGGCGCGCGCTTCGAGAAGGTGGGCCAAGTCAAAAGTGTCTGGATCGTCAAACGCCTCGTCAGCCTGCCCACCCAGCCGCCACACGTCGACATCCAACTTGAACGCGACCGGCACGAACGCCGCGTGCTGGCCGCCACGGTGCTCTCCGATAACGCCCGCTACCGGCGGATCTAGGGCTAAAGATTCCCCAGGCGCTCCACCAGCAGATCGAAAAATCCCTCGGCATCGACCTGGCCGATGACCAGGGCGTTGGGCTCGCGCCCCGTCACTTGCCACCAGTCGACGACGCTGGCACCGCGGGTCAGTTCGGACTCGGTTTCGATGTCCACGTGGCAACGCCGGCCGCTGAAGAGTTCCGGCTTTAAGAGCCAGGCGATCACCGTCGGATCGTGCAGCGGGCCGCCGTCGAAGCCGTATTTTTCGGCATCGTATCGTTCCGAGAAGAGCAGCATTTCGCACACCGCCTGGGCCGCCGGCGAGCCCAGCGCGGCGATGCGTTGCATGCGCGCCCGGGTGGTCAGCGCCTGGTGGGTAACATCGAGCGGCAGCATGACGATGGGCACGCCCGACGCCATCACGTACTGCGCCGCCTCGGGGTCGACGTAGACGTTGAACTCGGCCGAGGGTGTGATGTTGCCCTGGGCGAAATAGCCGCCGCCCATCATCACCAACTGGCGGAGCCGCCCGGCCAAGGACGGCTCCCGCGTCAGCGCCAGGGCGACGTTGGTGAGCGGCCCCAGCGTACACAAGGTAAGGCTCCCCGGCTCTTCGCGGCCGATAGTCTCAACCAGGAAATCGACGGCGTGACCGGGCTGCAGGGCCATGGCCGGCGCGGCCAACGAGGGCCCGTCGAGGCCGCTCTTGCCGTGCACATGCTCGGCCGTGACCAGCGGCCCCGCCAACGGCCCGTCGGCACCGGCGAAGACCTTGATATCGGGCCGCCCGGCCAGCTCGCAGACCATGCGGGCGTTACGCGAGGTAAGCTCCAGCCCCACGTTGCCGGCCACCGTGGTGATGCCCAGGACCTCGAGCTCGGGACTGCCCAGCGCCAGCAGGATGGCCACGGCATCGTCCTGGCCGGGATCGGTGTCGATGATGATTTTCAAATCGTTATCTCCTCGACTTCGGCCAGCTCAGGCGCCGCGGCCGCGGCGCCCGGCCGGGTCGTGGCCAGGGCGCCGCAGGCGGCGGCGAAACGCACGGCCGCGCCGATCTCGTCGCCCCGCGCCAGGGCGAATGCCAGGCCGCCGTTGAAGCAATCGCCCGCCGCCACGCTGTCGACGGCACTGACGGCAAAGGGCGGCACGAAACCCTGCCCCTCGGGGGCGGCATAGTAGACACCCCCGGCACCCATGGTAACCACGGCGCTGGCCGGGCCCATCTGTTGCAGGCGCCGGGCCGCCTCGGCCGCCGCCTCGGGCGTCTCGGGCCTGAGCCCCACCAGGGCCTCGGTCTCGCCTTCGTTGGGTGTGACGATGTCCGTGGCTTGGAGCAAAGCCGCGGGAATCGAAGCCCCGGGCGGCACCGGTGCCGGATCGAGGATGACGCGGCCGCCGGCGGCCCGCACCCGGGCCGCGGCATGGGCGCTGGCAGCCGGCGGGATTTCCAGTTGCAGCAGCAAGATGCCGGCCCGGTCGAAGACCTCGGGCCAGAGATCTACATGGCTTTGCGTGAGCGCCAGGTTGGCCCCACCGACCACGGAAATGCAGTTCTCGCCGCCCTCGGCGACGGCGATCATGGCGATGGCGGTGTCGTGCTCGGGATCGGCCGCCACGTATTGGTCGGCCAATCCCAGCTCGGTTATCTGGCGCCGCGCCATGGCGCCGAAGACGTCGTCCCCCAGGCGGCCCACCAGATCGACCCGGCCACCCAGGCGGTGCGCGGCAACGGCCTGGTTGCAGCCCTTGCCGCCGAGCGCCATGGCGTAGCGCTCGGCATGCAGCGTCTCGCCGGGCTGGGGCAGGCGCTGGCCATAGACGGTGAAGTCCATGTTGATGCTGCCCAACACCACGATTTCGGAATTCATGGCAATTTCCACAGCCTTTTCGCATTTCCGTGGGCCACGGCTCTCCCCACGGCCTCGGGCAAGGCAGTCAATGCCTCGCGCCAAAGCGCCACCTGGCGCACATACAGGCTACCCCAATGTTCGGCGAAGACGTTGTCGAAGCCCAGCACGAAACGCTCTGGATGGGCTTCGATCAGGGCCTGCCAATCGGCCGCCAGGCGCTGCCCGACGAACAAATTGACCCAGGGCTGGCGGCTGATGCCATGGGTGATGGAATTGGACCAGGAAGGTATGAAATGGATATTGGCGTGGTTCTCGATCAGCCGCCAGGTTTGGCCGACACCAAGCTGCCCCATGTGGGTCAGCACGAAGGGATGGCCGGGCCGGGCCCGCAGCAGGCCTTCGAGCTCGGCCATCAGCCCCTGGGCCGCCCCGCCGGCGGCGGCGAATTCATAGTGCAGCACGGCCGGCCAGCCGCGCTCAAAGGCCGCCGCCAGGGCCGCCCGGACCTGGGGTGCATGGGCCGGTATCACCCATTGCGGCGCCCGCTGACCCTTGGCGGCGTGCCACAGGATCAATTCCGCCATGGCCTTGAATTCGGGCCGGCGCAGCTGGTCCTGGAGCAGCCGGTAGTAACCCGGCCGGTTCTCGGCATAGGCCCGGCTCTTGGTCCGCACCGAGGCGATGATCCGGCCGGGGTGGCGGCGCGCCAGGGCCGCGATGCGTTCCGACTTGAGCCGGCCGCGCCCGGCCAGGATGACGCGGGCCACGCCGGCTTGGTCCAGCAGCGGCACCACCCGGTCAAGACCGACCTGCTCGTCGATCTGGCTGTGGGCGTCGATGATGGCAAGTTCGGCGGCAACCGAGGCTGGACCGAGCAGCACCAGCGCAGCGGTCAGGATCCCGAAACGGCGTTTGTCGGCCCGAGCAAGCATGCTTCGACAAATACCACGCCGCGGCGCTCAGCCACTGAGAAATCCCTGATTTCCGGCCGACCTTTTCTGTTAGCCTCTTTGCCATGGCAGTGGAGCGCGGGGAGCAACAGGACTCGACGGTTGCTTCGGCCGTCGAAGGCATCGTCTGGCCGGCCATCGTGGCCCGGCCGGAGGCCCGGTTGGCGTCGCTTGCGCGGCAATTGCAAGACAGCGAATGGTGGCCGGCGGCCGAGCTCGAACGCCACCAGTTCGCCCAGCTCGGCCATCTCGTCCGGCATGCCGCCGAGACCGTGCCGTTCTACCGCGAGCGCCTGGCGCCGCTGCGTGGCCTCGAGGCTCTGACGCCCGAGGCCTGGCGCGCCGTCCCCTTGCTGCGGCGAGCCGATCTGCAACGATGGTTCGGCCATTTCCTCAGCCGGGCGCTGCCCGCGGACCACGCCCCGGTCGGCGACGTGCGTACTTCGGGCTCCACCGGGATGCCGGTTTCGGCCAAATCCACGGCCGTGACCGGGCTTTTCGAAGCGGCCCTTTCGCTCCGGCGCCTCGACTGGTACGGGCGCGATTTCTCGCAGAAGGCCGCCGTCATCGCCACCATGAAACCTCATGAGGCCCTGCCGCCCGAGGGCCGGCGCGAGCCCGGCTGGGCCCCGGGCGCAGACACCGGGCCGGCGGTGATCCTCAACATGCGCAGCACCGTCGACGAGCAGATCGCCTGGCTCAAGCGCGAGCGGCCGGCCTACCTTTTGACCTACCCCAGCGCCATAGAGGCCCTCGCCCGCCACTGCCGGGAAAACGGCGAGGCGCTCGATTTCCTGCAGGGCATCGGGACACGCTCGGAAGCCCTCGACCCGAGCCTCAGGGAACTGGTGCGCAAGGTTTTCGGCGTCGAAATCGTCGACGGCTACAGCGCCGAGGAAACCGGCACCATGGCGCTGCAATGCCCCGAACACGAGCACTACCACGTGCAATCCGAGGCCATGCTGCTTGAGGTGCTGGACGATGCCGGTGAGCCCTGCCCAGCCGGCGCCAGCGGCCGGGTCATCGTCACGCCCTTGCACAATTTCGCCACGCCGCTGGTGCGCTACGAGATCGGCGACATCGCCGAGGTCGGCCCACCCTGCCCCTGCGGCCGCGGCCTGCCGGTTCTGGCCGGCATCATCGGCCGCTACCGGCACATGCTGACCTACCCCGACGGCCGCCAGATCCGCCCCAGGGTCAACGAGGGCTTCGTCGACCAGCCGGCCATCCGCCAGTTCCAGGTGGTGCAAACCGCGCCCGAGGTCCTCGACGTGCGCCTGGTCGTCGAACGGGCGCTGAGCGGCGCCGAAGAGGCGCACACGCGCGAGGCGCTCCTGCATTTCCTCGGCCATCCCTTCGAGGTGCGGTTCTCCTACGTCGACGAGATCCCGCGCTCGCCCGGCGGCAAGTACGAGGACTTCCGCTCGGAAGTGAAGGGATTAAGAATATTTTCCTAATGCTTAGCGAAAAAGCCCCCGTGGGGCCTTAGATCACCGATTTCGTCATTTCCTGCTCGACCAGCAGGATCATGTCGCTGCCCATAGCCGTGTACGAGGTATAGGAGACGCTGTCGACGGTCGTCGTGCTGGTAGTCAGCGAGGTGCCGCCGCCATCGATCACCACGCTGTCGCCGGGATCGCCTACGATCAACAGCGTGTTCGTGGTATCCGAGATGTTGAGTACGTCCGATAGCTTGAGCGTGATGGTGTTGTTGCCCGAACCGGTGGCGTCGATCTTCTCGATGCCCTGGATCTTGTTGTCGGCCATGGTGGTCAAATTCAGCGCCATGCCGTTGCCGTCGAGGCGCAGCGTATCGGCGCCGCTGGAGACATTCGAGCCGCCGTCGACGCGCCGGAAAGTGGTATCCGAAATCCCCAGGATATCGTTGCCGGCGCCGCCCAGCTGCACGTCGACACCGCCGCCGCCGGTCAGGATATCGTTGCCGGTGTCGCCGACCTGGTAGTCGTTGGCCGAGGTGCCGATGAGGTTGTCGCTGCCGGTGCCGCCGATGTCGGTGACTTTGCCGCTGAAGTCGCCGCCGAAGATAACGTAGCTGGTGCCGGCGTTGGTGGCGGAGTCGTCGGCCTGATGCTCGCCGACGATCAAGTCGTCGAAACCATCGCCGTTGACGTCGCCCGCGGCGCTGACGAGGCCACCGTAGTAGTTCTGCCCCTCAACGCCGGTGATGACGATGCCGTTCGAGCCGTCGAGGGTGGAAAGGTCGATGCTGCCCGAAGAGCCGATCGAAGTGCTGCCAAAGATCACGTACTGATCGCCCGTGGCCCCATCCCTGACGCTGCCCTCGAGCTTGTAGGTGCCGATGATAACGTCGTCGATACCGTCGCCGTTGACGTCGCCGGCATGGCTGACGCTGCCGCCAAGGAAATCAGAGGCGAAAAGGCCCGTGACCTTGAAGCCGGTGGTGCCGTTGAGGTTGGAAACCGAGATGGTGCCGTCGGTGGAGCCATTGGCAGCGTCCAGGCTGCTGAGGTTCGAGGTGCCGCCGAAGACGAAATAGGCCTCGCCAACATCGGTAACGGTCGATGGGTCGGCCCGGGGAGCGCCCAGGACGAAATCGGCGATGCCATCGCCGTTGATGTCACCGGCGCCGGAGACCGAGGAGCCCAATCGGCCGTCGTTATCGCTGCCTTCGATTCGGTAGCCGCGGCTGCCGTTCAGGTTGGTGACCTCGATCTTGCCGTCCGTGGTGCCGTCGGCGGCATCCAGTGCCGCCAAATTGGCGCTACCGCCGAAGACGAGGTAAGCCTCCCCCTCGGTCGCGGAGACGGGATCGGCCAGTCTGGCGCCGATCAGGAGATCGTCGATGCCGTCGCCGTTGACATCGCCGGCATTGCTGACGGAACCGCCGTCGTTTCGGGATCGAAATCGGGCGTGAAGAAAGGCGTATCGCCGCCCGACGACGAGGTCGCCGAGGAGGGCGTGAAAGTGGCGTCGTTGACCTTCGACTGGTCGATGGCTTGGGCTATCTGCAGCGTCGCCCCGCCCTTGGTATAGACGTCATAGGTGAGGCCGCCGATGAGCGTCGAAGTGCCCTGGGTCCAGCCCGTTTCCGTGGTCACGGAATCGCCCGCGTTGCCGTCCACCCGGAGCGTCGAGTTACTGTTCAGCGCCGTCACGTCGGTGGTCGTCAGCAACAGCGAATTGTTGCCCGAACCCGTCAGATCGATGATCTCGATACCGCCGATTTCGCCGTTGGGTATGGCCGGCAAATCGACCGTGATGCCGGCCCCGTCGACGCGCAGCGTGTCGTTGCCGCTGCCGCCGAAGGTGCCGAAGCGGCCGGCCGGGTCGAACACCAGCACGTCGTCACCGCTGCCGCCCCATCCATGAAGTCGAAGCCCGCCCCGCCATCGAGCAGGTCGTCGTCCTCTTCGCCCTCGAGAAAGTCAGCCCCGGCGCCCCCGAACAGTTGGTCGTCGCCGGTCAGGCCGAGCAGGGTGTCGTTGCCCTCGCCGCCCCGCAGCACGTCGTTACCTTCCAGGCCATCGAGAAAGTCGTCGCCGCTGCCGCCGTTGATGACGTCGTTGCCCGAGCCACCGATCAGGTTGTCGAAACCGCCAAAGCCGTTCAGAACGTCGTCGCCACCGCCGCCGCTCAGGAAATCGCTGAATTCGGTACCGTCGAGCACATCGTTACCGCCGCCGCCCTGGGTCACCGCGCCGATCTCGCCGAAGCCCGAAGGGATGAACGGGTCGAGGTTGAAATCGCCGCCAAAACCGAGGGCATCGGCGAACGAGCCCGTGAAGCCATCGCTGACCGGCGTCGAGGGCACGAAGCTGGCATCGTTGATGCCGCTTTGGTTGACCGTCACAGCGATCTGCAGCGTCGCCGCCCCCTTGCCGTACTGATTGTAGCTGAGGCCGCCGATGGCGATGGCATCGCCCTGCGTCCAGCCGGTGTCGGTGACCACGGCATCGCTGGCGTCGCCGTCCACCCGCAGCGTGCCGCTTGAGTTGATGGCGGTGACGTCCGCCGCCGTCAGCATCAGTGTATTGTTGCTGCCCGAAGCCGTCAGATCGATGATCTCGATATTGCTGTAGAGCGAATCCTGAACCGCCGTCAGATCGAGGGTCAGGCCCGAGCCGTTGAAGCGAAGCTCGTCCTCGCCGCTACCACCGTCGGTTCCCCAGGTGCCCTCGGTGTCGTAGACCAGCACGTCGTTGCCGGCGCCGCCGTCGAGGTAGTCCTTGCCGGCACCGCCGTCGAGCATATCGTCGCCGTCACCGCCGAACAGGGCATCGGAATCGGCGCCGCCCAAAAGCACATCGTTGCCGCCGCCGCCGATCAGCATGTCCGCCGAGCCGCCGCCGGACAGGGTGTCGTCGCCACCCAAGCCCTCGAGGATATCGCTGAAATCGGTGCCGTCCATGGTATCGGCGCCGGCCGAGCCGACCTCATCGATGCCGCCGGGAGCGATCTCGATGAAAGACGGAATTATGTCGACGTCGGGGGTGATATTGCCGAAATCGCCAAAATCGCCGAAATCGCCGAAGTCGCCGAAGTCACCGAAATCGCCGAAGTCGTCGCCACCGTGATCGAAAAAGTCGTCACCGCCAAAAAGGTCGCCGTCACCGCCACCGAAAACGTCGTCACCGCCGCCGAAAAAATCACCGCCGCCAAAGCCGAAGCCGTCGCCGCCACCGTCGAAAAAGTCACCGCCGCCAAAGCCGAAGCCGCCGCCAGCAAAGAACGGACCCCCGGGACCAGGACCAAAACCCGGCCCCTCGGGACCGGGACCAACGGGGCCCGCGGGACCTTCCGGACCGCCCGGGCCGCCCGGACCCTCCGGACCGCCGGGCGGTGTCAGGCCTGAATCAGCCACCACCTGCTCCGCCGCCGACTGCGCCGCGGCCGCCGCCTCGGCAGGCGTTGCGCCCTCCGCCAGGGCGGCCTGGACAGCCTGCTCGGCGGCCTGTCCCGCTTGCTCCTCCACCGCCGCCACTTGTTCCGGCGCCGGTCCTTCACCCTCGGGGCCGCCTTCCGGACCACCTTCGCCTTCCGGGCCACCTTCAACGACCGCCTTCGCCTTCCGGACCACCTTCAGGGCCACCTTCGCCTTCCGGGCCACCTTCAGGGCCGCCTTCGCCTTCCGGGCCACCTTCAGGGCCGCCTTCGCCTTCCGGGCCACCTTCAGGGCCGCCTTCGCCTTCCGGGCCACCTTCAGGG
>PVBE010087252.1_pt1 | contig 15463 bp, 7 predicted proteins | sample 1631181 | NCBI WGS metagenome assembly PVBE01 (sample SAMN08397723, study PRJNA350692) | Marine metagenome, whole genome shotgun sequencing project. | isolation source: water | place: Pacific Ocean | collected 2012-04 | reverse complement strand
CACGCCTGCGCGGGCTCCGGAGGCAGGCTGCCGCAAAGAGCGTCAAGCGGCCGCCAAGAGAGCTGAAAGCTGAATGCTGAAAGCTGAAAGCCAGCGCGCGAGCTCTGGAGAGAAAGGTTGATCAACCTCAGTGGAGGGCGCTCTAGCGAGCAGGGTGATTCACCCCATCACCCCATCACCCCATCACCCGTCCGATAACCCGTTCATACCTCGCTGAAGGCTGAACAATCTAGTTGGCCTCCCCCTCGCGCCGCGTCACCAGCAGCTCCTCCAGCAGACCGTAGAACGCGGGCGGGCTCGCGCCGCCCACGGCGTCGAAGCGCCAGCCGAGAAACAGGCCGCAGCCCGCGCAGGATACCGGCGTCCAGGCGTAGCCCTCGAACCAGGTGTCGTCGGTGCTGGAGTAGTCCCCCGGCTCCAGGTTCTCGGCGCCGGTGAGGGTCAGCACGGGGCAGAGCAGGCCGTGGGGGTTTTCGTAGGTCTTGCGCGGCGGGCGGCCCATGACGCGGCAGATCTGCTCCACCGCGGCCAGGGCGCCGCCGCAGCCCCCGCAGCAGATGAGGTCGCCCCGGTCCATGGGGCCCAGTCCGATGAAGAGCAGCATGGAGTTTATATAGCCTACTGCACCACGCAGCTGTGGTCGTCGGGCGCCGATCTCTCCCGGGGCAGGCCGTCCTCCCAGACCACTGGCACCTCACGCCAGATGTTGCGCAGCAGCTCACAGTAGTCGGCGTGGAAGCTGGACAGGTTCATGGTCAGGTGCTGGCCCAGCTCGCTGGCCGCGTACAGCTTCCCCTTGCGCAGCAGCAGGTGCGCCACCGGGCCGTGCAGCTGGCGGGACTCCAGGTGCTTGCCGTTGCGCAGGCTCCACAGCCCGACGAGGCCGTTGGCGTAGCCGGCGATGAGGGTGCCCATGGGCCCCGGCGCGAGGCGCTGCACAGGGCTCGACGGCGTGTCCTCGAATGAGAAGCCGGGCTTGCGTTTTCGGCGCGCGGTGGGCAGCAGCTCGATGTTGCCGTCGCGGAAGCCGAGCACCAGCCAGGGGCCCGCGCGGGTCACGGCGGTCACCCCGGGACCCGAGGGGACGCGGGAGTGGACGGCGCCCTTGCTGTCCATCACGCTGACCGCGCTGGCGCTGGCCACCAGCAGCCGGCCCTCGTGGCGGCCCACAGCGGCGACCTCCCGGGCCAGGGCTTGAGGCGTCGCGCCGCCGCGCGGGTGTAGCTGCAGCGCCCCCGCGCCGCCGAGGGTGACGCAGCCGGCCGACGTGGCCAGCACCCGCGAGAGCCCGATGACGGCGCGCCGGCCCAGGCGCCGGTCGGCCCGCTGATCCCACATCTCCAGGGCGCCGTCGTGGGTCCGCATGCAGAGCAGCCGCGTGGCGACGTCTTCCGATGCCAGACGCGCCCGCTGCTCCACCGCCTTGCGCCAGCCCTCGCCGCCGGCGGGGGCCGCGGCGCCCGACAGCGATCGCCAGCGGCCCATGGAGTACAGCTCGAGCGGCTCGGCCCGCAGCAGGGGCGCGTGCCACACCGGCCGGCCCGTGGCGGTCTCCCACAGCCGCACCGTGGCGTCGTCGCTGGCCGTGGCGGCCAGCTTGCCGTCGACGCTGAAGCGGAAGATGTTGACCTCCGCCTTGTGGCCCCGCATCACCGCCAGCTTGCGGCCCGCGGTGTTGAAGATCTGCACGCTGCCATCGGCCAGGGGCACACCCACGCGCCCGCTGGTGTGGAAGTCGAGCACGTAGACACGCCCGCCGGGCCGCGCCAGCACCCGACCGCTGCCCGTGGTCGCGTCCCACAGCCGCACCGTACCATCGCGGCCGCCCGATACAAGCTGCCCCGGGGCGCCGAACCGCGCGCCCCAGATGCCGCCCTCGTGCCCGCGCAGCTCGTGCAACGAGGCCCCGGCCTCGACGTCCCAGACGCGGATGGTGCCGACGGTGTCCGCCGAGGCCAGGCGCTCGCTGTCGGGGCTGAAGTTGATGGAGTAGACGCTGCCGCCGTGCCCCTTGAGCACGTGCGCCAGCTCGCCGCCGGGCAGCCGCCACAGCCGCACGGTCCTGTCCATGCCCCCCGAGGCCAGCAGCTTGCCGTCGGGGCTGATGTCCATGCCGAAGACCCGGCCGGTGTGGCCACGCAGCTCCTTGACCTGCTTGCCGGTGGCCACGTGCCACAGCCGCACTGTGCGGTCCAGGCTGGCCGAGGCCACCAACTCACCGTCGGGGTGGAACGCCACGCTCCAGATGGCCTCGCTGTGGCCGCGCAGGGTGCGCACCAGCTCGCCGGTGGCCACGCTGAAGAGGCGCAGCGCCTTGTCCGGACCGCCCGCCGCCAGCAGCTTGCCCCGGGGCCCGAGGGCCACCCCCCAGCTGGCCGAGGCCTGGTAACGCGGACGCTTGCGGGCCGCGCGATCCACCCGCCAGAGGCGCAGGGTCTTGTCCATGGCGCCCGAGGCGAGCAGCTTGCCGTCGGGGTGGAAGTCCACGCTCCAGACCGAGCTGGTGTGGCCCGTAAACGCCGCCACCTGCTCGCCGGTGGCGACCCGCCAGAGGCGCACCGATTTGTCGCGGCTGCCCGAGGCCAGCAGCCCCCCGTCGCCGGAGAAGCGCACGCTGATCACCCCGCCCTTGTGCCCCTTGATCGTGCGCACCGGCTCTCCCGCGGGCAGCCGCCAGAGGCGGATGGTGCTGTCCAGGCTCGCCGAGGCCAACAGCCGGCCCTCGGGGTCCACGTCCAGACCGTAGATCGGCCCCTTGTGCCCCCGGAGCACCCCCGCCGGCTCCCCCGCGGGGAGCTGCCAGAGGCGGATGGTGTGGTCGGCGTCGCTGGTGGCCAGCAGCGCGCCGTCGGCCGTGACGTCCATGGCCCAGATCGCCTTGGCGTGACCCCGCATCACGCGCAGCAGCTTGCCGGTGCGCTGGTCCCAGAGGCGCACCGTCTTGTCCGTGCTGGCCGAGGCGAGCAGCTGGTCGCCGACGAAGCGCACGGCGTGCACCGCGTCGGTGTGGCCGGTGAGCACCCGGGGCCGGGCCCGGGGGTTGCCGAGATCCCAGACGCGGATCTCGCCGTCCCAGGAGCCGGAGGCCAGGCGGCGCCCGTCCCTGGAAAAGTGCAAGCCGATGACCTGGTCCTTGTGGCCGCGTAGCACCCGGACCTGGCGCGTGCGCACATTGAAGAGGTGGACGGATCGATCCTGGGAACCCACGGCCACCTGGCCGCCGTCGGGGGTGAAGGCCACCGCGTTGACCGCCGCGCCCAGGTCGTGCCGCCACAGCAGCGGGCTCTTCTGCAGCCGCCACCAGAGGGCGCGGGCCAGGGGCGAGTCCTGGATCTGGAACGACCCGCGCAGCCGGGCGCGGGCCTCCAGCAGGTCTCCCCGGGCCAGGGCAGCGCGGGCGCCCTCGCGCTGGGCCTCGGCCGAGCGCAGCCGGGCCACGCGCTCCTTGCGCGCCAGCACCAGGGCCACCACCCCCGAGGCCATAGCCACCGCGGCCAGCAGCGCCACGGCGGCGGCCAGCACCAGGCGTCGCCGACGCTGGTGGCGCAGCTCCCGGGCCTCGCTGGCCTTGATGAACCGCCGGGACAGCCCCGTCAGCTGCGCGTCGTGGCGCTCCAGGGAGCGCCGCGCCTCGGCCAGCGCCTCTCCCTGCCAAACCTCGGTGGCGAGCTGCCCGCGCTGCTGCCACAGCTCGGCGGCGGCGTCGATCTCGGCCAGCAGGCGCAGCTCGTCGCGGCTCTCGTCGATCCAGCGGCGCAGCTTGCCCCAGCTGTTGACCAGGGACTCGTGCACCAGCTCCAGCTCGGCCTCACCCTCGTCGTCCGACTGGGAGACCGACAGCAGCCGCGCCCCCACCAGCCGCTGCAGCACGACAGCGGCCTCGGCCTCCAGGCCCTCCAGCACGCGACCGCGGGTCAGCACCCGGCGCGTGCCGTCGGCCGTGACCAGCTTCAGCAACATGGTGCGCGCCTGGCTCCGCTGGCCCGGCGAGAAGCCGGACAGCACGCCGTCGGCGTGACGCGCCAGGGCGCCGGCCACGCCGCCCAGCTCCTCGTAGGTCGAGCGCAGCAGCAGGCGCTGCTCCTCATCGCGGCCGTTCCACAGCATCTGCCCGGCGAACTGCAGCAGCGGCAGGCAAGACGTCTCCTGCTGCACCTCGGCCACCATCTCCTCCACCAGGTCGTCGTCGTCGTAGGCGTAGCCGGCCAGCTTCACCGGGCGACGCAGGATCTGCTGCAGCGCGCCCGGCTCCGGGCGGCGGAGCACGGTGATGTTGCTCAGCACCCGGGACACGGCCGCCCCCTCGGCCAGCCTCCCGAGGAACTCCTCCCGCAGGGTAAAGATCACGCGCACCGGCGTCTGGGGATCGTCCGCCGCGGCGCAGATGATCTGCATAAAGCGCCGCCGCAGGTCCTCGTCGTCGGTGAGGGTGTACAGCTCCTCGAGCTGGTCCACCAGCAGCAGCACCGCGCTGTCGGTGGCCTCCGCCAGCTTGAACAGCTCCAGGTTTAGCAGCCACGGCGTACCGGCCAGGCGGGCGGCCAGGCGGCCCGCGGCGGGGGCGTTTGCGGGTTCTCCCTGGGCCTCCAGCAACCGCGCGGCCAGGGTCTCGATGGGGTTTGCGCCGGGGCGCAGCTGGATCAGCGTCAGGGGCCCACGCTCCCGCAGGCGGGGCACCGCGCCCGCCTTGACGAAGGAGCTCTTGCCGGCGCCGGACGGCCCCACCACCGGCAGCACCGGCACCTGGCGCAGTCGCTCCATGAAGGCGCCGACCTCGGCGTCGCGGCCAAAGAACAGCGGGCTGTGGTGCTCGTCGAAGGGCAGCAGCCCGCGGAAGGGGCTCTCCTCCAGCTCCTGGGTCGACGGCCCCGCCGGGGCCAGCATCTCCTCCAGGGCCTCGAGCACCTCCGCCACCGGCGGGCGGTCCTCGGCGCGCTTGGCCAGGCAGCGGGCCACCAGGGGGGAGAGCTGCGGCGGGTCCCCGGGCTGTCGCTCCAGCGCCGGGGCGGGCTCTTCGCCGCAGACGGCCAGGGCCTGCTGCACCTGGCTGGTCTTGGTGTAGGGCCGGCCGCCGGTGACCAGCTCGTAGAGGATGCAGCCCAGGGCCCAGACGTCGGTCTCGCCAGTGCAGCGGTCCCCTTGCCACTGCTCGGGCGACATGTAGGCCGGCGTGCCGGAGAGCCCGGGGCGGGTGCTGCGCAGCGGGTTGAGCGACTCGGACACGCCGGAGTCACGGTCGGTGTCCAGCATCTCGTCCAGCGTGCCAGCCGCCTCCTTTTCCATGACCGTGGCCAGGCCGAAGTCCACCACACGAAGCTGACCGTCCTGGCCGAGCATCACGTTCTCCGGCTTCAGATCGCGGTGGAGGATGCCCGCCCCGTGGGCCGCCACCAGCGCCTCGGCCACGTCCCGGGCGATGCGAAAGGTCTCCTGGATGCTCGGCACCTCCTGGTCCAGGCGGTGCCGCAGGCTCTCACCCTCCAGGTACTCCAGGGCGACGTAGGGCCGGTCCTCGTGCTGCCCCACGTCGTGGATCGTGATGATGTGGGGGTGGTTGAAGCGGGCCGTGATGCGGGCCTCGATGATGAACCGCTTGACCTCCTCGGCCGAGCCGAGGCGCTGGGGCTTGATCACCTTCAGCGCCACCCGGCGGCCGAGCTTGGAGTCCCGCGCCAGATAGACCTCGGCCATGCCCCCCGCGCCGATGGGCCGCATGATGCGGAAGTAGCCCACCAGGTCGTCGGGGGCGTAGAGCCACTCCTGCTCCTCGTTGGCACCCCTGGCCATGCCCCGAGTTAACCACAGGTGGAGCGCAGACGCTAAAAGGAGAACACCGACCGCCCCAGCAGCAGCTCCACCGGCCGGCGCCCGGCGGCGCCGTCCAGGGCCGCGCCGGGGACCACGTGGCCGTAGAGCAGCGCCAGACGCAGCTGCAGGCCGCGCCAGGGCCGGAAGGTGTGGCTCAGCGACATGTCCAGCTCCCACCCCAGGGCGCGACGGCCGGCGGCCGGCCGGCCCAGGTGGGTGGTGCCGGCGCCGCTGATCCAGGTGTTATAGGGGTCCACGGGGTCCGAGGCGGCGCGGGCGTACAGCACGCCGACCCGGTACTCCAGTGGGCGCAGCCAACGCACGACCCACAGGGGCCGGAAGGTCAGCGCGACCTGCGCGTAGACCGTGTCGCTCAGGGCGCCGTGGGCCGGCTGCCGGTCCACGCCGGGGATGGTGCGCTCCAGCCGCCGCGGGCTGCCCGCGCGATCCGCGCCGTGGGCCGCGACGCCGGCCGCAAGGTAGCGATGGAGCACCATGGCCGGCTGGTAGTCCGGGTCCAGGGCGTGGTGCCGCACCACGCCGTCGTCCGGGTCGTCATCGCCCGAGACCCAGCCGCCCTCCAGCCGCAGCCCGATCAAGGGGTGGGAGAGGCTCACCCGCCCCACCACCGCGCCGGTGGACACGCGCAGGCCGTCGGGGTGGGCCGCCGCGCGGACGCGGTCGGTGTGGCCGCGCACGTGCACCGCCTCGGCGGCCAGGGTCAGCAGCAAGCGCCGGCCCAGAGGCTGACGGTGCTCCAGGGCCAGGTCCAGGGCCACGGTGCGCAGGCGCGTGCCGCCGTCGTCCTGCTGGCGGCGCAGGGCGACGCGCGCGCCGACGAAGGTGCGCGGGCCCACATAGGACAGCGAAAACACACCGCGCAGGGCCGTGTCCCCGGCCAGCAGCCGGGCCTGCTCGTCCAGAAACACGAGGTCGAAGGCCGCGCCCAGGTGGAGCCGCTGGGCCACGCGGTGGGCCAGCAGGAAGGCCAGCGGCGTGACGTCCATGCCCAGTCGCAGCACCCGGTCGCCGTACCAGGGCATGGCGAACCAGGAGGCTCCCTCGCCGTCGTTTGCCAGCAGGCCCAGGCCCCAGCGGTCCCCGGTCAGGCCCACGGTGAAGCGGCCGAGCATGGAGCGCCAGGTCACCGACAGCCGCCGCGGCGAGATGCCGGAGAAGCCGTCGGCCTGGTCGCGGATGGACGCGGAGGCGGGCAGCCCGAGCCGCGCCTCCCAGGGGTAGAGGTGAATCACCGGGGCCACGTCCGCCGCCGCCCGTACGCGCCAGCGGCCCACCGACAGCAGGGCGCCGAGCCGCAGCCGGTGCTGGAAGGCCGAGGCGGCGCTGCTGCCAGTCTCCAGGCCGGCGTCGTCCAGGGGGAACGACGACAGCGACAAAAGCTCCAGGCGGTGGTGGCCGACCAGCTGCAGGGTGCCGTGCTCCCGCCGCGCCAGGTCCAGGGCCGCGGCCCCTGACGGGGCGCAGACCAGGATGGCCAGCGCGGCCGCCAGCGCGGCGCGGCCGCTGTGCTCTGCGCGTGTCACCCTCATGGGTCGGAGACGGCGGGTGGATGTTACCGCGCCTGCCTGACGATTGGAGGCAAAAACGATGGCGTCGATGGACTGCGGTGCTAACCTATCACTACTATACGATCCAAGATGAGCAGGCGTTAGGCTGGCAGTAGTGCACCTGATCTCCCACACCTCGTTCTTCATCACCATGGTCTTCGTGGGCATGGCGGTCTACGTGTTATCCAGGGGGCGCGGCCAGGCCAACATGCTGTTCGCCCTGCTCTGCCTGGCCTTCGCCAACTGGTCTCTGGGGTTCACCTTCTTCGTCGACGCCGAGACCCGGGAGGCGGCCTGGTGGTGGTACCACTTTAGCTCACCGGGCTGGTGCTTCGGGCCCGCCCTGCTGCTCCATTTCTTTCTCACCATCACCGAGTGGCGGCCGCCGGGGCGCAGGCCGTGGCTGGCGCTGGCGATCTACCTGCCCGCGGCGGTGTTCCAGGTCAAGCAGCTCAGCGGCGAGTTGATGGCCGTGGACCTCGTGCTCACGCCGCTGGGCTGGGACGAGGTCTTCGACCCCGGCAACCTCTGGGGCTTCGCCTACGCCGGGTGGTACTCCCTGTTGGCCACCCTGGGCCTGGTCCGGGTCCACCGCTGGGGCCGGACCGGGACCCCGATGCAGCGCAAGCAGGCACAGATCATCGTCGGCGCGGGCGCCATCGTGCTGGTCGCCGTGTCCATCAGCAACGTCGTGATGCGATACCTCGGCGTCCATATAATCCCCGGGCTGGCGCCGATCCTCGTGGTGCTCTGGCCGGGCGCAATCCTCCACGCCATCCGCAAGTATCGCTTCCTGACGCTGACGCCCCAGGTGGCGGCGCAGGACATCGTGCAGACCATGGCCGAGGCGCTGCTTTTGGTGGGGCCCCGGGGGGAGGTCATCGAGGCCAACCGGTCGGCGGAGGAGCTGTTCCGGCGGGACGGCGAGCCCCTGGAGGGCCAGTCCCTCGAGGCGGTCCTCGGGCATGACGAGGAGCTGTTCGACGGCGACGGTCTGCACGAGGCCCTGGCCCGGGGGGAGCTGCGCAACCACGACGTCCACTACCACGGGCACCCGGACGGCCCAAAGATCCTCAGCCTGTCGGCCACCCGGGTGGACGACGAGGGCGGCGCCAACGCCGGCGCCGTCGTCTGCTTGCGAGACATCACCGAGCAGCTGGAGATGCACGTCCGGCTGAGCCGCGCGGAGCAGGACGCGCAGAACCAGCGCCTGGCCACGGTGGGCATGCTGGCCGCGGGGGTGGCCCACGAGGTCAACAACCCGCTGTCGTTCATCATCGGCAACCTGGAGTACATCTCCGACGAGCTGGCGCTGCAGGCGGCCCAGCAGCGCGGCGGAGCGGCCCATGAGCCGGAACCGCTGGACTTCGACGAGCTGGCCTCGGCTTCCAGCGACGCCATCGAGGGCGCCAGGCGAGTCCGCGACATCGTCAAGGGCCTCAAGACCTTTGCCCGGGTGGAGGGCGGCCAGGGTCGGGACGTGACCCTGGACCGCGCCCTGGACACCGCCCTCGGCATGGCCCAACACGAGATCAAGCACCGCGCCCGCGTGCGCAAGGTGTACGCCAAGACGCCGCCCGTGCTGGCCAACGAGGGCAAGCTCTGTCAGGTGTTCCTCAACCTGATCATCAACGCCGGCCACGCCCTGGAGGAGGGACGCCGAAACGATAACCTGATCACGCTCAGCACCCGCCAGGAGGGAGAGGTCGTGGTGGCCGAGGTGCGTGACACCGGCAGCGGCATCCCCGACCGGGTGCTGCCGCGGCTCTTCGACCCCTTCTTCACCACCAAGGAGGACGGCACCGGCACCGGCCTCGGTCTCAGCATCTGCAAGAACATTATCGAGGCCCACGGCGGCGAGATCGATGTGGAGAGCGCCCTGGGCCAGGGGACCTGCTTTTCGGTGCGCCTGCCCGCGGCCCAAGAGCCTTGTCAGGCGGAGGAGGCGGAGGAGACGGCCGACAGCGCGCCCGGTCAGGCGCGGGTCCTGGTGGTGGACGACGAGGCCATGGTGCTCTCCGCCCTCAGGCGCGCCCTCAACGAGCACCGGCTCACGACTGTGGGGTCGGGGCAGGCGGCCATGGAGCTGCTGGGGCGCGGCGAGCGCTTCGACGTCATCCTCTCCGATCTGATCATGCCCCACGGCAGCGGCACGGAGCTCTACCGCTGGATCGAGGAAAACCGCCCCGAGCTGAAGCGGGCGGTGCTCTTCATGAGCGGCGGGGCCTACACCAGCGGCTGCCGCGAGTTTTTGGCCGAGGTGGAGGTCCCGCTGCTGGAGAAGCCCCTGGACCTGCCGCAGCTCCGGCGAGCGCTGGAACGCGTCATGGATTAGCCCCGCCCGCCATTCCTGGTTAGACTGGCCCCATGCCTCGCGGGCTCAAACTCCACCTGGCGGTCCTGGCGGCCTACGTCGCGGTGGTGCTCTGCGTGCTGGGCCCGCTCCACCCGGGACAGCAGGTCTGGGGCGGGGGCACAAACGACGTGGTCAACTACCTGGGCAACCTGGTCTGGCAGGCCCGTGAGGCCGCCGGCGGATCGCCGGTGTCTCGCCACAGCACCATGCTGCTCTTCCCCGACGGCGGCGCCATCTGGCCGCCGGACCTGCTGGGCGGCACCCTGATCCTGCCCGTGGTCTGGCTGGCCGGGCCGCTGTGGGCCTACAACCTGCTGGTGCTGGCCGATCTTGTCTTCGCCTGCTGGGCCATGTTCTGGCTGGCTCGCCGGCTCTCCGGGGGCGACCTCGGCGTGGCGCTGCTCTGCGGCGCGGTCTACGGCCTGGCGCCGGTGACCCTGGGCCACGTCAACAACGGCATCATCGAGCAGCTGGCCGCGGGCTGGCTGCCCCTGTTCGTGGGCGCGCTGCACCGGCTGGCTGACGACGCCGCGGCGCCGGCCGGTCGCAAGGCCACGGCGCTGGCGGTGCTGGCCGCGGCCGCCGCCTGGTGGGCCGCCTCGGTGAGCAGCCACTGGTACCACGGCGCCTACGCCGGCCTGCTCTTCGGCCTGCTGCTGCTGGCCCTCGGCGCGGCCCACTGGCGGCGCACCGGCCGCGCCCCCCTGGGCCTGGCCTGGCGCGGCGCCGCGGCCCTGGCGCTGTTCGTGGTGCTGGTGCTGCCGGTGGTGGCCTGGTTCATCACGCCCTACCAGAGTGACGCGTCGCTGATGCGGGCCCTGGACCGGGCGCCCACCCTTGACACCCCCGAGGTCAACGCCGACCTGGCGTACCTGCTGGCCCCCCGGCCGCCCATCGTCTCCGGCGAGGAGTCGTTTCTGCACCTGGCCTACCTCGGCTTCTCGGTGCCGCTGCTGGCCCTGCTCGGCCTGGTCCGGACGGGCCGGCGGCGGGTCGTCGGCGGCTGGCTGGCCCTGGCGCTTTTCTGGGCCGCCCTGGCCCTGGGCCCGCGCCTGGTGGCGGGCGGCCAGTTCGTCGACGCGGACGGCGGCGGCGTGTCGATGCCCTTCGCCTGGCTGGCCAGGGTGCTGCCGTTCTTCGGGCGCATGGACTTCCCCTACCGCTGCGTGCTGGTGGCCCACCTCGCCCTGGCCGCGGCCGCGGCGGTGGGCCTCGGCGGCCTCTGGCGGGACCGCCCCTGGCGCCGCCCTGCCCTGGCCGGGGTGCTGGCCGTCGCGCTGCTGGAGACGGCGCTGTGGTCCGGGGCCGTGGTGCCGGCGCCCCGCGCCACCCTGGCGCCCAGGGGCCCGATGCACCTGCTGGCCACGGGCGACGACACCGCGGTGCTCGACCTGCCCCTGCGCCTGCGGCCAGACGACAGCCGCCGCTTCGCCGTCAACCAGCTGTTCCACCGGCGGCCGATCCCCTACACCAGCTTCATCACCGCGCGCAAGCCGCTGTCCCCCACCCTGGCCCGGGAGCACGTGGTGATCAGCCTGCTGCACGCGGCCAGCGCGGAGCGAGGCCCGCCGCCGGGGTCCGTGCCCATGCACTGGCGCGTCTTCCACGGGCAGATGGCACACCGCAACCTCGCCGCCCAGGCCCTGCCCTGCATCAGCCGCGACGGCTGTCCTCCCTTCATCCGCGAGGCGCTGGCCCGGGACGTCGCAGCCCTGGCCCGGCGCGGCGTCGGCCACGTGGCGCTGCACACCGACCTGCTGCCGTCGGGCTCTTTGCTGCCCGCGGTGTGCGCCGGCCTGTTCGGCCCGCCCGTGGGCAAGGCCGATCGGGTGTGGGTCTACCGGTTGCGGTCCGGCGCCAAATGACCAATAAAGAGGATTCAACCGGAGCGCGAGAGACGGACGTGAGCCAGCCCGAGAAGCAGAGCAGGTGGCGCGCCGTGGCCTGGGTCGCCGCGGCGCCGGTGATCTTCGCCCTGGCGTTTTTCGCTCGCTCCTACCCCCTGGCCGCCAACTGGCAGCGGCACCTCTTTGGCCAGGCGGGGGTGGACCAGTCCACTCAGCTCTGGCTCTACTGGTGGACCAAGTACGCCCTGTGGGACTCGCCCCAGAGCCTGCTGTACACCCACCACCTCAACTACCCCCTCGGGGTGGACATCACCGGCGACTTCATCTGCTTTTTGCACGCCCTGCTGGCCGTGCCGCTGCAGGGCCTGTTCGGCTTGACCGGCGCGGTGAACGCCCTCTACCTGCTGACCTACGTCTTCACATCGTTCGGCGTGTTCATGCTCGTGCGCCACCTGACGCGCTCCAACCTGCTGGCCGTGGTGGCGGGGCTGCTGATGGTTCACCTGCCCTACTACACGGCGCTCAACTCCCTCAACACCGACCTGCTGAGCTTCGGCTTCGCGGCGCTGTTCATCCTCTACTTGCTGCGCACCACCCAAGAGGAGGGGTGGCGCCCGCCGGTGCTGGCCGGCCTGATGCTGGCGCTGACCTCCATGGAGAACATGGAGCACGGCCTGTTCATGTATCTGTTCCTCGCCTTCCACCTGGTCTACACCGGTGTCTCCCTGCGGCGGCAGCGGCAGCGGCTGAAGCTGCTGGCCCGGCGGGTGGCCGCGCTGGTGGTGGTCTTCGCCGTGCTGGTGGCGCCGTTTGCCGTGATCATCTCGCTGCAGATGCACGAGCACCACCCTCACCGGCCGGGCCTGCTCGGCAAGGGGGATCTGGCCGTGGCCCGGGACTGCGAGCCGGGCCAGATGGACCCGACCAAGTACCAGACCCGCAGCCAGGGCAAGGTATCGGCGGACAAGCTGGCGGCGCTGGCGCTGGGCCTCGGCCTGTTGGTCGTCGCCATGCTGTTGCTCGGGGCGGGGGCCGACCTGCGTTACTGGCTCACCGCCGCGCTGCTGTTTTTGTTGTTCAGCACCGGCGAGGCGGTGTCGATCCTCTGGGGCGCCGAGAACCCCATGGCGGAGCCGCTGGTGAAGGTGCCCAACTACCTTTACCTGTTGATGCACAAGCTGCCCTTCGTCTGGCGCTTCGGCTGGCCGGACCGCATGGTGATGGTGACCATCCTCTGCCTCCTGGTGCTGGGCGCCCTGGGCGCCGCCCGCGTCAGAGCGCTGGCCCGCCAGCGGGGATGGGCCCGGGCCGCGGCCGTGGGCGCGCTGCTGGCCGTCTCCACCCTGGGCACCGCGTCGCTGGTGCACTGGGAGCTGTGGCAGCTGCCCCGCCCGGACGCCCTGCAGCTGTGGATGCCCCTGCGGCTGGCGGCCACCCCCTACCACGCCGAGCAGATGTACCTCGATCTCGGCGCCGAGGAGGGTGAGTTCGGCATGATGATCCTGCCCGCCCTGGACTGGACCGGGCCGGTGGCCATGGGCAACATGCGTTACGCCCAGCAGCCGTTTTCGCAAAAGCCCCTGGCCGACTGCCACATCCCCCCGTTCAAGGTGCGCTACCAGCTAAACTGCGCCTACCTCGACTTCAAAAAGTACGTCCACCTCGGGCTGATGGACCACCACCCAAACGAGCAGGCCAACCAGCGCCCCCTGCCCGCCCGACCGGACCAGATCATCAAGGACCTGGCCAAGGCCAAGATCCGCTACGTGGTGGTCAACCTGATGATCCCGGCGCCCTACGATCAGCAACGGCTGCTGGCCATGATGGACAGCTGGGTCGGCCGCTACCGCAGCTACCCGCGCAAGTACGTGGTCTACCGAATGTACTGAGAGCGATATCCGCAGAGGTTGATCGAGCCCCGGCGAGGCGACCGGGTTACTTGCCGCTGAAGCAGGGGACCACGTCGGCGCAGGTGTTTTTGCCCTGCTGCTCGAACTTCTTCAGACAGGCCTGGCAGTCGGCGTCGCTTTTGACGTCGGTCCAGCAGCCGAGGAACTGCCCCATGAGCGTGCGGCAGGCGGCGGAGCCGAGGGAGACCGCGCAGTAGCCGGTGTCGATGCACTGGGTCGGGGTGGGGCCGTCCTTGCAGACCTTGGCCACCTTCTGGCAGGTGGCGGCCGACTGGGCCATGGCCTTGTCGTCGGTGCGCCGTGGGGCGGCGCGCCAGGTGCCGGACAGGTCCACCGGCTTGCCCCGGGAGGTGCCCTTGGCGCTCCAGGTGCCGCTGGCCTTCATCACCCCGGCCGTGCGGGCGAAGCTGCCATTGCAGGTCACCTTGAGCCCCATGACGTCCGCCGTGGCGCTGAGGGTGGCCGCGTCCTTGGCGGTGACCTTCAGCGCGATGTCCGCGGTGTAGCTGCCGGCGGTGCCCTTGAGCTGCTTGTCCTTGTAGGTCAGCTCGCCGCTGGCGGTGTAGACCTTGGCCTCCACGGTATGGGCCGCGGTGATCTCGAGCACGAAGCTGCCCTGCACCTGGTCCTTGGCGCCGCCGACGGGGCCGCCGACGAAGATGGCGTCCCAGGTGCCGGCCAGGGGATCGGCGGGCTGGCTGTCGGCCGTGGTCACCGCGCCGTCTCCGTTGACCTCGGGCTGTTCGCTGTCTGTACACCCCACCGCCGCCGCCATCCCCAACACGACCATCGCTGCCTTGATCTGTTTCATCGTCTTCTCTCCGTTGGCTGTTTGCCCTTGCTGCTGGCTCTTCACCTTCGACTTTTTTCTTGGCCTCGCCATCGGCTTCACGGGAGCGGGTGACGAGCCTCGAGCAGCCCCTGCTTCGCCAGCCAGCGCTCCATGACCTGAGCGTACCAGACCATGACGTGAGCCGGCGGGTGGAGCTTGCGGAACTCGGGCGACTTGCCGGCGGCCTGGTGGTCCATGACCGGGATGCCGAGGTCGCGATAGTGCGGCGCGAAGGCGTCCCGGGGTTGCACCGCGGGGCAGACGTGGACGGCCAGGCGGGTCTGTTTTTTGGCGCGGGTGAAAAACGGCCGGGTCAGCGCGACGTAGCGCGCCTCGGCGGCCTCGGGGATGCGGGACTGGCCCTCCTCGCTGCGGCCCAGGGCGCCGAGCAGGGCCAGGCGGTAGACGGCCAGGCGGCCGAGCAGCCACAGCTTGGCGGCGCGCCCCGGCCAGGGCGTCGCGTCCACCAGCGGCGGCGGCAAGGTCTCCAACCAGAGGGAGGGGTCCCGGCGGAAGGTGTCCAGAGACAGAGCGCCGTGGAGGAAATGGCGCGGCCCGCGGTTGCTCGGCGAGAAGATGATCAGGTCGGGGCTGAAGCGGGCCAGGGCGTCCTCGACCACGGCCAGCAGCTGCAGGGTGTTGTAACCCGACACCCCCAGGTTCCAGACCTCGAAGCGCCGCGCCCCGGCGCGCCGGTTGAGCCGCAGCTCCAGCTGGTGAGGCCACGTCTCGTGGTCGCTCAGATCCGCGCCGTAGGTGTTGGACGCCCCCACGGCCACCACGCGAAACACCCCGGGTGATTTGGCCAGGCTGCGCTCGGCCCCGCGAAAGCCGAGGGCGTTGACCCGCACCGCAAACGGCGCCCGCCCCGGCAAGCGGTACTCGGCCGAGGCTCCCGGCGAAAGGCGGATCAGCAGCCGGGGATCTGCCACGGCCCGGTGCACGCCGTGGTGGTGCTTCATCCGCGGCGCCACCCGGGACAGCAGCGTCAGGTCGTAACCGGAGATGCGCAGCGCCAGCTCGACCAGCAGCAGGCCGCAGAGGAGGGCTGCGGGGGGGAGGAGCAGCTTGTAGGGTTTGGGGGAGGCGCTCACGGGGTGAGGGGGTGAGGGGGTAAGGGGGTGAGGGGGAGTGAGGGGGTG
>PVBE010511337.1_pt1 | contig 15464 bp, 9 predicted proteins | sample 1631181 | NCBI WGS metagenome assembly PVBE01 (sample SAMN08397723, study PRJNA350692) | Marine metagenome, whole genome shotgun sequencing project. | isolation source: water | place: Pacific Ocean | collected 2012-04 | reverse complement strand
CCCTTCAATTTCACCAGTGTGGTACCCCGGCCATGCTTTAGAAATCTGGCCTTAATCCCTAATGCCCCCACAATCAACGCTAAAAGGGGGACTTCGCACGCCCAGCAACCAAGAGGGGCCGCAGTGGCACGAAGAGAAGTAGTTTGCGTGTCCTCGGGAAGGCCGTTGGTAGAGGACGAGAGCACTTCCTTCCCCTGCCCAGAGTGCAGCACCCCCATCGGACGCAGCCAGCGCTGCAGAGTGCAGGCTGTCAAGTACATCTGCCCCGAATGCAGGTTCGAAGGACCATGAGGCAATCTGATGGGCGAGGTCGTAATCAAGTACAAAGTCACCCTCGACCAGCCCGAGGAGGATGCTCCCGACTACCAGGCAATCGCCGATCGGATCTCCAGTTTCAAGGAGGTCCAGACAGTCGAAATCAAGCCCCTTGCCTTCGGGATGATGTTCATCGAGGTCCAAGTCGTTCTGGGGGAGGGCGATGGCATCGTCGACGGCTTCGAGGACAGAGTTAGGGAGTCCGACGAGCTCATCGGTCAGATCGAGGCCCTCGAGATGGGGCGCCTCTGATCAGTAGTGATCCAAAGGGGATCTCATGAACTCCCTCATCAGTACCGTTGCATAGGTACCCGGGGGCAGGGTGAATCGCAATCGCAGGCAGGCCCCATCAGGATGCCACCTCTCGCCCTCGCTCGGGCCCGAGGCCCAGCGCTCGAAGAGCGAATCGGAGACTTCGGGGGCCTGCTCCACGCTGATATCCCTGAATGGTACAGAAAGCGCCCTCCTAGTCCCAGAGGTCGTTAGTCGGGGAATTCTGGGCACCGTCCACTTGACATCGGCCAAGTCGGTGTACCCCAGGGCACTCTTCTCGCACTCGCCGGGGCCACCGGTGGCATAGGCAGCCTCCCTCCCGGGTAGGGGGCCCGTGACGGCTAGCCTGCCTAGGCCGCAGTTCCTCTTGCAACGCTCCAGATTGGTCTCGCTGACTAAGGCCATCTTTCCCACATCGATGCGCCCGTTTGGCTGGAGTGGTGCGACGAGGTCGCCTACGACGGGCTCGGTGATGGGCAGCCCGGCCTCGAGTCTGGCCGACAGGGAGTGGTTGAAGACAAGCGACTGGATCGAGTGGACCATGAGGAGCTGGAGGGAGTTTGGGAGGGTTCGAAAGGCGCCGAGGTGGTCATCCGGCCTCTCCAGCAGGCGCTCGAGCATCGCTCGCTCGTAGCCAAGCCGGATCGGTGCGATCTCAAGGCAGGAGGCAGGATTCTTGGACTCCCTCCAAGCCTTCCTGAAAATCGCTGACTCATCTCCCTCCCTCGTAGCCTCCATCCCCACGTAGAGGTCCACGGCGCGCTCGAAGTCCCCCTCGATGACTGCGCGCCCGACCTCCGGTGTGACTGGTCTGGTCGACCCGAACCTCTGGGGGCCTATCCAATTGGGGAAGGCATCGCAGCCTATCGACTCAGTCAGTCCCTCTCGTATCTCGTGGACCCTCCTCATCGCCTCCTTGGCATCGATGGGGTCGCCCGAGGCGTCGCAGCAGCCCCTGACTGTGATGGTGAACCTATTGCCGTCGTGGTCCCCCATGCCGACCTTGTGATGGGTTCGTCCGAGCACCTCGATCAAAGTGTCAGGTATATCGGCATCCTCCACCTTGTTCCGATGGGCGTCGATGACCAGTACCTGAGTCGTGATAGCCCGCTTGTCCTTCATCCCAGAGCTGAAAATCCGATTCCTGTTGATTCTGCAAGCCCTGGCCAGTCTTCTCAGGAAGCGATTGGTCTCCCAGTTGGTCAGGGTTACCCTAGCGACTGTGAAGCGGCCCTTCGAGTCCAAGGCTGGGGTCTTGGAGATCTCCTCCACCCGGAAGTCCTCGACTCTGGCCTTGAGCAGTCCCCCGATGCCCTCAGAGGGCACGAGCCATCCAGACAGGCCCAATCGTTCCTCGACGGGTTGCTCGGTCACGAGCCCACCGCCTCAGAACTTGATGCTGGAGAACTCCTTCGAGATGGTGGAGCAGATTTCCTTGAGGATCTTGGAGGCTTTCTTGCCCTTGGCCGCCCTGACATAGATCTCGGGATCGTCGAGGTCGGGATGGTTCTGGAAGTAGTTCGCATACTCAACATCATCCATGTCATTCAGGCGGGATCGGAACATCTGGAGTGTCGTATGGGTCCCGCCAATGACTCGCAGCCTGAGCTCTCGGCCCTCGTTCTTCAATACTTTGACAGGCATGAACAGGCGCTCGACCGGCGACCCCCTTTTCAGGTCTTGCATGTCAAGGCCGAGGTGGGTGGGCCACAAACCCACCCCCATAGTTTTACAACGTGAGGTTTTGGGGTCCTCAATGGCAGGCAGTGATGCCGCGACCGATCGCATCGCCGATGCCTTCGAGAGGCTATCAGCACCGATTCTAGTAGTCAGCCTGCTGCTTACCGCATTCCTGGCATCGGTCTTGGTTCCGCTCCCTGCCTTCACCACCGACCTCTCCTCCTTCGCTCCCGAGACCGATGCAGACGAAGCGCAAGAGCGAATCCAAAGGGCCATCGGTGCCTCGGCCCATCTAATCTACGTCAACGTCAAGCCAGCGGTCGAGGAGGGCAGCGAGGATTTCCTGCCCAACGTCCTCGAGATGAGGGCCCTCCACCAACTGGCTGAGGACCACAGTCGGATACAGGCCTACTCGGATGAGAACGGTGGATTCGTAATCTCTCAGCTCAACGCCGCAGAGATTCTCCAACGGACCCTAGAGGAGAGGAACCATTCGGGACCCCTGTCCGACTTCAGCGATTGGCGACAGATGCTCGAGGGGATTGGCGATGGGGCGGAGTGCGGGGATGCGCTTGACAGCGACGAGAGAACCGTTGCGACCGCATCCTTCGCCTCCTCGGCGATGCTCCATAGCGACCTTGACTACAGGCCGGTGTGCGACTGGCTCGACACCGGCGAGGGCAATCCCACCCCGACTGCTAGCAGCACCCTGTGGCTGATTGAGATGTCGGGTGACATAAGCAATGAGGACAGACGGGCTCACGCCACTGCAATCCGCGTCATGCTGACTAGCGAGCCCGAAGCCGGCGAGGCGGTGCTCGAATACGGCGTCATCTCTGACGACCTGATCAGCAACGACATCAACGAGTCCACCCTGGATAACCTAGTCTGGTTGATTCTCCTCGCTGTGATCGTCGTGGTCATCCTGCTAGCACTATCGTTCAGGTCCTTCACGATGGTCGCTGTCCCGCTAACCGCTCTGCTTGCCGCGCTCGTTTGGACCTACGGGGCTATTGCGCTCTCCGGGATGCGCTTCTCCGTACTGGAGATCGCTGTAGCCCCGGTGGTGCTCGCCCTCGGAATCGACTACTCCATCCACCTCCAACGCGGGTATGAGAAGGCCAAGGATGACTCAGACAGTGCAGCCGAGGCATGGGCGAGGGCATTCATGGACCTGCGAATGGCCCTCTCTCTGGCCGTTGTGACGACGATGTTCGCCTTCCTCTCGAACTCATTCTCCCCACTGCCCCCGCTCCGAACATTCGGTTTGACGCTCGCTCTGGGAGTGGCATCTGCCTTCGTAGCCAGCACGGTGACGGTTGGGGCTATGCACGTGGTGCTTGAGAGGACCACTGGGGCCTCGACGAACAGGGGGCTCGAGCTGGACGCGATGGCCAGGGTGGCTACGGAGTTCCAGCGGGGGAACGCACCACTGGTGCTCCTCACTGTGGCGATTATCACCGCAGGATCGATCGTCGTGGCCCAGCAGGGACTGGAGACCAGTTTCGAGCTCTCTGACTTCCTCTCTGACGACGAGATGGAGGTGATGAAGGTCCGCAACGACCTATATGACTCGTACGAGGTAAATGCCCTCAAGTCAGTCTACATCTTGGTGGAACCGGCCGAAGGTGAAAATTCGTTCAGCGACGAGGAGAGCCTGATAGACGCTCTCAGGGGGGTCGAGGACTCCTTGTTGAGAATCCCTGGCGTGGTCGTGACCGAGGCCCCGGGAACGAGCAACGAGTGGGGCTCATACGACAGCATCTACAGGATCATAGGTGATGCCATCGAGCAGGACGAGGGCTTTGGCCTCACCCACAATCTAGAGGTGTTCGGAGAGGACGTGGCAACGACTGCGGACTTCCGGGAGGGTGATCTCACTCTGGCCATCACAGCCCTCCAATCCAACGAAAGCGTGGGTGAGCCACTGAGGGGGCTCACATGGGCGGAGAGGACTGACCAGCACGTCGCACTGACTGAGGACGGGGGGTCAATCCGCTACCTCAAGATTAGGGTCGACGTCGAGGCTGAGACCAGCGCAATGGTGTATGAGATCGTGACCGAGCTCGACGCCGAGGCCATGATTATCTCCATGGATACCGGTGGCAGGGCATACGTGGTCGGGGACCTCGTTGTGCTCTCGAACGTCCTCTCGGGACTCATCTCCTCGATCATCAGCTCCACTGCCATCAGCCTAGCGGTCTCGATGCTCGTCCTGACTTTGCTCACTCGCAGGTTCGGGCAGTCCCTGCTGGTTGTCCTGCCCGTCGGTCTGGCTGGCTCATGGGTGGTCGGGACGATGGCCTTGCTCGATATCAACTGGAACGTCCTGACCATCATGATCACGGCCCTCACCATTGGACTGGGGATCGACTACTCGATTCACGTGTGGCGACGGTTCGAAGCGAACCGCGCGGCGGGAATGGCAATCTGGCCGGCGATGAGGGATATGTACGTCAACACCGGTGCAGCCCTGCTCATGTCCGCCGGAACGAGTATCTGCGGCTTCATGGTGCTGATGCTCTCCCCGGTCCCGGTCATCAGGGACTTCGGGATGGTCAGCTCAATCTCGGTGGCCTTCTCCCTCGTGCTCGCCCTGCTGGTCCTCCCAGGACTGCTCGCAGCCGAGGTCAGGACCGGCAGCAACGGCGGATGATCGGGACTCGATGATCTCGAGAACCTCGTGCATGTCCAGACTCTGCTCGCGTGCCAGCAGGGCGATTGCCATCCACAGCGTGACGGGCCCTAGTGCCCTACGCTTCCTCTGAGCGCGGCGTACCACCTCCCTCCGATCCAATCCAGACTTCCTAGCGACGTGCGCAATCAGGGCCTGTATGCTATCCTCCGCTCGGTCGGGGGGGCGGTGCAACCGGGCAGCGGGTGGCTCCAGAACGTTGTTTTGAGGGGCTCTCGGTTCGGGCAGTGCCGGCTCGGAAGACGCCCTCGATGAGGGGTGTGCGAATGAGGGAATTGCAGCGAAACTGCCGGAGAATGGCTGCCAACCCAATTCGGGAGGCAGTAGTTCGATGTGGGGATTGGGTTTCAGGGATCCCTCGTCGCCAACGAGCCAACCCGACTCGTGGAGCCGGTCCACAACGGCCAGAGAGTCATCCGGAGAGAACCACTGCAGCTCCAGAGACCACATCCTAGCGAGATCAGGCCTGCTAACTCCCAGATCGGATGCCCCGTGGAAACTGGAATGAAGCAGCCTCGCAATCACATCGGGCCTGCGCTCACTCATCGCTATGCCTCGCCACCTGAGAGCAGGTGCGCGATGCTTGAGCCTTGCCATCGGGCTTGGACGCGAACGCGCTTGGTTGAAGTGTGACGGGGGCATCCGGGGCCGATTCAATGGCGAGGGAGTACATCGCGCGCGACCCGCGGACGGGGAGGCAGATTCGAAGTAGCAGACGGGGCAAGGCCGTCAAAGAAGGATTCAGGACCCTCTCACCGAACCCCGGGCCGTGGGAGAGCCTTGGCCCGTCAGACATCATCCCACTGGCCAGTGGACAGGTCAGCAAGGTCGAGATCCCCACCATCGAAGGCAAGTGGACGCTCGGAAGGATTGACGCCATCAAGGCCCTTCACAAGGTTCTGGAGGAGGAAGTCGAACAGGCACACGCAGCCTTGATCGAGGCCTTGGACGATGACTACCCAGACGTGCGGATAGCAGGACTGAAATCTCTGCCGTCGTTCGCGCTCAGGAGGCAGGACACCCTGTTCCAATGCCTCTCCGACAGGCTGCAGGATGAAGTTGAGGCAGTTAGGGAGGAGGCTCGCACATGCCTCAAGAGGGTCTCGCCACTATTCCCATCCGGATGCGAGGGCATCCTCCGCAGGGAGCTCAGGGATGACAGGAGGGAACATCGCGACAATGCCTTCGATTCCCTACAACAGGCATCCAGAGAGTGGCCGGAGGTCGGGTGCCTGCACTTGGACGAACTGATCAGGGAGGAAGAGGCGGATCTGCGGATTAGGGGCTCCAAGATTCTCAGGACTATCACTACCAAGGGCGGTGCAGAGGCTTGGGATCTAATTGGCTGGTCTCTCCAGGACGAGGAGGTGCGAGTTCGCAGAAATGCAGCGCGGACCCTGCCCGCCCTAGCCGATGTCGAGCCCCGAATAGCAACCGTACTTGTCGAGGCGAGCATCGAAGAGCGCGACAGGTCGATCAGGGACTCCGTCATAAGGGCGCTGAAGAAGCTAGACATGCAAAGCCCAAGGGTGGTTCAGATGATCATCCGAGGCGCTGGGGATGATGATGTCGAGACGCGCAAGGCATGCATCGGCCAACTCGTTATCATAATGACTGGCCAAGAGCTTCGAGAGACTGCCGCGAATCTGTTGAGGAGTGAGAGTGATCCGGGACTGAGGAAACGGCTGGCAGCCCTGTCCGTGGATCCGGACTTCGAGGGTACCGAGGAGGAGAAGAACAAGGCACTGGCCCCGCTGGACAAGGTCGTAGTTCTGCTCCCGGAACTGGAGGAGGATTTGCCCAGGAACTCGGAATCGGGCCCCAATGACTTGCGTGAGGATGATAAACGGGATTCAGGTCGGCCGCCCAACGAGGTCGGTAGATGAGCGACGAGTTTGACGAGAAGCTTGCGCGGTTCGAGCGCTTATGGGATGGCGTCACCCCCAAGGGGCAAAACCGCATCAAGGCGCTGAAGTTTCGCCAGTACATGCGCAACCACGTCATGCAGAAGTTCCACAAGCGTCGCAAGGACCAGTGGGCCAACGCGGACAAGGGCCACTACAACCACGGCTTCTCCAGCAAGGACCAGTTCCTGACCAAGGAGAACTGCAAGAAGTACTGGATGGGCGAGTTGCAGAAGGACATCAGGGACGCAGAGACCTTCTGAGGCAATCCGATGACCACTCCATCATTCAACGACTGGGACCTCGAGGCCCCAATCGCCAAGGCCATCAGTGATCTCGGTTGGACCAAACCCACCGAGATACAGATCGAGGCGCTGCCCGTGGCCCGCCAAGGCATGGACGTCGTCGGTCAAGCGAGAACCGGTTCGGGTAAGACTGCAGCCTTCGGAATACCGATTATAGAGAATTGCGAGCCATCGGGCTCGCTACAAGCGATGGTGCTCTGCCCGACGCGCGAGCTCGCCGTGCAAGTGGCCAAGGAGTTCGAGTCGCTGCAGGGGGACAAGGGGCTCTCTATCGAGACGGTCTATGGGGGAACCGACCTCGAGAAGCAGGCCAAGCGCCTAGGAAAGGGAGTCGATGTGATCGTGGGCACCCCCGGACGGGTGATCGACATGAGCAAGCGTGGCCACATTGACCTCGAAAGCATCTCGCGCTTCTGTCTGGACGAGGCAGACCGTATGCTCGACATGGGATTCTTCCCCGACGTCCTCTGGATACTCGAGCGCATGCCGAACAGGGGACAGACCATGCTATTCAGCGCAACGTTCCCCCAGGAGGTCCTCGATGCGGCAGAGGAGTTCACGAACGATCCCCTCCACGTCATGAGTGACGATCTCGAGGTGGAGGTGCCCGAGATCGATCAATTCGCAATTCGAGTCGGGCGCCTCAACAAGATGTGGGCCCTCGGAAGAATCATCGCCAACATGGGGGACGATGGCAAAATGCTGATTTTCACCAACACGAAGCGTATGGTCGACATGCTGGCCGAGCGTCTCGAGAGGTTCAGGATGGGTTCATCGGCCCTGCACGGCGACATGGCGCAGAACAAGAGGGAGCGGATTCTGAAAGGCTTCCGCGAAGGCGGGACAAGCGTACTCATCGCAACAGACGTCGCCGCACGCGGCCTCGACGTCGAAGGCATCACCCATGTCGTCAACTACGACCTACCAGATGAGACCGAGAGCTACGTACACAGAATCGGGAGGACCGGAAGGATGGGGCGCAGCGGTCAGGCCTGGAGCTTCGTGACCCGGGGGGAGCGGGGGATGCTCGACAAGATCGCCAACACATGGAGCATGAAGATACCCCTAGTCGATGCTCCTGAGTTACCCGAGGGGGCCAAGGAGGCGATTCGCAGAAAGGATGACTGGGACGAGTTATCAGACGGCTTCGGCATGGTGCCAGTGCGCCTCTCTATCGGTAAGGCCGAAGCCTCGAAGATGGCCCTAGCCGAATGGATCCAGAGGGAGGCAAGAGTGCCCGACATTACCATCGGGGAAATCATCCTCGGGGAGGGTGAGTCAATCGTTGAAATCCACGTGAAGAAGGCATCCTACGTCATAGACGTTCTCAAGTCCAGAAAGTTCGGAGGCCGTGACCTTAGGCCCGTCATCGCCACTTAACGTGACGTGCTCGTGACTCTCTCAGCCTGAGCGACAAGGTGAGCCCCCTCCGCATTGTAAATATATCCGGACTAACAAGGGGCTTCATGGCCGGCGGGCTGAGTCGGGACGAGGTTTCGAAAATCATCGAGGAGACCTACAGGGGGAGCATCGAGGAACCCGAGCTATCGAAGAAAATCGCAGGCATCCCGAAGCTCCTCGACAAGTACGAGGGCAAGTGGGACAGGATGGTCGAGTCGATGTACAAGAAGTACGGGAAGCCCGATCTGGACGGCACTGGTGAATCCAAGGCCGAGGAGGGGGCACCGGAGGTGGCTGCGGCCGAGTCGAAGGCCGAGGCCGCCGCCAAGAAGAAGGCGGACCGCGAGAAGGCGGCCGCGGACTCGAGGGCCAAGAAGGAGGCTGCGGCCAAGGAGAAGGCCGAGGCCGCCGCCAGGACCCGGGAGAACAGGGAGAAGGCCGCTGCTCTGATGAGGGAGAAAAAGGAGGCAGCGGCCAAGGAGAAGGCAGAGGCGGCCGCCAAGAAGAAGGCGGACCGCGAGAAGGCGGCCGCGGACTCGAGGGCCAAGAAGGAGGCAGCGGCCAAGGCGAAGGCAGAGGCGGCCGCCAAGAAGAAGGCGGACCGCGAGAAGGCGGCCTCCGAGGCCAGGCTCGAAGCAGTATCCAAGGCGAAGGCTGCCGCCGAGAGGAGTCTGGAGCGTCAGAGGGCCGAGGGGGAGAGGATCCGTCGCGAACTCCAAGAACAGATTGATTCGGCCCCGGACTTGAAAACGAAGGTGGAGTTGACGACCAGAGCCAAGGCAGATGCAGAAAAGGCACTCGCCGAAGAGACTAAGGCGAATCAGAGAGATAAGTCCCAACTCGAGAAAATCACGGCTGATAATACAAAGCTCAAGAGTTCGATCTCTGGCCTGACAGCAGCAATCAAGGCGGCAAGGACCAATTCCGAGGACCTTTCCAAGATGGCCAATGACTTTGCGAGGAGGCTCAAGGACGAGCAGGGGACAAAAGCCGAGGCCGATGAACAACTAGCCCAAGCCAAAGAGGAGAAGGGGGCTGCGGACGCCAAGTTCAGGGAGAACGAGAAGGCGAAGAAGGATGCCGAGAAGAAATGGCAGGCTTCCGTGAAACCCCGCAAAGACGCCGAGAAGCGCGCTACCGAGGCCAAGAGGCTCGCAACTAAGGCCGAGGCCGACCACAAGAGATCCGAGGTCGCTCGGCAGAAGATGGAGGATCAGGCCAAGAGCGGGGTCGAGGACCGCAAGAAGGCCGAGAAGAGCCAGAAGGATCAGGAGGAGGCCCGCGACGATGCCTTGAAGAGGGCGGATGAAAGCCTCGCTGCTTGGGAGAAGGCGAAGAAGGAGCTCGCCACCGCAGAGGCAAAGCGCAAGGAGGCTATGTCCAAGTTCGAACAAGCCAACAAGGCACGACTCGGGGCAGAGAAGCGAGCGAGCGAAGCTGGCAAGGAGGCCAAGGCGGCCGAGCAGAAGGCGGGACATGCGCAACAGACAGCAGAGCGCACAATCGCCCAGGCTGACAAAGAGGCTGAGGGCGAGAAGAACGCGGAGAGGAAACTCGACGACGAGAAGAAGCGCGTCACGGACGCGAAGACGGCAACAGCCGAGGCCGAGGCCGAGCACGAGAAGGCTAAGAAACGGCACGAAGCCAATAGGAAGGCCCGCAAGGGCTTTGAGAAACTGACTGAAGAAGAGTCCCGGGTCCGCAATGACCTCGAGAAGCGGACCTCTACAATGCTCAAGTCGACTGCTGATACCAACAAAAAGTCTGAGAGCGAGTCCAAACAGAAGGCCGAGGCCGAACGCAAATCCAAGAATTCGATCATCGATCGAAAGAAGGCCGAGGCGGACCTCGATGCTGAGACCGGACGATGGAAGGAGGCCGAGAAGCTGCTCGGCCGCAACACCAACGTGCGCAAGAAGGCTGAGCACGAAGCCACTCTCGCGCAGAAGGCAGCAGCGAGCGCCAAGCGGGAGTACCTCGACGCCAAGCAGACTCGGATCGAGGCTGAAAATATAGCCAAGGACGAGGTGAGGGCGTTGAAGGAGGCCCTGAAGCGGGCTGAGGCCGAGACCAAGGCGCGAAAGGAGTTCGAGGAGGATATCGCAGCCGAAAAACAGGCTAGGAAGGATGCGGAGGCCAAGAAGGAGGCAGCGGCCAAGGCCAAGGACAACGCCGAGGAACGGGCCCTGGAGCAGGCACGTCTGCGCGAGGAGGCCAAGGAGCTCGTTCGCAAGAAGGCCGAGAAGCGGACGAAGGAGCTCGAGGAAGCACGCCAGAGAGGGGAGCTCGCCGAGGCCGAGGCAGAACGCGTGGCCGAGGCGCTGCGAATGGAGGTCAAAGTGAAGCTCAATGACCTCAAGGCCAAGGAGGACACGATGAGTCACGACGACTACATCAAGGCGAGGATCGGCATCAAGGCCGTGACCGTGAACTTCGATGTCCTGGGGCATGCAAACGGCAAGCGCGACGACCTGCAGCAGATCGACGGTATTGATTCCGGCCTCGAGGGCAAGCTCAACGTCCTTGGGATCACGACGCTCGATCAACTGGCCAAGATGACCGACGACATCGCTGATGACGTCAACGAGGCCATCGAGTACTTCCCAGGCAGAGTCAAGCGACAGCTCTGGGCCGAACAGGCCAGAATCCTCACGGAATGAGACTCGTCGGCCTCGGGTAAACTCCTGAGACCATCGCCATAGGGGATTCAGTGAATCTCGTGATTCGAGACGATTTTGCGTACATGACGCATAGCGCATTCTTGCGACTAGAATTCAGCACATTCCCGAACATCTTCCGAATTGTTACGGCCATAATAACCGGTTGCTATTCACCGAGAGGCTTATTTGGCAATTTTCAGCCGATTAGCAGGCTATGTCAGCGCGAGCGAGGTCTCACATCAGGGCTTTGGCCCTAGTTCTCCTCCTGCTGGCGAGCACCCAACTCGTTATTCTCACATCTCGCGACCACTTCCCGCAGGAGTTGCGGGCCCTACCTCAGCGCTTCGATGCAGACAATTCGGGAGTGGTCTCCATAGCCCTCGGAGAGACGCACGCATGCGTCGTCGACACTGAGGGCCAGATGAAGTGCTGGGGTGATGGGGTCAGCGGCAAGACTGGGCACGAAAACGACGAGGACTACGGCGACGAGGAGGAGGAGATGGGGCGCTACCTGAGCTTCACAGACGTCGGCTCGGGTCTTACCTTCAGCGACGTTGCGCTAGGCATGGACTTCACCTGTGCCCTGCTCAGTGGCGCCTCGGTGAAATGCTGGGGGGAGAACGAGCAACTCGGCAGCAGTGCCGGGGCCTCGGGAACCGGTGCCAAAGGTGATGGGTATCTCGAGATGGGCGACAACGTCGAGGAAGTCGTACTGGGCTACTGGAATGCCACTGCCATAGCAGCTGGGGAGAACCACGCCTGTGCCATAGTGAACGACGGCACCTCTGACTCCCTAGTCTGCTGGGGCCAGAACGGATACGGCCAACTAGGACTGAACTCCACCGACACGATAGGCGATACTGCCGCGGACCTTTTGAGCGGGGCGCTGCCGCACGTCGACCTGCCCGACAGAGGCGAAGGCTTGGCCCAGATTGCTCTCGGAGACTCGCATACCTGTGTTCTGTGGGATGACGGCAATATATCGTGCTGGGGGCACAACGACCACGGCCAGCTTGGGATCGGCAGCACAGACGACATCGGCGATGATGCAGGGGAGATGGGTGAAAACCTGGGTCTCGTCAATCTTCCCACGGACAGGACGGCCACGGCCATCGCGGGGGGCGAGGATATGACTTGCGCTATCCTCGATGACTCAAGTCTCGCTTGCTGGGGCAGCGGGGCAGATGGGAGGCTCGGAAATGAAGGAACGTCGGACGAGGGCGATGAACCGGGGGAGGTGGGCGACAGCCTCAACATAGTGGCCCTCGGAGACGACCTGAACGTTGTTGCAGTGGATATTGGAGATGGTACCTCATGCGCTATTATGGAGGACCCATCTGACACTACTAATGACTCCATCAAGTGCTGGGGGTTAGGGAACTTCGGGCAGCTGGGAACCGGAAACGGGAAGACAGTGGGAGATGGCCAGTACCAAATGGGGGATTTTCTCCTTCCACTCTCCTTTGGCAGCAACATCCATCCCACTGCCATCGAGGTCGGGGATTCCTTCGCCTGCGCCCTGTCGAACACGAGCATGGTGAAGTGCTGGGGATCCGGCGAGGACGGACGGACCGGACTCGAGAAGACGGGCGCAACAGGAGACGAATCAGGAGAGATGGGGGACGATCTGGCCTTCGTTCAGCTGTTCATGCCAGAGCCGACCCTCGACCAGCCTTGCGACTCCGAGGCTGAAGGTGCCCCACTCGATGCCTCCTCCCTGGATAGTGTGTCGAGTCGCGTGGGCAACAAGACGTCAACGACCCTGACATCGGATTCATGCGCCGGGATAATCTACGTCGACGATGTCAATCAGGCCCCTAAGTTCGGCGTCTACAGGTCGGGGAAGTGGGCCTTGGAGAACATCGATGAACTCGCAGTCGACGTCCACGACGTCGCCCTCACCTTCGACTCGGACGAAATACCACACATCGCAGTAATGCTAGACGCAGAGCCGCACTACTACACCAAGATAGACGGGGATTGGGTAGATGCGGGGCTAGGTGCCTCCTGGGCTGGAACTGCCGTCGATATCGAGATAGATGGCGAAGGTGACCTCTACCTCTTCACACTAGATGAGTCGGACGTCTCCATCGCCAGATGCACGGCGGAGAGCAACTGCTCGGATCCCACGAGTTGGTCGGAGGTTGGCACAATTGCCGTCACCTCAGGGGGGTATGGTCTGGACTCGGACATCGGCTTCGATGGCACCATGTGGATAGCCTACGTAGACTCCACCGCTGGGGACCACGAAGTCGAGCTGTCATCCTGCTCTGACACCTGCGGCACTTTCGGCAACTGGCAGCAGGTCACCATAAGCAGCCTGGGCGATGTCTCGACGACCAACGCGTCACTGGCAGTCGACATCGGACTGGATGGCTCTGTGCACGTGGTGCACGACAACCTCACGAGCGGACTGCACTACTCCTCGTGCCCCTCAAGCTGCACCGATGCGAGTTCGTGGTCGACAGAGGAGATGCTGGCGTCCTACGACACCGGCGTGGTCGACATCGCAGTAGGCCCGGACCTCTCGGTGGTGATTATGGCCAGCACCTCAGGAGGAGTCCACACCCTGCACAAGACCGGAGGGGAGTGGGTGTACACCGAGCAGGCAGACCTAGGGGGCGCCGACTGGGTGGGCGTGGAACTGACCGAGCTCGGGCAGATGTGGGGCTTCGTCTACTACCCGGAGACCGCCAACTCACTGCGCATGCTACGCCAGAAGGGCATGACTACGTCGGGGCTGCTGAGCGATATCGACGGCGACGGCTGGACGCGCCAGGACGAGGCTCGCTGTGGCACGGACTATCGTGATCCGACCAGCACGCCCGTGGACGCGGACGGTGACGGATTCTGCGACCAGTTCGACGACTGGGACGACGGCCAAGCGCTCTCGGGGGAGTCTGACGCTCTGAGCCTGGGGGAGAAGTTCGGATGCGCCGTCCTCTCTAACTACAGCGTGGCCTGCTGGGGCGACAACTCAGAGGGGCAACTGGGCAATAGCGGAGCGGGGTCGAGCAGCACCTACGCGGTGCTCGTCGACCTGCCGGCCGGCTTCGAGGCCGGGGCAGTCGACGCTGGCTCGGCCCATGCTTGCGCCACCGGCCTGGACGGTACGCTTGCCTGTTGGGGACGCAACGCCGCGGGCCAACTGGGTCGGGGAACCACCTCTGCCTACGAGGCCCCTGGCCACACCACGCTGCCTTCAGAGGTACGCGTGAGCCAGTTCGCTGTGGGAGCGAACCACAACTGCATGACTGGGACTGACTCAAACCTGTACTGCTGGGGAGAGAGCGACGACGAGAGACTAGGGAAAATCCTCAATCCTAGCCTGACGGTCGTTGACTACGAGGGGTTCTCAACTGACGGGAGAGGTTGGACGTCTTCTGACTCCAGCTATCTCAAAGGCCCTGCGCAAGGATACTCGCACATCGAGAGGACCTACTACTCAAGCTGGAGAAACAACAACATCTACTCCGGGGAGAAGTTCAATCTGTCATCCGGCGATTCGATTTCGTTCAACATGAGGGGCATGTACTTCGGGGACAACGGGTACACCAATGAGTGGCTGAAGGTCTACGCAAATGGCGATCTGATTCAGCAGGTCTATTCCAACGCCACCTACAGCAGCAGCAGCTGGTCGGACTGGCAGACCGTCAGCATGACAGTGCCTGACTCGTTCACCGACTCAGCCCAAGTCTCCCTCAAGTTCGAGATTTACGGCTACAGAGTTTACCTAATGATCGATGACATCAACGTCACGAACCTGGGTTACGGGTCCGTCTCTGACAAGACTACCCCGGCGCTGGCGAAATGGAGCAAGGCGGGCGGCGTCACGCAGCTTGCTCTGGGGGCGCGCCACAGCTGCGCACTGCTGACTGGCCGTAATGTCCACTGCTGGGGCCATAACGGCGGGTCATACGGGAACATTCTGGGCAACGCATCCTTCCTCGAGATGGATTCCTACGAGCCACGGTCGGTGAACCTGTCCGGGTCGAGCAGCCTAGTCTCTTCGAACTGGACGGGCAGCACGGTGCGTGGCATCAACGCCGGGGACGATGTCACCTGCGCGTTGATGCAAAGCACCGAAGCACTGTGCTGGGGCAGCTCATCGCAGACCACCTACGTCGACCCTACGGTGAGCACGATAGCCTCAATGGGAGACGTGGGGCGGCACCCTGCGCTCACCGAGGATAGTGAGGGCAACTGGATAATCGCATATTACGACGCGACT
>PVBE010650357.1_pt1 | contig 15466 bp, 7 predicted proteins | sample 1631181 | NCBI WGS metagenome assembly PVBE01 (sample SAMN08397723, study PRJNA350692) | Marine metagenome, whole genome shotgun sequencing project. | isolation source: water | place: Pacific Ocean | collected 2012-04 | reverse complement strand
TATTATATGTACCGGTTGGTTTAGTTGGTATGGTTACATTAGGAATAGTTACATTGGTAGGTCTAGTTCCACTAGGTCTAGTATAATAATAATTATTCCAACCCCAATCATAAAATGGAGATGGTCTCCAATAATTATGATAATAAGGATATGTAAGGTATATATTTTGATACACTCTAGGTCTTAATGAATTAACATCAAGTTGTATTGTATCACCTTCAGCTGTTACAGCTAAGACTTTTATAGTATTCGATGGTGCCGGTTGTAATGATGCACAGCTATTAACAAGCGCCGCAATAACCGCCACATAAAGGACAATTTTCCATATTTTCATTTATTTTAGTGTTATGTTCAGGCCAACTGAACTATTATATATTTCTGAATCCCAGAATTTAGTATATTCTCCTTCAAAGAATATTCCAATACTCTTGCTTAATTTCCATCCCATGACCAATCCAGTTTGGTAATCTTCCCACTGCTCATGTTCCGCATCTTGCATTAATCCGCCTACGCCCCAATTATTTCTATTTAAATAACTAAAGTCTTCATCACCTTGTACATACTTGTGATAAGGTAATAAATAAGATCCATATAAGTGCATCCAGAAATTATTTTTGTAATGATACCAGTCAAATCCGACTACAGGAGATACAACACCAAACGCATCTATACCTTCCCACATTTCTTCATTATAACGATTCATAAGATCAGTAAATACTGTTTCTCTAAACTCTAAATCTGTATGAGCCACTATATTTCCTTCAGGACCAGTCCAATACCAATCATATAGAGTTTGACCCTGATATTCTGTGGTAGTATAATGGTCATCATATCCATAATAGAATCCTAATGTATACCAAGGGTTTATAGCTTGCCCAGCGTCATTAGTTTCATTTAACCATATCTCAACTGGGTTATATCCATAAGGTCTTTCATGTGTACGATATATAGCCCCAGCAGATAAACTAAACTTCTTCCCAATAGGTAATTTAGCTCTAATTTCCGCAGATTTATAATCAAAATTTACTTTACCCTGTTTTCTACTTTCGACTTTTACCATATGGTATTTACCACTGTGCTTTAAAAAGTATCTATGATTATCATACAACTCATCTCTTTCTCTTTCTTTTTCCCAGTGAAATACATATTCTAATCCTTTAACAGGAGAGTTTGTGGCAGATAAACCTACATTACTTTCAGTACCATCATAATAATGTTTACCTTTTACTTCGTAATCATATCTAGCTAGTTTACGTATACCTATACCGTATCTATAATCAAATTCATAATAGTTTGTTCCATCTACAACCACAGGTATATCATATAATCCACCATCTGGATTAGTTCTTACAAAGTAATCTTTAGTTTCTTCTTTAGGATTTTGCATATCACCAGCAACATATATGGTGCTATATTTAAATAGTTCTTTATAAACATTTTTAAAGAATCTACCTTTTTCTTTTTCTTGCCCACTTATATTAAAAGTAATAAGTAAACAGAGTGTAAATAAAATTTGTTTCATTGTTATTGTGTTTTATATTTGCGGAAGGTCTGAATAACGTGCTTTTATTTCAGCCTGTCTTTTGTTCCATTTTTTATCACTTTCTTTCTTTCTGTTTTTTGCGTCTGTGCTGCTTGCCATCCCGGCAACTACTCCAGCTCCTGCCGCAATACCTGCTCCTATTTGCAAGGTTTGACTTAGACTTTGTGCACTTCCTAATCCACCACCACCTGCAGCAACAGTACCAGCTTGCATTACTGTATTAGTATTTTGGTTATAACCAGGTTGATTTCCTAAAATTTCAGAAGCATCTCTTATTTCACCCTCTTGATTTAAAGGGGATTTTGCCAAAAATGGACTTGAAAATTTACTACTCATTATTTATATTTTTTAAACATTAATTTATACATTAATTTATTCCATGCTTCTTGTATTTTATCAATACATTTTGTTATTAATTTTTTCATTACTTTTTCTTTTTAGTTTTAACATAATAAACTACAGTTCCAGCTGGAGATTGTAGTTCTATAATATCATCAGGATCAATTCCTTCTAGGTTTCTATACATTACTTTTTTATAACCCTGTGCTTTTAATCTTTGAATATCTTTTTTATAGGTTGCTTTTAATTTTTCTTTTTGTTCCTCTTCCATTTGGATAGTGCTTTGTAATCCCCAATAAGGTAAACCTAAGCTCCATCCATTCCAACCTAAGATTAAAGCTACTCGTTGCCATGTTCTAGTTTCTTCGTCCATAGCTTGTCTCATATTCATCATTTTTCTCATTACCCTATCTATTGGTATATTAGTAGCCGCTGAAATAAGTTGAGATACTGCTAAGTAAGTAGGGTTATCTAAACTCCATCCGCGTTTTTTAATTTCTTCCATATTCCATGAAAATGTTTTAGCCGTTGTTCTTAATTTACGTATTTTTGAATCTAAAACCGGAGATACATTAAATATTTCCCATACAGCTTCTTCATAATCTGGAGATTTTTTATCACTTTCTTGCATAATCACTCGTAATACATTTTTGACCGTAGATATTACTGCTCCACCAAATCCAAGACCAAATAATAATGAATCAGCCATACCATTTGCAACGTCAGCCGCTTTATTTTTTTCTTCTTCATCAGTAGCTTCGTTAAATAGCATTGCAAATAAAGCTTGTTGTAAACTATTAAATACTATATTTTGTACAGTAGTATAATAAATTATTTTAGACAAATTACTCAGATCGCTTTCACGTTGAGTCATGCCAGGATTTTTTCTTCTATTATATAAATCTCTAATAGATTTTTTAGTCATTCTATTATACTGCATTGTAACATTCTGGAATGCTAATAATACCCTACCAGCTAAACTAGCTTGTTGTTGTGATATTTTACTAGGATTACTAGACTGTTGGCTTTCTTCTGATATAGCATAGAAATCATCAAATGCTTTTGCCTCTGCTTCTGCTTGAGTATAAGTTTTACCAGTTTCAGGATTAATTCTATTTAATAAAGCATTTCTTCTATTTATATAAAAAGTAGCTCCACCTGTTGCAATTGCTAAACTATCCATTATTCTTGTAATAACAAATCCTTTATCAAGTAGATAAGCTATAGCTCCTTTCATACCACCATCTTTAGCAGCATTAGCTAATTCAGCTTCATTAACATTAATCTTTAATCCATCACGTCTGTTTACTAAATAATCAGAGTTAAGTAGTTTCATTACAGTTGGCCAATACTCTTTACTTGCAAAAGCTTTAGCGGCTGCATAAATATTATTATCACCCCAATTTATAAAGTTTATATTTGATATAAGCTGAAGTAAACCAGATTTAACATTTAAGAACATTACTGCGCCAACAGAACCATTTAGCCAATCAAGCATTTCATTTACTATTCTTGCACCACCACCTTGATATACTGGCCTGTTACTACCAGATTTCATTCTACGTAAACTATCTTTTAATGCATCAACCCATTTTTTACCATAAATCGCCTCGAGCTTATGCATGTTCTTTTCCGAGAATATAATTTTAACATTTTCATCAAATTCTGTCATAACTTTACGTCTAAAGTCTTTATCTATGTTAGTCATTATATCACTATCAATTGTACCTGACACCCAATTTTTAGTTGGCGCTGGGTATTGTGCTCCTTTATTTATTAACATTACATTATCTGAAAATGCCATAAGTTCAGAGTCATTTTCTACAGCCTTAACTAAAGCATTTTGATCACGCTTAGAAAGACCAGGAATTTCCATTCCTTGTTTAGTCCACATATAGACTCTCATTGCTTGAGATTTAGTATATGGACCAACCCCTATTTGATCCATTAAAGGATTTCCTTTTATTGTGGATTTTAATGAAGGGAAAGTATCTTTAAGAGCTGCAAAATCATTGGCCACTGCAACTTTAGCGGATAAAATTTGTTGCTCTGCTTTGTTATAAGGTTTGATTAGATTATCCCTAATCCACTGAGCATGCCTATTACCTTGTTTACCACTACCCATTAGATCATACATCAGACCCATAAAATCTTCTGCTGAAGGAGTAATAGTTAATTGCTTGCCTAACCATTTAAAGAACCCTTTATCTTTTTTCTTTCCTAATAATTGTGCCCTAGTTTTAGAATATTTTGCATCAGATTTCATACCCTGAGATTCCTCTAGCATTTCATTAAACTCTTTATCAAGATTAATTGATTTATCAGCTATTGCTTGTTGTACTTTAGATTTTACATCTACTTGATCTAATATTTGTTTAACTGCATCTACATTCATTTTTGAATCATCTGCAAAATAAAAGTCATTGTAACCCTCTTTGGTTTTTTGTAACACCCAATTTGCTTTAGCCTGCGAAGTGCCATCTTCTAATCCTGTTATATTTTCTATTGGTATATTTAATCCTATACCATCTAAAAAAGTTTTAATACCTTGAGCAGATGTTTGTGGCCTGGCAGTAAGAACATAAATATCACCACTACCAAATTTATCTTGTCTACGTAAAGCTAGATCTGCCAATGGTCCTTTTTGAGCTCCCTTAACATCTTCAAATTGTGAAAAATCAAATGAAGCTCCCATATCTTCAAGCTCTTGTGCGCGTTCTGCAAACTCTGCTGGGGTTAATTCCATAGTAGCTTCAGTCATACTTCCTGGAGCATAATAAGGTAAATAAACTATAACCTTTTCTTTAGTTTTAGCTAAAGTATCATCTAAATCAAATACACTAATACCTTTTTTCTTTTTATTTACTTTCTGTGCATTTACCTGGGTGTCTAAAGAATTTTCTAGTATTTCTTTTATTTGCTTCCCAGTCTTAGGAACTCTACACGGAGACCCACATCTTCTTTCTAGTAAAGGGTGAACAATTTTTTGAGTTTTTAAAGCTTGTATATCTATTTTTTTAGCAACTTTTAATTCTGCTTTAAAATCTTTAATTACTTTAGCTTGATTTTCACCTGATAATATTCTTATAATTGCTTTATTTTGAGCAGCTATAACATCTGGATACCATCTTAAATCACCTTTAACTCCTACTCCAAATATTTCTGCAATTAGTTTATTATCAACAGTTGATTTATAAAAGTTAGGATTTGCATTTGAAACTGCGGGTCTTATCCAAGAAAGAATACCAGGATATTTTTTAACTAAATAATCTAAATCACCTCTTAATAATGCTGGTAATACATCAGTATAATATACTTCCGGCATAGTCTCTTTATAGTTTTCATTAACTAAATCATCATCAAATTTTAAAAAAGCACCTTGCATATAACTTGCTTTTGCTATAGGTCTTAGGGCTTCTACAGCATCTGGTCCTTCCATCATAGCTTTACTTAATGGTCTTTGTTGTGCCATGTTTGGTTTAGTATGTTCCGCTACTATAGGATCAATAAGATTAACTTTTCCGTTTTCTGATGCAGGATAGAAACCAAAAACAGCAGAAAGTCTAAATATACCCATCGGAGCATCTGTTGAATCTGCAATAATTTCCCCAAAAACCCATGCATCATTAGGATTATCTTGTATAAATTCAGACATATCTTTATATAAATCTATTAAATCATCTATACCTTGAATTTGCCTGTCTTTAAAAGCTTTTGTATTTATATCATCAAGAGAACTTTCAATTATTTTTTTACTGGCCTTAGTAACATAAGCTTTTTTAAAGAATGAAATAATTTGTTTTACGCCTTCTTTTGTTTTAGCTATAGCTTTATCAAACACTCCTGCGGTTTGGAAAAAGGATCTATCAATCCCATAACTCGAAGTATCTCTTATAGCTTTTCTCCATTGAGGATTTTTTTCTAAAAATTTATTTACAACACGATCTCTTGCTTGTTCAAAAGTTTCATTATTTCTTTCATTAGCTATTGCTTCTTTAGCCTCTTTAATTGTTTTTTCAGGATTTGATTCAATCCAAGTTTTAGCCTCTGCAGTTGTAATGTCTTCAGCCGTAAAATTTCCAGGGACTTTTGAATCTAAATCTCTAACTGACCAATCATTAGCTACTTCTACATCTCTGAAACCGCTCTTCTCTGTTTTATCTTTATATTGTTTAAATTTAGTTAAACGTCTACCTTCTTTTTGAATTTTAACATTTCCTAATTCTGAACCAGTTATAGTTTTAACTGTTTCTTTGGTTGATTTTATAATTAAGTTTAATTCATTTTTCTTTTCTTTTGCTTTAGCTTCTTTAGCTGCTTTTTCTTTTGCTTTAGTTTCTGCAATTTTATCTGTATCTATATTTCCAAACTTATCTCTAGGTGCAATTTTTCTAAACTCTCTTGCTTTAGCTTCTTTTTGCTTTTTCTGAAGATCTCTTTTAACATCTTCAAAATCTTTTTGCATTCTAGTTTCATCATTAGCTCTTATTTGACCGTCCCAATCAATTCCTCTTTCAATTTGTCGTTTTTTAAATGTTTCCCATTTAGTATTAGGTTTAATTGTTTCAACAGTGCCTGCTCCAAACTGAGTATTTATATTATCTTTAGATTTTTGTAAGTTTTCTGCCCATGTTCTTTCTGCAAAACTTTTATATATATCTTTTTTAGGTTTAACTTCCTTAATTTCTTTTAATTGTTTTTTACGCTTTTCATTTCTTTTTACCGCTTTTCTATCTACCGGACCTATAGGATCTGGCGAGCCTGAAGCTGCGGCTTTCGATTCAACTTTATCAAATGAAGCATCTTCTAAATTTCTTCTATCTAATTTGTTATCAATAGCATCCATAAATTCCTGAGCATTCATAGGATGATTTTGTTCTTTAAGCATAGATGTTAATTTCTCCATAAAACCACCTTTCGTATCATCTGCCTTTAATTCTTGTAAAGATTCTATAGTAATATCTTTAGCAATTAATCGAAATAAAGATTTAGCTCTTGCTCTATAAGTATCAGTTTTCCCATTTAAAAAATAATTTTTTAATGTTTTTACTCCAGGAATAGTAATTTTAAAAACTTGTTTATTATAAATACCTTTTTTACCTGTTTTAGGGCTTATACTTGTAGTAGGTACTTTGCCTGTTTCTTTAATACCAAATAAAGTATTTTTACCTACTTTAAATCTATTCTTCATATCATGAACTGATATGTTTTTTACAAAATTACTATCAAATAATTTATTAATAAAATTACTATAAATTTTCGATGTTAACCATCTAAAAGGCATTCCTAAAGATTTTTTAATATCTGCCCATGTACTTTTTTCAACTTCAGTCTCTAATGCTTTTACTATTTCATTAACTGATTTACCTTTATTTACTAAATTAGATATAGTACTTCTAGTATCCTCTTTTATTTGATTTATCGCGTCAGGAGAAACATATTCTTGTATTATGGGATTATTACTAACAGTTATTTTTTCCCTTTGCTTAGGCCCAACTTCCTTTTCTTGTGATGACTCTTCTACAACATTTTCAATTTCTTTTTTGACATTTGGATCATCAATTCTTAAATCTGTTCCTTGTCCAATTGCTGCTTCACTATAAATCGTTGGCCTTTTCATCATTAAAGACTTAGTAGAATAAGTACTCCATGTTGCCCCCTCGCCTTCTTTATAATTTTTTATAACTGGGGCTAGCGCAGATCTTACCGCGTCCCATACTGCTTTGGCTTGTATAGATCCAGCTTCTGGATCAAACCCTACAGCTTTCATATATAAAGCTTTATTAGAATTTATTAAAGTATTAATAGCCGCATTTTTAGCACTTGGTGAAGCATTAGGGTCATTTATTGTTTTTAATAAAAGCTCATTAGTTCCGCCCTCATCTGCAATTGCCGCTTCATCTAATATAGCTGCTTCGTCTATTTCAACCAAATCCAAATCTGCAGTTTCAGGTGTTGATTTAGCATTTTTAGCTTCTATTTGTTTTTCTCTTTTAATAGCCTCAAAACTTCTTCTTATTAAAGTAGGATTAGCCTTGACACCCATCCCAAAATCAGCTTCTAAATCTAAATCTAAATCTCCTATTTGTTGTTGAAAATCTTCCCATTTAGTATCTTCAGTAATTATACTAAGATCTTTTAATCCTATATCTTGTAATATTTTCTCACCGGTATTAGCTAATTGTATTATCTCTAAATTATTAGCTTGATTTAATAAATCTAATTCACTAGCATTCCAAAACCCAGGTTCACCACCAGGGATAAAATAATTTCCTGGCTTTAAAGATTTAGGTTTAATATCCTGTATAGTTGGGCCTTTCTTAACTGGGGTTAATCCATCATCTTGAATACCAGGGTCTCTAGCAAGAGCAGGAGCGGCCCCAGCACTTCCCCCATCATCACCCCCGTCATCGTCTCTATAATATTTTTGAAGGAATGCAGCGTCTTCTCTAGAAAGACCTTTATCAATAAAAGGCAATATACTTTGGGCAATAGTATCATCTACCCTCTCCTGCATCATCATTTTTATTTTTTCGTCAATTTCAGCCTTTAGCATGATTTCGTTAACACTTAGTTCTTTATTATCAGTTCTTTTAATAATATTTTCTAATTTTTCTTGTGCTACCAGTAATCTAATTAATTCTGCTTTGTTTGCTCCTTTAATTTCTGACGGTATTTTAAGAGCTGCTTTTCTTATAGCTGAAATTTCTTTTATTTGAGTAGTTTTATCCTTTTTTAATAAAGATTTATCATTTTTTATTTTATCCAGGATTTGTTTAAAATAGTTATCATTAACTTGAAATGCACTAGATTCAGGATGCATGTCTAGATTAATAGCACGATTCATAGCTTGAGTAGCATAGCTGTCAGGACTAGTTTGTGCAGCTTGTGTAGCTGACATAGAAACTACACTTCCAGCACCAAATAATTCACCCATTTGATAACCCATCTCGTAATTAGTCATCAGTTCATCAAAATCAATATTTTTTCTAAACGGACTGTCTATTTGCTCTCCCGGTACTTTAACAAAATTTCCACCTACTTGTTCTAAGTAGTTTTGGAAAAGTTCCTCTAACCCTTCTTTATAAGGGTTTACTCCAGCGGATGCTACTTTTGGAGCCACTCCTGCTACCCATTTAAGAAAAGTATTTTTCATCATACTTTGAACTGTTGAATTACCTAACATTCCCTCAGCTAATTCTTTACCTGCTTTACCTAAAAGATAATCACTAGCAAATGAAATACCAGCAACACCAGCGGCTGGTAAAATTGCAGCTAATTGATCACCATATCTATCATCTTTTAAAGCTTCTAAGTATTCCATAGCAGTATATCCACCCTCACCATACTCTTTATCCATTTGTTTTTGTACTCCTTCCATATATAAAGAACCATATGTCTGGGCTCCTTCTATTAAACCACCAGCTGCTGCAAATGCATTACCTACAGCAAACATTGTAGCCGCTGTACCTTTACTAATAAATCCTTCAGGAAAAAGAGTGGCTATAGTACCTATACTATAAGCGGTAGTTGAAATAGCCTGTGGAAGGAAATTTTGAATTTGTTCAACACTCTGCCCTAACCTACCTAATAATCCATCAATAGTTAAGTGTTCAAAAGGAGTTTCACCCCCAGGAGCAAGCGATGTTATAGCATCAAAAACATTAAACTTAGCGACCTCTCCGGTTAATGGATCTATAAGATCTAGTTCATTAAATTTTTGTTTTCTTTTTAAAGCATCAACATATTCATTAACATCTTCTTCAAGGTTTTCGGTAGTATTTCCTAATCTTAATTTCTTTCTTTCATAATAATCTTTAATATTATCATCCTCACCCCAACTTACTCTATCAAAAGATTCAGGTTTAAAAATCCAAGCACCAAATCTATCATCAAATCTATTTTTTAATTCGTTCCAATCATAAATTCCTTGATTATTAATGACTCCATCCTCTAAGGCTTGATCAATAGCATCTAAGGATTCTCCAATGCTCATATTAGGTTTAAGTATCTCAAGTTCAAAAGCCTTATCTAATTCATCAACAATTCCTGACCTTCTTTCATATTCTTCTTTTTGCGCAGCAATTTCAATACTATTAACCATCTCAGTTAATCCAGCCCCTAGCTGGCCCTCTTCATCTCCTTCACCAGGCTCCCACACATGTTTCCAGTACATTTCCCTAGCATCAGCATACGTTTTGTTAAAACGCGCCTTCCAACTTCTATCTCCTGCATCATATGGTTTACTTAATTCTTCAACCCACTTTAAATTAGGGTTTTTAAGCCTTGCATAATCCCTACTCAGTTTTTCATAATATTTATTACCTGTTACCCCGTATTCTTTAAATATTTGTGTAGCTTCTTGGTCTTCAGTTAATCTTTTAGTGTATTCATCATTATACCATTTTTCAAATTCTTGTTGAACAAATTCAATTTGATATTGTTGAGGATTGTTTGGGTCTATATATTTAGCGCCCAATTCCTTCATTTTTTCTAAAGCTGTTGGCCCTAGTTCATTTCCAACCCTAGTACTTATTGCATTAAATCTAGGATCATTTAAAGTGGCTTGGCTAACAGTTTTTTGATATGCTTCTTCCAAGCTTTGATCAGAATCCCCAATATCTTCTAAGTTAGGTGCAAATCTTTCTACATAAGCTAAAGCATTAGGGTCGGCTTCTGTTGCCATATTTAGTTCTTCAGCAGTAACTTCATTTCTTGTAGCTGGATTATTATATTTTTCTAATATAGCTTCTCTTTGTGCTATAATATCTCTGCTTGAATCTAATTCTAAAAAATCCTTTTCATCTAAATTATTAATTCCATCAGATAATTTTTTAATTAATTTTAATCTTGATTCATTTCCCCCATTCCATAATCTATCATATTCTTCTTGACTCATACCTGTTAATTCTCTTGCTCGATGGAAATTTAAACGATCAACAGCGTCCATAGTATTATTGAGCGCGTCCATATCTACTATATTAAATAAATCCATATCTTTATCATGAGCTTCAAGCCCTTCTACATCTTCAAGAAAAACCCTCAAATCATCTGATAACTTAGATTTTTCATTTAGTAATTCTGTTAAAATATCACTCTCCTTAACCTGTAATGTACTTGGCACATTTGCTTGTAATTCTTTCTTTAAACGATTGTATTCATCAACATCAACCTCACCTTTGTGAAACCCTTCTTGAATTGTTGGAGGATTATTTCTTAATTTATTTATTTGATCTTGATAAGATATAAGTTTTTGATCAAAAGTAATCGCATCTTGTCTATTTTTTTCATTATCTAACTGGCGTTGTAATTCCTCTCCTTCTTGTATATTTCTTTTATTTAAAAAATCCTGATAATTAGTCATGCTTGGCATATCATCAACATTAACTTCTTCATCTTCCTCAACACCAAACAATCCTTTATTCCATGCATTAAAATCTTCTCCATCACTCAACATACCTCTTTGAGATAAATAAGAATGAGTTCTCATTTTTAATTCAGGCTGGTTATTTATTCCTTGTAGCCAGTCTTCATAACTCTCATCTTTACCTAACATGCCTTGATCCTTCAAATACATCCAAGTTCTTTTAGATAATTCTGTATTACCTACAAAACTTTTTTCTCTATCTATTATTTCTCCTTTAGAATTAATATTAGGACTTCCTGGGTTATCAGCATTTTTATAATTTGATAACCAATTAGCAGCATAAGACGCTAAATCAACAAAATCTTCACCTCCACTTTTTTCCCATAAAGCTTTAACTTTTGCTCTCCATTCCTGGGGAATTTGTGCCAAAGGATCTTGACCTTGTATTACTGTTTCCGGCATATTATTTATTTAAAATTTAACCATCTGAGGATATAGCAGTTAGAGACCCATCTCCACTTTGTTTAATACCCGCAGCAGTATCTGGACAAGCAACTGAATTTCCATTGCCATCTGTACAGTTATTAGTTGCACTTGGTACTATATCTGGATTCATAACTTCTTGATCCACAAATGGTTTTAAAGTATTGTTATAATAATATTTTTCATAAGCAGCATAAAAATGCTTTTTAAAATCATCACTTATATTATTACCATCATATACTAAACCTCCTGGAGCTCCTGGCGTTGCGAGTTTATAACTTATAACACCATCCTGTAGTTTATCTAAAAACTCCTGTGGCATATCTTTAGTATATTCTGTTCCTGCAAAATTATTATTCCAAAAAGCAATTGCATCTTTTGGGTTTGCTGGATTCATCATTGCATCAGCTTCTGCTTTAGCAGCGGGTTTGTATGTTGCATCTAATTTGTCTTTATCCCAGCCTATAATATTATATTCATAGTCACGATAGTATGTTTTACCATCCGTGCCTGTATAGGCTACTTTTTTAGTTCTTCGTGTATCCTCTCCAACTAAAGGGTTTCCGTTTATATCAGTTGATTGAAAATCTTTATTTAATGATACACCTTGTACAGGGGTTCCATTCTCATTAAACATATCTTTAGGATTTAAACCAGGAGGTCCTTTAAATAACCCACTTCCTTGGTTTATTCTATTAGATTGCTCCCAATATCCAGGAGAATCTGAAACTAAATCTAAATCACCATCTGTTAATCTTTTTAAATCCGCTGAATTCATTGTATAAGACCCACCTTCAAATTCCTCGCCAGTGAATGTCCATGTAACATTACCCGTATATTCACCTTTTGCATCATCATAATCCGCTACAGCATCTATTGTATATTTTTCATATCCTGGGGTTTTTCCCATTATTTTACTTATAGTCTCTAAAGTATTATACATTGGATCGTTCTTGTCAATATTAGAATTGCTAAGAAGATTGTCAACTTGTTCTTGCCATAATGCACCTTGTTCAATTAATTGATCAGGTAATTCTAATAATCTAGCTTTGTTAAGAGTTGCTTTAGAACAATTAGGATCATCCTCTCCGCAATCTCCTTCCTTTATCATTGCACCATACTCACCAAATTTTAAATTCAAACCATCTAAAGTTTTTTCAAATATTGGATCATCAGCAGTGGCTTTTTGTTGCAAAGGGGTCCAAGTATTATTATCAGTTTGTATTTGTTGTTTTTCCGCCTTATCTCTCTTTTCTTTTTGTTCAGCTACTTCAACTTTAGCATCTGCTACACTTTTAGCAGCGCCAGCAATGCTCTTAAATACATCTTTGTAGTTTTCAGCTTGCGAAATTACTTTATATTGTGGACTTTTATATGACATTTTTATTTATTTTTTTAATCTGGTTTTTTTGCTTTGAAAAAAGTTCCTCCTCCTTTTATATTAGCAGCCCCAACTGTTCCCATAACATTTGCAACACCGCTTAGCGTGCCAGTTAAAGCAGCCGTGGCATCTGCATTATGTTGGGCCATAGCGGCTTGAGCACCATCTAATTGCGTGGCAACTCTATCCATTTTAGCTGTTTCTCTATCTTCTGTTGCATTCCACATCCACTCTTTCCCTTGAGCTTCTTTATCTTGAACTCTTTCTGCTTGGGCTAGAGCCACACCTTGAATTCTTTTCTTTTCAGCTATCATTGCATTTTGTAAAGTTTGTTCTCCTTGTGCTCTTAATTTTTCGTTTTCGGCTTCTTGCATTTCAATACTAGCAGATACTTCTTTTTTACTTTTTAATGCCGCTTGCGCTAAAGCAGTTGCACCACCAGCTCCAGCACCTGTAGCCATAAGAGTATCTAAAGTATTAGCTAAAGCAATATCAGCTTCTTCAATTTGCATTTCTGCTGCTCTAGTAGCAACACTTAAATTAGCATAGGGATTAGACATTTCTGAAGATAAGTCTTGAACTACACCAGTTAGATTAGTTATACCTTCATAAGGATTTATAACAGCCTGCCTATTAGCTTCTAATGAATCTAATTGCGCTTGGAGTCTTTTCCTCCTTTTAGCCTCTTTTTTCGCGGCTTTTTTGGATGACGCCATACCAGCTATACCACTGACTACCGTCAAACCTGTTGCTACCCATGCCATAATTTTATTGTTTTAATTGTTGTATATTTTTTTGTGTTATAAATTTATCAAATTCTTCATAATTTATAGCTATATTTTCTTCTTCTAATTTTTCTAAGTCTTTTTTATTATCTGGATTTAAATGAACTGTTGTCCATATTAATTCTGTTTTAGCAAAAACTGCTCTTTTTACTCCTGCTGGTGATATAAAAGAACAAGGACCAATCATTTTTTTAACACCATCATATTCTGTTACTACCCATGCTTCTCCCTTTAATAAGAACGCTGGATGCTCATGTTTATGTATTTTACCTATAACTAATGTTCCCTCTGGAACTGTTACCTCTCTTACATACATTCCATCTGAAAATAAATGTTTCAAAGGACAATCAGCTGGCTCTATTTTATGCTCTTCATCTAAACTATTAATTCTATTTTCAAGCTCAATTACTTGAGATCTAAATTCAGGATTAGATAAGCTTAGATTTTTCTTTAAATCTAGTTCGTTCATTTAATTTAATTTATTTTCCTATAAATTCAGAACTAACAGCAAATAATGATTTTAATCCACCATTATTAGTTGTATTATCCGTCTTCATAGTTACTGTAGTAAAATAACCTTTAATACCCATAGTTTGATTACCCCATATTACTTCACCTGCCATAGGATCTTGCGTATTATTAGGTATTACTGCCCAGTACTTATTTTGTTTTCTATCGAAACCAGCTCTATATTCAATGTTATTTTCTGTGTATAATCCTTCATCATAACTATATATTTTAGTATAATCATCAGCTAAAGGTGCAGCAGTAGCTCCTCTTACATCTCCTGTTGTTTGATCAAAATTACTTAACCAACTACCAACAGGTGTTATAGAAGGATTTTGTCCTGTTGAATCAGAGACTAACGCTGTTACTTCCCATCCATTACTTCCTTCATAGTTTATAGTTTTAAATGTTTTTATAAAACTTGGTTGAGGATTAAATACAAATTGTATAGAAGATGCGGTTTTACTCCCATAAAAATTATTTCTATCTTGATTTGTATAATGTGTATATAATCTAGATGAAGAAACAACCATTTTAGTAGAATAAAATTTACCTCTAGCACTAAACATGCTTTCTGGCTTATAAGTAAAGAAACTTGTCCAACCAGCATTTCTTTCATCAAACGTTAGGGTTTTATAAGTGCCATCTACAAATCTACCTGAGGGCTGCAATGATATAACATAGTTTTGATTATAAACATCATAGGAGCCTAAAGCATCCCCATTGGTTCCTAATAAAGATAATTGATCTCTAAAGAAATCCATCATGCCGGCATTAGATATTTCTACGATTTGAGTTCCTTCTAATTTTAATACAGCATTTCTATCTTTATCTATAAAATATTTATTATAACCATAAGTAGCAAAGGATTCTGGATTAGTACCAATACCCCAGTTACCTAATACTGGAGTTATTTGCCCTATTACCACCTGGCCTGTTGTACTTAATCCAACACCTTCTGCAGTATAAATTGCATCTTTATCTATCAATGCTACATTTACTTTACGTTCTTGGAATACTGTTAAATTAGTATCTTCAGCAAATAATTTCTGTATACTACC
>PVBE010556450.1_pt1 | contig 15466 bp, 13 predicted proteins | sample 1631181 | NCBI WGS metagenome assembly PVBE01 (sample SAMN08397723, study PRJNA350692) | Marine metagenome, whole genome shotgun sequencing project. | isolation source: water | place: Pacific Ocean | collected 2012-04 | reverse complement strand
GGTAACGTATGGGGTAACAGAGACGATGACAATCCCATGCAATGCTACTTTATGTCAAGGCATATGTACCTTACTGAAATTGCTCTATATTAGCGACGTATGGGCCATTGGAAGCACGCACCTGAAAGCCCTTGCAATTGCGGAGCACACTATTGGTAAGGGTGGGGTCGAAAGTTCAATTCTTTCCGGCGGCACCAGCTTCCTTCTCTAAAATCAACGGTTTGATCGCCCTCTCCAGGGCGCGCCGTCGCGCGCCGAGCACATGGAACGCGCCTCGATAGGGGCAGATTGGGGGCAAGCCATCAATCAGCAACCGTGGTTCGCGCGGGGCGGCCTCCCTGCGACTCGAGACGATCCCCGCCCGAACCGCCGCCCGGTTGCTGCCCACGATTGCGGATCGGCGGCGCACCGCAGGGTCGCGATTCAGGCGATCTCGGCGTCGACCATCACGCCGGCAAGCAGCGCCGGCTCGTCGCCGGTGTTGATGAAGGCGTGGTTGGTGCCGCGCTGGACGATCACGTCGCCCGCCTTGCAAAGAACCTCCGAATCGTCGAGCACCATCCAGATCTCGCCGGACAGGATGATGCCGTAGTCGATCGTCTTGGTCCGGTGCATCAGCGGGTGCGGCGGATTGTCCGAGGCATCCGCGGCATGCTCGGCACCGAATTGGCGGAAGCTCTCCTGCGCCGCGGCGCGGTCGACATTGTCGATCCAGTCGCCCTCGGGCGGGAACTCGATGACACGGCAGACCGAGCCATTGGGTTCGGGCTCGAGCGGGATACGCTCTCCGGCGGGCGCGTTGTCCTCGTTCCCCGCGACGCTCGCCGGCGACTCGGACACCCGCCAGATGTTGTTGATCTGCACACCCGGCCGCCCCGGAGGCTCGAACGTGTTGGGCGCCTCGCCATCGATGATCGCCACCGCCTTGCCCTCGGCATCGTGTCCCGTGACGATCCGCCTCGCGCCCTTGCTCATCCGTCTCTCCAATGGTTGGTGTGTTCGCGGGGCATCCTAGCGTTCCGGACCCGTTCGCGGGTAGTGTAAACAATGCGAATGCCCCAGGAGCCCCAGACCATGACCCGAAGAGTAACCTTTTGGCTGACGACCGTTTGTCTCGCTCTTTTGATCGCCGGATGTTCGGGCGGGCTGGGGGACGACAAACGAGAAGCCGCAAAACGTATCGAAGCCCATATCGCGGCGCAGCCCCAGACCGACCCCGACACAGCCAGCGAGATGCGCGCCTTTCGCCTGCGCAACGGCATGACCGAAGCCGAGGTGCGCGCCACCTGGGGCGCCCCCGAAGAAGTACTCAAGCTGTCTGACGACGTCGCCGAGTGGCGATTTTCCTGCGCGTTTCCCCACCTCTGCCGAAGCCGGCCGGGTGGCCCGACGATCAAGCCCAACGCTTATTTCGTAAACGGCAAGCTCGACAGGTGGAATTTCTGACGCGCCTCAATCGAGCCCGTAAATCCTGAGCACGTTGTCGCGCAGGAGCTTGCGCTTGGGCCCGTCGCGCAACTCCAGCGCATCGATCTCGGCGCGGGTGCGCTCGAAATCGAGCACCGGCCAATCGGTGCCGAAGATCACCTTGTCCTGACCGTAGCTGTTCAGATAGTGGACGAAGGATTGAGGCCAGTATTTCGGGCTGTGGGCGTCCGAACCGATGAACACGTTCTTGTGCTTCCACGCCATGGCGATCATCTCGTCGGTCCACGGGATGCCGACATGGATGCCGATCAGCTTGAGCTCGGGGAAGTCGCAGGCGACGCTGTCGAGCGTGATCGGCCGGCCGACCGAGCGCAACGGCCGCTTGGGGTCGTAGACCAGCGACTGGCCGACCTGCATCTGGATCGGCACGTCGAGCTCGACGCACTTGGCGTAGAACGGATAGTACCTGGCGTGATCCGGGGCGAGCTCGAACCAGTGCGGATAGAGATGCGCGCCGACGAAGCCGAGCTCGCGAACCGCATGCTCGAGCGCGCGCACGCCCGCCATGCCCTCCGTCGGATCGATGCCGGCGAGCGCGTGGAACCGGCCGGGGTGGGCGTCGACCATCCTGGCCACGGTCTCGTACGGCAAATGCCACGAGCCCTGCAGGCCGAGCTGGCCGACCTTGCAGGCTATCAGGAAGGCGCGCTCGATACCGGCCTGGTCCATCAGCGCCAGCATGTCCGGCAGGGGTATCCCCTCCAGAAGATCGAGCCCGCGGCCGATCTTGCCGACATAGAACGATTCGCTCCATTCGGGCCGGTCGGGTTGCAGTTCGGGCGTCATCGGGTTGACGACCGCATCGATGGCAAGAACGTCAGGCATCGGGTTTCACCACCAGGTTTCCGAAGGTGTCGACCTCGCCCGTGAGACCGGGATCGACGAAGATGGTCGCATCGGATTGTTCGAGGATCGCGGGGCCGGAGATGCGGCTGCCCACCGGCAAGGCGAGCCGGTCGTAAATCCGGGTTGTTCGCCAGCCACCGTCGATCCAAACCTCGCGCTCGCCAAGAAACGCATCCGCGACGGACCCGCCGCTCGGGCTGAGGCTCGTCAGATCGAACTTGCGACGATGGCCGATGACGGCGGTGCGCAGCGACAGGATGCGGATCGCGATTCCCTCGAGCAGGCGATTGTAGGTCGCCCGGTAACTCGATTCGAAGGCGTCGCGAACAATGGCCTCCGTGACCGACGTCGTGCCGTGCGACAACTCGACGGGCAGCGGTACCGCGACGGTGTGGGTCTGGCCGACATAGGACATGTCGAGCTCGTAGATCACCTCGCGGCCCTCGAACAGGACGCCGGACTGATCCAGCAACTCGAATCCGCGCCCGGCGGTCGACACCATCTCCTCGTCGAGCGGCGCGACGTCGAGCCCGTCGAGCGGGCGGTTGATGGTGTGCACGAAGTCGTGGCGCATGTCGGCGATGACACAGCCGAGGGCACTGGTCACGCCCGGATATCGCGGCACGATCGCCGAGCCGAGCCCGACGTCGCGGATCAGGGCGCCGGCGTGCAACGCGCCGGCGCCGCCGAACGGCATGGCGGCGAACCGCTTGGGATCGTGGCCGCGCTCGATCGAGACCAGCCGGATCGCCCCCGCCATCTTGGAATTGGCGACGCGGACAATCGCCTCGGCCGCCGCCATGGCATCCAGATCGAGCGGCTTGCCGACGTGGCTTTCGATCGCCGCCTTCGCCGCCTCGGTATCGAGCCGTTCGATCTTGCCGCCGATCGGCCGGTCCCCGTTGATACGGCCCAGCACCAGATTGGCGTCGGTCACGGTCGGCCGGTCGTTGCCCAGCCCGTAGCACGCGGGTCCGGGATCCGATCCCGCCGATTCGGGGCCAATCTGAAGGAAGCCGCCGCGGTCGACCCAGGCGATCGAGCCGCCGCCGGCCCCGATCGTCGTGATTTCGATCATCGGCGTCCGGATGACCAGCCCGAAGTCGATCGACGTCTGCAACGCGAGCGCGCCACGGCCGTCGGAGACCAGCGCGACATCGAAGCTGGTGCCGCCCATGTCGCAGGTGATCACGTTGGGAAAGCCTGCCGCCTCGGCGATGAAGGCGCCGGCGATGACGCCGGCGGCGGGGCCCGACAACGCAGTCCGAACCGGCAGACGTCCCGCCGTCTCCGCCGACATGACGCCGCCGTTGGATTGGACGATCAGCAGGTCCGCTTCGCTGCCGGCGTCGCCGAGCCTGTCCCGGAGGAGGTTGAGATAGGGCGCGAGAATCGGCTGGAGGCAGACGTTGAGCGCCGTCGTCGAGGCGCGCTCGAACTCGCGGATCTCCGGCAGGATCAGGGACGAGGCGTTGATGTGTTCGTTGGGCCAGACCGCGCGTACCGCCTCCAACGCGGCGAGCTCGTTGGTGTTGTTGGCATAGGCGTTGATGAAAACGATGCCGACCGCCTCGCAGCCCAGGCCGATCAGGCGCTCCGCCGCCGCCGTCACCTCGCCCGGGTCGAGCGCCTTCAGGATGGTGCCGTCCGCCAGCGTTCGCTCGTCGATCTCGATCGACAGGTCACGGCTCACGACGTGCTGGAAGCTGCCCCACAATCCCCAGGTGTTGGGCCGGTCGCGGCGGCGCATCTCGAGGACGTCGCGGAATCCTTGCGTGACGATAAGCCCGGTCTTGGCGCCTTTGCGCTCCAGCAGCGTATTCGTGCCGACGGTGGTGCCGTGGACGACGGACGCGATATCGGCCGGCTCGGCGACCGCGGCCGCGACGCCGTCGAGAAAACCCTCGGCAATGTCCGCCCGCACTGACGGCACCTTGGCGATGCCGCACGCGCCGGTCGCCTCGTCCACGTAAAAGACGTCGGTGAAGGTGCCGCCGATATCGACGCCGACGACGGTGTTGGCCGTGCCGCTCATGTCGCATTCCTTACAATCGAGCCATCGGCCCGGACCGCGATGGCGTAATCCTGTTCCGCCCGTTCGACGCTCACCATCTCGAGGCGCAGGTCGCGGGCGATGTCGTCGAGGGCGCGCTCACCGGCGAGGCCGTAGCCGCCGCCGCCCGGGCTCTCGATGCGAACGCGCTGGCCCTTGGTCAGGCGCGCCCCCACCAGCTTGGTGCCGATGCGCGGCGTCGTCGGGCCATCGTCCTGGTCGTAGACCAGACGGTTGACCGCGCTGGCGCCGCCGCCAAGGACGCCGAAGGCAGGGAACACGGCGCGCTCTCCGGAAGCGACCAGCGTCGCCGCGTCGGCCAGCAACTCGATCTCGTAGATCGCGCCGAGGCCGCCCCTGTAGCGGCCGGGACCGCCGCTGTCGGGCCTGAGCCCCCAGTTGGTAAAGCGCACCGGATAGACGGATTCGAGGATCTCGACCGGTGGAATGTTCGCCATGCCGATCGGGGCGTTGCCGTGGCTCAGCCCGTCGCCCTCGGGATTGCCGCCGAGCCCGCCGCCGAAAAAGGTGAAGAAGAGAAAGTCCGATCCGTCGTCCCGCTTTCCCGACAGCAGCGTCACGTTGATGGTCGAGAACGAGGAGCCGTTGGCGCGTTCGGGCGCGACCTCGGCTATGGCGCCGAACACGATGTCGATGGTGTGCAGGATGTTCTCGGTATAGCCCGACACCGGCTTGGGAGCCTCGACGGCGAGCATCGAGCCGTCGGGGATGACGTAGCGGATCGGCTTGAGGCAGCCGGCGTTGGCCGGCACCTCGGGAAAGACGTGTTTGAGGGCGACGAAGCAGGCGGCGGTGGTGGTGGCGCGCGCGACGTTCACCGGCCCGGCGCAGGCCGGCGCCGAGCGCGAGAAGTCGAGCGTCATCTCCTCGCCCGAGATCGTGAGGTCGAGCGCGATCTTGAGCGGCGCATCGATCACGCCGTCGTTGTCGAGGTGGTCCTCGAACGAATAGGTGCCGTCGGCAAGCCCGGCGATCAGGTCGCGCATCTGGCGTTCCGAGCGCGCCAAGATCTCGGTAATGGCCTCGCCGATCTCGTTGTCGCCGTATTCGTCGAGCAGCTCGATCATGCGACGCTCGCCGAGGTCGAGCGCGCCGAGCTGGGCGTTGAGGTCGCCGTAGCACGAATTCGCCATCCGCGTGTTGGCGAGCAGGATGTCGACCACGTCTTGGCGTATGCGGCCGCGGTCGAACAGCTTGACCGCGGGAATTCTCATGCCTTCCTGCATGATGTCGGTGGCGATCGGGTTGTAGTTGCCGGGAATGTTGCCGCCGACGTCGATCCAATGCCCGACCGAGGCCAGCAGGCAGAACGGTCTTCCATTCCGGAACAGTGGCTTGATCAGCTTGATGTCGTTGAGATGGGTCGCGCCGTCGTAGGGATCGTTGAGCAGGATCATGTCGCCGTCGTTGAAGCCGCCATCGGCCTCGGCGCGCTTGATCGCCGCCCTGGCCGCGTGGCTCATGGCGCCGATGAACACCGGCAGCCCGGTCTTTCCCATGGCGATGGTGTCGCCTGTCGCCACTTCGTAAATGCCGTGGGCGCCGTCGCGCGCCTCGGCGATCACCGGGCTGAAGGCGGCGCGGAACAGCGTCGCGTCCATCGCGTCGACGAGCTGTTCGAGACGTCCTCGGATGACGGCGAGCGAGACGGGATCGATCATGGCTTCATCCGACCCGTACCTTCCCGCCGGTCTCGGCGGAGCGCACGATGGCCTCGAACACCGCGACGGCGTGGCGGATCTCGTCGGGCGTGATGGGAAACGGCGCCACGCCCTCGACTTCGTCGGCGAACGCCTCCAATCCCGCACCGACGGTCTCGTATGACGGATAGGCGAGACCGGGCCACTGCCTCGCGTCGTGGGTGCCATCGAGCATCTGCCGCTCGAGCCGGTTCTGCTCGCGGAGCTCGGCCCAGCCATCGGTGGCTAACACTCGGACATGCCACAGCGAGGCGGTCGCCCCCACGGTTCCGAGACTGCCGATGCGCCCGTCATCGAAGGCAAGCAGCACAGACGTCGAATCGTCGATATCGAAAGGCATGGCGACGCGTCGCGACCAAGTCTCGACCTCGGCGATGCGCCCGAACAGATGGATGAAGATGTCGACCAGATGAACGCCGAGCGAGGTCATGCCTCCGACCGGGCTCTCGGTTCTGCTCGACCGCCAGGTGCCTTCGTGACGCGCCAGATTGGCGGCGAACTGGCCTTCGATCTGGACCGGCCGGCCGAGCTCGCCCGCTTCGAGAAGCCGTTTGAGCTCGATGGTGTTGGGCGCGAAGCGTCGGTTATGGCCGAGACCGACCTTGAGACCGCGCGAAGACAGCGCCTCGAGCGCGGTCTCGGCCTCCGCCGCCGTCAGGGTGAAAGGCTTTTCCGAGAACACGTGCTTGCCGGCTTCGGCGGCGGCGACAATCTCCTTGGCGTGGCCGGTGTGCGGCGTCGCCAGCACGACTGCGTCGATCGCGGGATCAGCCAGCATTGCCACGTAGTCGCCGCCCAGCGCGATATCATGTTTGCGGCAAAATTCCTCGGCTCTCGCGGGGGTTCGGGTCACGCCGGTGGTGAACCGGATGCGGTCCGATTTCCCTTGCACCGACTTGACCAGGACCTGGCCCCAACCGCCGAGTCCCACGATAGCCGCGTTGATCATCCATCGCCTCCACGCCAATTGGGCGCGAGCATAACGGCTTCATTCTCGCCTCGCCAGCCGCTACCGATTTCACAGCGTCGGATCGGGGCGGACGCGGACCAGCGCCTTGCCGGTGTTGCTTCCCTCGTAGAGGCCGGCGAGCACCGCCGGCGCATTCTCGATGCCGTCGGTGATGTCTTCCCGGTAGACGAGTCGCCCGTTGCGGATCCAGGCGGCGAGCGGCGTCGTCGCCTCATCGAACCGGTCGAAGTAGTCAAACAGCAGAAAGCCCTGCATGTGGGCGCGGTTGACCAGGATCGAGCGCTCGATTCGGGGGCCGGTGGGCGCCGGGTCCCAACGCGCGGTCGCCGCGGTGCCGCAAACGACGATGCGGGCGCGAACATTGATCAGACCCATGACCGTGTCCGAAATGGCGCCGCCGGTATTGTCGAAGTAGACGTCAATTCCGTTCGGGCACGCGGCACGCAACTCGGCGCCGAGGTCGCCCGAAGCCTTGTAGTCGACGGCCGCGTCGTAACCGTACACCTCGCGGCACAGCCCGACCTTTTCGGCGCCCCCCGTGATGCCCACCGCGCGGCAGCCGCCAATCTTCGCGATCTGGCCGACGCAGCTTCCGACCGCGCCGGCCGCCGTCGAGACCACGACCGTCTCGCCCGGCTTCGGCCGGCCCACGTCGAGGAGCCCGAAATAGGCGCTGATCCCGTTGATCCCCAGCACTCCGAGATGGGCCGAGATCGGCGCGGCGGCGGGATCGATGCGCCTGAGTGCCCGTGCACTGGCGACGGCGTAGTCCTGCCAGCCCAACATGCCGGTCACGAATGAGCCTTCGGGAAGTGCTGCGTCGCGTGAGCGAACCACCTCGCCAACAGCAAACGACCGCATGACTTCGCCGATACCGACCGGCTTCGAATAGTTGGCTACCGCGTTGACCCAGCCGCGCTGCGCCGGATCGACCGACAGATAGACGTTCCGGACCAGCACCTCGCCGGCGCCCGGCTCGCCGATCTCCACTTGCTCGAGATCGAAATTCTCCGGTCCGGGAATTCCCTCGGGCCGGGTCTTGAGCACCAGGCGGCGGTTCATCTCCGGCATCAGGCGATCTCCTTCATGGCGTGGCGGGCGACCTTCTTCATGACAGTCGGCAAAGCCTTCTCGGCGAGGCGGTCGAGCGGCCACCAGAGCCCTTGGATGTCCCCTCGCGCCGCTGCCGTCACGACTTCGAGCTCGAGGTGGAAATGGGTAAAGGTGTGGCGCACCGTGCCGGGCAGACTGTGCCATTCCGCTGCGAATGGTGCGGCATCGACCGTGAGGTGCTTACGCCAACGCTGCTCGCGCCATTCGGTCGAGGGGAATTCCATCATGCCGCCCAACAGGCCGTTCTCGGGCCGGCGGCGAAGCAACACGCGGCCGTCCTCGCGAGTGGCCCAGAACACCACACCGTGACGGGTCGGTCGCTTGGCCTTTGGCGCCCTGCGGGGCAGGGCCTCTTGAACCGCCGCCTGGTTGGCGAGGCAGGATGCGCTCCAAGGACACGCGCCACAGCCGGGACGACGTGGCGTACACACCGTCGCGCCGAGATCCATCAGCGCCTGGGCGAAGTCGCCCGGTCGTTGTCGCGGGGTGAGCTGGGAAGCTGCGGCTGCGATCTCGGCCTTGGCGCCGGGCAGCGGCGCTTCGATCCGGAATAGCCGCGCCATGACCCGCTCGATGTTGCCGTCGACCGGTGTCGCCGGCCGATCGAAGGCGATGGCTGCGATTGCGGCGGCGGTGTAGGGGCCGACGCCGGGCAGCCGTATGAGCCCGTCGACGTCGTCGGGAAATATGCCGTCGAGGTCGCGGCTTACGAGCCGCGCGCTGGCATGCAGGTTGCGTGCCCTCGCGTAATAACCGAGCCCTTGCCAGGCATGCAGCACCTGGTCGAGCTCGGCGGCGGCGAGTGCGTGAACCGTGGGCCAGCGCTCGACGAAACGGCGAAAATAGGGCGCGACGGTAATGACCGTGGTTTGCTGCAGCATGATCTCGCTGAGCCACACGCGATACGGGTCGGCTCGATCGCCGGGTAGCGCTCGCCAGGGCATTTCGCGGCGCGAACGGTCATACCAGGCAAGAAGACGTTTTCTCAGGATCGCGGGCTTTGTGGTCGGGATGGGCATTTCGCTGGTCATGCGTATCGGCGGTTGTCGGGCCGTCGCCGGGAGAATAACATGGCCCGGCTCCAAGCGAGATCAGATGCCATGACCGAGACACGACGCGGCGGCCCGAGGGCGCTTGCCGCGATTCTGCCTCAGATCGCACGGCCCGCGTTCGGCAAGCGCGGCTTCGTCGAGGCGAGCGTGCTGACCGACTGGCCGGTGATCGTCGGTCCCGTCCTGGCGGCCGAGACCCGTCCGATGAGGCTGTCGTTCGCGCGCGGCGCAAAGGTCGACGGCACGCTTCAAATTCGCGTGACCGGCGCGTTCGCGACCGAACTTCAACACCTCGCCCCCCTGGTTATTGAGCGAATCAATCGCTATTTCGGATTCGGCGCGATTGGGCGGCTGAAACTGAGCCACGGTCCGGTGATTCGCCCGCCGCGCAAGAATCGGCAACCGGGCCCCGAACTTGGGCCCGAGGCGCAGCGACGCCTGGAGAGCCGGGTGGCCGAGATCGAGGATGAGGAACTGCGGGATGCCTTGGCCCGCCTGGGACGGAACGTGGCGGCGCGTGAGCGTGCTGACGGACGTCTTGAGCGGTCAGGGTAATCGGCATTCCTCTGGTGCCACGAGGCTGGACGGGGAAGCCGCGCTTCGTCTATATATTGTGGTGCGGAGAGATTGATGCGGAATATGTGGCAAATCATCGTCGGCGTCGTACTGGCGGCCGGTGTTGGGATCTCGCTTTACAACACCCTTGGTGACGACGGCGCGACGGTCGCGGCCGACCGTCCGGTTCCCACGGCATCTCCGTCGGCTGCGGAGGCGGCGCCAACCGAACCCGCCGCCGGGGCGGCCAATTCGGAACAGGCACAGGTTAGCGTACCTGCACCGGACGCGGATTACGGCGAGATCGCCATCGGGCCGGACGAGCGCGTCATCGGTCAGGCCTCGGCGCCGGTGACCATAGTCGAGTATGCCTCTCTCACCTGCCCTCACTGCGCCCAATTCCACAGTCAGGTATTGCCGGGCCTGAAGAAGGACTTGATCGACACCGGCAAGGTTCGGCTGGTCTATCGCGATTTCCCGCTCGATCGTAACGCCTTGGCCGGCTCGATGCTGGCGCGCTGCGCGGGCGATGATCGCTACTTCGCGTTCCTCGACGTATTGTTCCGCGACCAGTCCCGCTGGGCACGGGCGCAGGACCCAATTCAGGCGCTGTCACAGATCGCGCGTCTCGGAGGCATTGGCGCGGAGAAATTCCAAGGCTGCCTGCGCGATGAGAAGCTTCAGACGAAAATCATCGAGCAGCGCCTCGAGGGGAACCAAAAATATCAGGTCAACTCGACGCCGACATTGATCATTAATGGCAAGAAGTATTCCGGCGGGCTCACGCTCGACCAGATCAAGGCGGTCGTTTCCACCATAACGCCCAAGACCTAACCGAGAAGGATCTGGTACTCCGTGCAGTTCACTCGCATCCGCCTCACCGGTTTCAAGTCGTTCGTCGAGCCGACCGACCTCCATATCGAGCCCGGCGTGACCGGCATCGTCGGCCCCAACGGCTGCGGCAAATCGAACCTGGTCGAGGCACTGCGCTGGGTGATGGGCGAGACCTCCGCCAAGCAGGTGCGCGGCGGCGAAATGGACGACGTGATCTTCGGCGGCACCACGGATCGCCCAGCGCGCAACCTGGCCGAGGTCCTGCTGACGCTCGACAACTACGACCGCTCGGCGCCGGCCGCCTATAACGACCACGCCGAGATCGATATCGCGCGGCGGATCGAGCGCGGCTCGGGCTCGAATTATCGCGTGAACGGGCGCGAGGTGCGCGCGCGTGACGTCCAGACCCTGTTCGCCGACGCCGCGACCGGCGCCCGGTCGACGGCGCTGGTCAGCCAGGGCCGTATCGGCGCCATCATCAACGCCAAGCCGGCCGACCGGCGCCATCTCCTGGAAGAGGCGGCCGGAATCACCGGCCTGCACGCGCGGCGCCACGAGGCCGAGCTTCGGCTTCGCGCCGCCGACACCAACCTGGAACGGCTCGACGATCTGCTGGCAACGCTCGACGAGCAGTTGCGTGGGCTCAAGCGCCAGGCGCGCCAGGCCAGCCGCTACCGCAACCTGTCCGACCACATCCGCCGTGCCGAAGCGATCGTGCTTTACTGGCGGCGTACGGATGCCGAGGCCGCGCGCGCGCAAGCCGCCGAGAGGCTCGCCGAAGCGGAAGAGATCGTCGTCGTCACCACCCGCGAGGCCGCGTCGATAACCGCGCGACAGGTGGAATCCGCAGCCAGCGTGCCGGTGCGCCGCGAGGCCGAGGCCACCTCCGCGGCTCGGCTTCGAAGCCTGCTGGTTCAGCGCGATGCGCTCGATGACGAGGAGCGCCGGCTCGAAGCCGCGCGCGCCGATCTCGATGAGCGCGCCGCCCAGATCGATGGCGATCTGGATCGCGAGCGGGTACGGCGCGCCGACGCGGACGAGGCATTGGAACGGTTGCGCACCGAGGCCCAAACGATCCGTGCCGGCAAAGATGGAGAGCAGGCGGAGCTCGCCGAGGCTGCCCAGCGCCTTGCCGTTGCCGCGGCCGAGAGCGGTGAGCAGGAACGGCGCGTCGATGAGCTCAACCGGTCGGTGGCCGGCGAGGAGGCGCGGCGCGAAGAGCTGGCTCGCAAGACCGACGAGGTCGCGGCACGCCGCGAACAGCTACAGCGTCGCGGCGAGGAGCTCGCGGGCGAGCGCGTCGAAGCCGAAGCCAAGGCCAACGACGGTGGCCGCTACCGCTCGGCGCAGGAGGCCGTCGCCGAAGCTCGCGAAAGACGCGAGGCGGCTCGGTCCGATTTGGATGCGGCCGAGGCCGCGCGGGGGACCGCTCAGGAGGTCGAAACGGTGGCGCGCGATGCGCTGCGTCGGGTCGAGTCGGAACAGGCCAAGGCCGAGGCCGAATCGGCGACGCTGGCCGAGCTTCTCGAGGTCGGCGATCCCGATCTGTGGCCGCCGATGATCGACGCCGTGACGGTCGAGCCCGGCTACGAAGTGGCGCTCGGAGCCGCGCTCGGTGACGATCTGGTGGCTTCTAACGACGAGGCGGCGCCGGTCCATTGGCGGGACCGGACCGCCAATGGAGAGGCGCCGGCCCTGCCCGCCGGGGCGCGCCCATTGAGCGGTTACGTCACCGCGCCCGGCGCGCTCGCACGTCGTTTGTCCCAGATAGGCGTGGTCGAGGACGAGGCGGCGGGCGATGCGCTTTCGGCAACTCTCGCCCAGGGCCAACGCTTGGTCAGCCGTTCGGGTACGTTATGGCGCTGGGATGGGTTTACCGCCGGGGCCGGCGCGCCCACGTCCGCCGCCAATCGGTTGGGGCAGCGCAACCGCTTGGTCCAGTTGCGCGCGGCCGCCGAGGTGATCGGGCAGCAGGCCAGATCGGCCACCGAGCGGCACGATGCCGCATGCGCCGAGACGCTTGCCGCGGTTCAGCGCGACAAGGATGCGCGCGAGGCTCTGTGGGCCGCCGATCGGGCGGCCCAGGAGGCTCAGGAGACCGAGACCGCCATCGCTCGCGAGGCTACCGAGGCGCGTGCGCGCCTGGCCGCGTTGGCCGAGGCCGAGGCCGGGGTCGCGATCGGGCTTCGAGAATCCGATGCGCAGGCCGCCGAGACCGGCTCGGCTCTCCGCGCTCTTCCCGATCTTGCCGGCCGGCGGGCCGAGCTGACCGAAGCCCAGAACCGTCTCGCCGAGAGCAGGCGTGAGCTGGCGGGTCACCAATTTGAGCACGATCGCCTGGTGCGCGAGGCCGAGGCGCGGACCGCGCGGCTCGCGGCGATCGACGTCGAATTGCGGTCTTGGGAAGACCGGGCGGCAACGGCGACCGGCCAGATCGAACAGTTGGCCGAGCGCCGGCAGCGCGCCGGCGAGGAGCTGGAAAAGCTCGCCCAGCGACCGGCCGAGATCGCGGAGCAACGGTCGCGCCTGCTCGACCGCGTCGTCGACGCCGAGCGCGAGCGCGATGCCGCCGCCGACGCCTTGGCCGAAGCCGAGACCGAGCTCGAAGACATCACGGCCCGGCTGCGTGCGACCGAATCGCGGCTCGCCGATGAGCGTGAGGAGAGGGTGCGCTGTCAGGCCGCCGTCGAGCACGCCGACCAGTCGCTCGCCGTGCTCGCCGAGCGCATCGCCGAACGGCTGGAATGCGATCCGGACCAGGTGCTGGCCTCGGTCGGCTTGTCGGAGGAAGACGATCTCCCCGAGCTCGACAAGACCGAGATCCGCCTCGAGCGTCTGCAGCGCGAACGCGACAACATGGGGCCGGTCAACCTGCGGGCCGAGGCCGAAGCCGCCGAGGTCGATGAGCGCATCCGCTCGCTCCAGGCCGAGCGCGACGACCTGGTGGCCGCCATCCAGCGACTGCGCCAGGGCATCGCCGGGCTCAACCGCGAGGGACGCGAGCGTTTGCAGTCGGCGTTCAGCGACATCGACCGCCATTTCCGCGATCTGTTCACGCGCCTGTTTGGCGGTGGCAGCGCGCATCTCGCGATGACCGATGCGGAGGATCCGTTCGAGTCGGGGCTCGAGGTCATGGCGAGCCCACCCGGCAAGCGTTTGCAGTCGATGTCGCTGCTCTCGGGCGGCGAGCAGGCGCTGGCCGCTCTTGCGCTTCTGTTCGCGGTGTTCCTGACCAACCCGGCGCCGATCTGCGTCCTCGACGAGGTCGACGCGCCGCTCGACGATCACAACGTCGATCGGTTCTGCGACCTGGTGGCGGAGATCGCCCAGGCATCGGCGACGCGCTTCCTGCTGATCACCCATCATCGTATGACCATGGCGCGCATGGACCGGCTCTATGGAGTCACCATGGCCGAGCGTGGCGTCTCGCAGCTTGTCTCGGTCGATCTCGAAACCGCCGAGGCGATCCGCGAGAGCGCGTGAGCGATTCCGGCTGATAGCGAATTTGTTAATATATATCAGTTATTTGGACTAGGAGCCTTGGGTCTTGACAGTCCCGAGGTCTGCCCCTATTTTGCCCGCGCCTTCGGCCATGGTTCACGCCATGGCGCGCGCGTATCAGCCGATGACCAAGCGCGATAAGCCAGATTCCCTACGCGACCTGGACGACCGGTTACGCCGGTTGCGCGAACGGGAAGATAGCGGCGGGGCAGGGCCCGGTCGTGGCCGCGCTTCGAGTTCCGGTCTCGGCATGGCGATGCGAATCGGCGTGGAATTGGTCGCGGCGCTTCTGGTCGGTGTCGCCATCGGCTGGGGATTGGACCAACTGCTCGGAACGAGCCCGTGGATGCTACTCGTCTTCTTTCTGCTCGGGTCCGCCGCCGGCATGATGAACATCTACCGGGTGATGATGGGCATGAGCCAGACCGTCGGGTATTCGGACAAACGGACGCAGGGCGATGACGAGACGCCGTCCGATCCGTCCAAGTAGAGGTTGATTTGGCCGAAGCGAATCACAGCCCCCTTGCCCAGTTCGAGATCAACCGCCTGGTGCCGATCGAGATCGGCGGCGTCGACGTCTCGTTCACCAACTCGGCGCTCCTGATGGTGATTTCGCTCGCCGGGATCACGCTGTTCATGACGCTCGGCATGCGCCGCCGCGCGCTGGTGCCGGGACGCTGGCAGAGCCTCGCGGAGATGAGCTACGAGTTCGTCGCCAACCTGTTGCGCGATACGGTCGGCAGCGATGGCCGGCGCTACTTCCCGTTCATCTTCGCACTGTTCATGTTCATCCTGTTCGGCAATCTCCTCGGGATGATGCCGTACAGCTTCACCTTCACCAGCCACATCGTGGTCACTTTCGTGATGGCGATCGTGGTGTTTCTCGGCGTGACCCTGTTGGGATTCATCAAGCACGGGGCGCACTTCTTCACCTTCTTCGTGCCGCCCGGCGTCTCGATCCTGTTGTGGCCGCTGATGATACCGATCGAGATCATCTCCTACCTGTCGCGCCCGGTCAGCCTGGCCGTCCGGCTGTTCGCCAACATGACCGCCGGCCATACGATGCTCAAGGTCTTCGCCGGGTTCGTGCCGGCGCTTGGCGCGACCGAGTTCTTCGTCCTGCCCGGCTTGCTGCCGCTCGGTTTCGTGGTCGCGCTCAGCGGGCTCGAGATCCTGATCGCGTTCCTGCAGGCCTACGTGTTCACCGTGTTGACGTGCCTCTACATTGCGGACGCTCTGCATCTGCATTGATCGTTCGCACCCCCCACGCTTCGTTTCAGAATTCAACGGAAGACAGAAGGAAATCGACAATGGAAGCAGCAGCCGCGAAGCT
>PVBE010853266.1_pt1 | contig 15468 bp, 12 predicted proteins | sample 1631181 | NCBI WGS metagenome assembly PVBE01 (sample SAMN08397723, study PRJNA350692) | Marine metagenome, whole genome shotgun sequencing project. | isolation source: water | place: Pacific Ocean | collected 2012-04 | reverse complement strand
GGCAAGCCGACCGTGCGGGAGCGGCTGGAGAAGCTGCTCGATCCCGGGAGCTTCGAAGAGTTCGGCATGCTCGGCCGCGCTGCACACCAGCCAGAACGAACCCCGGCCGACGGTGCCGTCACCGGCACAGGACGAATCGACGGCCGCCCGGTCGCAGTCATCGCCTACGACTTCACCGTACTCGCTGGTACGATCGGAGAGATCGGAGAGGTCAAGGCAACGCGAATGCGTGAGCGAGCGCAGATCGAACGAATGCCGCTGATCTGGCTGATCGACTCGGCAGGAGCACGGGTCCAGGAGGCCGGCTCGACCGAGGCCTTCACTGCTTCCGGCGCCCTTTTCTACGAGCAAGTAGCCATGAGTGGCGTGGTGCCGCAGGTGGCCGCAGTGATGGGACCCGGCGTCGCCGGGACGGCCTACATCCCAGCCCTCGCCGACCTGGTGATCATGACCAAGAGCACCAGCTCACTTGCGCTGGGTGGACCTCCGCTGGTCAAGGCGACCGTCGGCGAAGAAATCTCGATGGAGGAGCTGGGCGGCTCACGGGTTCACACCCGGGAGAGCGGCGTGGCTGACCTGGAGGCAGCGGACGACCCCGAGTGCATCGACATGATCCGTCGCTACCTGTCTTATTTCCCTTCCCACTACACCGAGGCACCCCCGCGCTACGAGCCCGTAGAGCCCGACTCTGTGGATCTCGACGGAATCCTCCCCGAAGACCCGCGACGGCCCTACGACATGCGCGAGATCTTGTTGCGTGTGGTAGACGGATCGAGTTTCTTCGAGCTCAAACCGAAGTTCGCCAGCAACATCATCATCGCACTGGCACGCCTCGGCGGGCGGCCCGTCGGCGTTGTCGCCAGCCAACCCAGCGTTCTCTCTGGCGCGATCGACAACGACGCCGCCGACAAGGCAGCCCGCTTCGTCGAACTCTGCGACGCATACGGGATTCCGCTGGTCTTCTTTCAGGACGTGCCCGGTTTCTTGGTCGGATCGCGCGTCGAGAAGGCTGGCATCATCCGGCATGGCGCCAAGCTACTGTATGCCGTCAGCCAAGCTGACGTGCCAAAGCTGACCATCGTCGTGCGCAAAGCGTACGGCGCGGGCTACTACGTGATGTGCGGCCGCGCCTTCGGCTGCGATCTGCTGCTGGCCTGGCCCACCGCGGAGATCAGCTTGATGGGGGCAGAAGGAGTCGTCGAGATCGCCTTCCGCCGGGAGGTTGCCCAGAGCGAGAACCCGGAAGCCACCCGCCAACATCTGCTAGACAAATTCAAGCAGCGGATCGATATCCGCCGCGCTGCCCAGTTCAACCTGATCGATGACCTGATCGAACCCAGTGAAACGCGCTCACGGCTGATTGCGGGACTGGAGCGCCTGCAGCGTAAGCAGCCGCGGCGCGTCGACCGCAAGCACGGAGTGCGCCCGGTATGAATCCCGTCATCATCTCGGCTGCATTGACCGGTGTGGCTGCCAATCGAGAGCAGTGCCCGGCGCTCCCCTACACACCAGCACAGATCGCGGCCGAAGCCCTTCGCGCCGCCGAGGCCGGTGCGGCAATCGTACACATCCACGGGCGGGAGGATGACGGACGGCCCTCCTGGCGCGTCGAGGTCTTCCAGGAGATCGCCGACCGCATCCGGGCCGAGAGCGACGTCATCCTCAATTTTTCGACGGGGGCGATCGGAGTCCCGGTGGCCGACCGGCTGGACCACATCACGGAAGTCAGGCCAGAGATCGGCGCGCTCAACATGGGGTCGATGAACTACGCGATCTATGGCAAGAAGAGCAAGCAGTTTCACCTCGACGCGGTCTTCGCCAACCCCTTCCGTGACATCATCGCATTTCTCGAGGGCATGAACGGCGCCGGCGTGAGGCCCGAGCTGGAGTGTTTCGACGTCGGCCACGTGGCCTCGGTAGCGCCGCTGATCGACCTCGGACACCTGAAGCCGCCGCTGCAGTTCAGCTTGATCCACGGAGTTCTCGGCGGCGTTCCCGCCACCGTCGAGTCGCTCGTGGCGATGGTTCGCCAGCTCCCAGCTGGAGCGAACTGGCAGGCCATTGCGGTCCGGCTGGAGCAGTGGCCCATGGTAGCCGCCGCACTGGCGCTGGGAGGCCACGTGCGGGTCGGGCTGGAAGACAACTACCATCTAGCACGGGGCCAGGTTGCCAACTCGAATGCCGAACTGGTCGAAAAAGCAGCCCGGATGGCAGCCGACATCGGCCGCCCACTGGCCAGCGTGTCCCAGACACGCGAGCTGCTCCAGCTCTGAGCCCATCTGACCGCACGTCGGACCGATTCTGCCAGAACCGCCGAACAAGGGCAGTCGATTGCCCATCCGCACATTATACTAGCACCGTGCTCGCGTTCTTGATGTGCTACCTGATCCTCCCCTTCGGGCTCTACGGTTTGCTCTACGGCGCCAAGTTCTTCGGCGTGCTCCGTGAAGCCCGGCTCCGCGAACGGCGCTCCTTGTCGAGGCTGATCACCCTGCTGACACTGCCTTACATGCTGGTCTGCTGGACCTTTCTCTTGCTGAGGCGCGGCGTCACGAGGGAGGCGGCTTTCGACGAGATCATCCCGCGAATCTACCTCGGCGCGCTCCCCTTCGCCTGGCACCGAGGACGGTACCAGGCCGCGGAGGTCCAGTCGGTCGTCAACTGCTGCTTCGAATTCCCAAGGCCGCTGGGCTACCCGAACGGAGCGAACGTTCACTATATGCCCACACTCGATTCCACGCCTCCAGATCTACAGCTGTTTCGGCAGGCGGTGGACTGGGCCGAGCAGCAGGCCTCGCTGGGGCGCGGACTGCTGGTCCACTGCGCCGCAGGCCACGGACGCAGCGCCACACTGATGATTGCCCTGCTGATCCGCCTGGGCCGCTTCGAAAATCTCGAAGACGCCAGGAGCCATGTCCGCCATTCACGACGCGGCATCTATATAACACGCGCACAGTGGCGTCTGCTGCAGGCTTGGATAGAATGCGCCCATGCGAACCAAAATCCAGCAAACATTTGACGCTTTGGGACTGGAGCTGGGCGGCACCGCCTCCGGCACCCACGTGACCCACAGCCCCTCGGGGCCGCGGCTCGAATCGATCGATCCCAGCACCGAGGAGATACTGGGTGCGGTGCAGCAAGCCGGAGCCGACGACTATCAGACCTGCGTCTCGCGCGCCGTCGACGCCTTCCGCGACTGGCGTATGGTGCCGGCGCCCCAGCGGGGCGAGATCGTCCGCCAGCTGGGCAACGCGCTGCGTGAGGTCAAGCAGCCGCTGGGCCGACTGATCGCGATCGAGATGGGCAAGATCGAGGCGGAGGGGCTGGGAGAAGTCCAGGAGGCGATCGACATCGCCGACTTCGCGGTCGGTCTCTCCCGGCAGCTTTATGGCAAGACAATGCACAGCGAGCGACCGCACCACCGGATGTACGAGCAGTGGCACCCTCTCGGTCCGATGGGAATCATCACCGCGTTCAACTTCCCGGTCGCGGTCTGGGCCTGGAACGCGATGATCGCCGCCGTCTGCGGCGACACGATGATCTGGAAGCCCTCACCCGCCACGCCTCTTCTCTCGGTGGCTTTACAGAAGATCTGCGACCGTGTACTGGGCGAGGCAGGCCACCCCGACGTGATGGGCCTGGCCATCGGAGAGACCGAGACCGTCGGACACGCCATGGTAGCCGACCGCCGCCTTCCGCTGATCTCGGCGACCGGCAGCTGCCGCATGGGGCGCGAAGTCGGTCAGACGGTCGCGTCCCGCTTCGGCCGCTGCCTCCTCGAGCTCGGCGGCAACAACGCACTGATCGTCGCCGGCGACGCCAACCTGAACCTGGCGCTACGGGGGGTGCTGTTCGGGTCGGTCGGAACGGCGGGGCAACGCTGCACCACCACCCGTCGGCTGTACCTTCACGAGTCGATTCGTGAGACGTTCATCGACCAGCTGCTCCCGGCGTACGCTCAGGTCAAGATCGGCAACCCGCTGGAAGCGGACACGCTCATGGGACCGCTGATCGACCAGGCCTCGGTCGACCGGTTCGTCGAAGCCGTGGGGTCGGTCAAACAACAGGGTGGCGAGATCCTCTGCGGCGGCGGGCTGGCCGAAGGCTTCGACAAGGGCTTCTTCGTGCAGCCAACGCTCGCCTCGGTCACCCACGACCTGCCCATGCTACAGCAGGAGACCTTCGCACCGCTGCTCTACGTCATCTCTTACAGTGACCTGGATCAGGTCATCGAGTGGCACAACGACGTCCCGCAGGGGCTCTCCTCTGCGATCTTCACCTCGGACCAGCAGACAGCCGAGATCTTCCTCTCTCATCGTGGATCGGACTGCGGCATCGCCAACGTCAACCTCGGCACTTCCGGCGCGGAGATCGGCGGAGCATTCGGCGGTGAGAAGGAGACGGGGGGCGGACGGGAAGCCGGATCCGACTCCTGGAAGCAGTACATGAGGCGTCAGACCAACACCCTCAACTGGGGCGACGATCTACCGCTGGCGCAGGGGATCGAGTTCGGCTAGCAGTCTGGCCACACGTCGAGCGAGTGCGCAAGCGCATAATTCAAACGCGGCCGGCGCAGGGGTGCGCGAGCCGGGCATCACTGACGCTGAGGTTACCAGCGGTGGTAGGCCGGGTGACCTTCCCGCACCGCCACGAACAGTCCGGTGCAGGTGGCGGTCACCTTACCTCCGGCTTGGAGCGTGGCCGAGATGTGCGCTCGATCGCCATCTATCCCCTCGCACCTCGCCTCCAGGGTAACCGCTCCGTCCGTTGGCGTCGGTCGCTTGAGCTTGATCGTGTACTCGGCGGTAACGGTACAGGGGGGGGCTTCCAAACCCTGAGCCTGCATCAAATGATACGCCGCGGTCCAGTTGCAGTGGCAGTCCAGCAGCGTGCCGATGATCCCACCGCAGAGCATGTTATCGAACGCCTCGTGCTGCTTGTGTGGCGTCCACTCAGCCACGACGGACTCACCTTCGAGCCGGCTCTTGATTTGCAGCCCCTGCTCGTTGGCGGGTCCACAACCGAAGCAGGCATTGCGGGGCGCATAGGTCTCCTGCAGGCTCTCGCTCATGACTCTTTCTTACCCAGGTAGTAAAAAAAGACCAGGCCCTTGCCGTAATGAATCCGTCTCAGAGGGGCGCCGCGGATCCGTCTCTCGATCGAGCGAAAGCTCGAGAAATAACTCGCCATCGAAGCCCGCTCTTGGATCAACTGCCCCCGCATATGCCGCATCTGGGACGTCGGCGGAGTCAGTCCAGCGAGAACCAGCTGAACCGCTAGACGCAGCGCGAACCCCGCGTGGAAATCGATCAAGGCCAGGTAGCCACCCGGCCGCAGAATACGCTCGGCCTCAAGAAGAAAGCGGCCGATTTCGGCCTCGTCCGCCAGGTGGTGCAGCGCATGAAAGCAGCAGACCAGCTGCAGGCTGGAGTCGGGAAACGGCAGCGCTGCGGCCGATGCTCTGAGGTATGCGTATCGCCCGGGGAATCCGTCTAGCGGTTGATCGTGCAGGTCGAGGCCAACCAGTCGGCGGTGCCCTCGCATGTGAAACAGATCCAGCGCTTCACCGCAGCCGCAGGCCACATCCAGCGTCGGCCCTTGTAGCAGGTGGTCGTGGGGCAACGACAACCGTGCGATCTTACGCTTCAATTGCACCCGCCGCCTCGCGATCTGATCCGGCTGACGTTCCGCCTCATACCAGTCGGGCGACTCGAGCGGCATTACGCGCGATCCGGCCGCATGGCGCGCGAGACCTTTCCCTGCGGCGGACGCCCGAGCGCCTTGCAGATGTACCAGCCAGACGAGATCAGTGCCCGGAGGTCGACCCCCGTCTCGATGCCGAGTCCATCGAGCATGTAGACCACGTTCTCGGTGGCCACATTGCCGCTGGCCCCCTTGGCGTAGGGGCACCCTCCCAGACCGGTGACCGCTGCGTCGATCACCGACACTCCCACCTCCAGAACCGACAGCAGGTTGGCCAGCGCCTGGCCATAAGTATCGTGGAAGTGGGCTGCCAGACGCTCGATCGGCACCTGGGCCGCTACGACCTCGATCAGCCGTCTGGCGGCCAGCGGCGTGCCGACGCCAATCGTGTCCCCCAGCGAAATCTCCTCGCAGCCGGCGGCCAACAGCCGGGCCGCGACCCCCGCAACCTTCTCCGGCGGGACGATCCCCTCATAGGGACACCCCAACACACAGGAAATGTACCCACGTACCCGCAGCCCACGCTGCTGCGCCATCTCGACCACCGGCTGGAAGCGCTCGAAGCTCTCGTCGATCGAGCAGTTGATGTTCTTTCGGGTAAATTCCTCGGACGCAGCGGTGAAGACCGCGATCTCTTCGACACCCGCTCCGAGCGCTGTTTGCAGTCCACGCATATTCGGGACGAGAACCGGATATCGCACTCCCGGTCGTCGGATCAGCCGCTTCATCAATTCGGCGTGATCGCCCATCTGCGGCACCCACTTAGGGGATACGAAGCTGGTCGTTTCGATCACGGGCAGGCCGGCCTGGGCCAAACGGTCGATCAACTCCAGCTTGATCTCGAGCGGCACCAGATCGGGCTCGTTCTGCAGGCCGTCTCGCGGCGAGACATCGACCAGCGTCACCCGCTCAGGATACGGCACTCAGGAACCCGCCAGAAATGCAACCAGTATGGCGCCTTCTTCAACCTGATCCCCGACGGCATAGTGGACCTCGCTCACTTCACCATCTGCTGGCGCCAGGATCGTCTGCTCCATCTTCATCGCTTCGAGCACCAGCAGCGGATCTCCCTGCTGGACGATCGCTCCGCTCTCCACCATCACCTGGATCACCTTCCCTGGCATCGGAGCAGTCAGCCGGCCACCGCCAACCTCTTGGCTCTGGTCGATTAGCTGCAGCGGGTCACGAATCTCGAGCCGACTGGTGGATCCCTCGCAGAAAACGGTCAACTCCTGGCCAACCCGCATGGCCCGGGCCGAGACCGGCAGGCCATCGATGGTGGCCTCGATCAGCCGGCCAGTGAGTGCACCACGGACTTCTAGTGAACCCATCCGATAGCAGCCTGGCCCGAGGATCGCAACCCGGACCGTTCCGCAGTCGAAGGGCACGAGCAGCTCGGCTTGCCCGTTGATCCGGAACCCCTCCGCCGCAACCCAGGGCGAGTGGGGATCGGCCGTCACAGCCTGCGCCTCCGACTGACATGAGGCGGCCGCCCGCAGCACAGCCAGAGCACCCAGGGCCTGCACCCTTTCGTCGGGCACGGAGGCAGCGAGCACCAGCTGCGAGAGATGCCGCGCAATGAACCCGGTGTCGATCTGGCCCCCGATGAAGTCATCATGGGTCGCCAGAGCTCGGAGGAAGGACAGATTGGTGGTCAGTCCCGCGACCTGACACCCGGCAAGGGCTCCGCGTAAGCGGGCCAGCGCCCCTTCGCGATCATGGTCCCAGACGATCAGCTTGGCCAGCATCGGGTCGAAGTCGATCGTGACCGCGTCTCCTTCCCGCACACCGGTGTCGATGCGGACATGCTCGGATGTCTCAGGCCAGCGCAGATGGTGCAGCTGACCCGTTGCGGGCAAGAAGTCTCGCTGTGGGTCTTCCGCATATATCCGTACCTCGATTGCGTGGCCGAACTGCTCGAGATCCTCCTGGGTCATCGGGAATTCGCTGCCCCAGGCCACCTCGATCTGCCAGCTGACCAGATCGGCGCCCGTGACCATCTCGGTCACCGGGTGCTCGACCTGCAGGCGGGTGTTCATCTCCATGAAGTAGAACGCGCCGTCAGCATCGAGAATGAACTCCACGGTGCCGGCGTTGGCGTAGCCGACCGCTCGGGCGGCGTCGACGGCGGCCTGCCCCATCAGCTCGCGCAACTCCGGTGTCATCCCCGGCGCGGGCGACTCCTCGACCACCTTCTGGTACCGACGCTGAATCGAGCACTCCCGCTCGAACATATGCACCGTGTTGCCGTGGTGATCGGCGAATATCTGGATCTCGATGTGGCGCGGACTGGAAACAAACTTCTCGACCAGCATCCGGTCGTCGCCGAACGCCTTGGAGGACTCCCGCCTGGCCGCCTCCAGCGCAGCCTCCAGCTCCTCGGGCCGATCGACCCGCCGCATGCCCTTGCCACCTCCGCCCGCCGAGGCTTTGAGCAGCACCGGAAACCCGATCGCGGCCGACTCCCGCAGGAAGCACTCGACCGATTGATCCTCACCGTAATAGCCCGGCACGACCGGGACGCCGGCCTGCTCCATGACCCCCTTGGCCGCCACCTTGGATCCCATCGAACGCAGCGCTTCGACCGGAGGCCCGACGAACACCACGTCCGCGGCGGCACAGGCGGCCGCGAAGGCCTCGTTTTCGGCCAGGAAACCGTATCCAGGATGCACTGCCTGGGCTCCGCTTTCGCCGGCGACCCGCAAGATGGCCTCGCTGTCCAGGTAGCTGTCGATCGGGTACGCCTGATCAGCCAGGGTCACGTGCCAGGCCTGGCGATCAGCCTCGGTGAACACTGCGATGGTGCGAATGTCCATCTCCCGACAGGTGCGCATGATGCGACACGCGATCTCGCCTCGATTGGCGACCAGCAGCGTCTGGAACACCTAATGCACTCCCCGCCAGCTGGCAGCCCGCTTCTCGAAAAAGGCAGTCACGCCCTCACGCCCTTCCGCTCCGCTACGGCAGGCGACGATCCGCTCCGCCGTGTCGGCGATCACGCTGTCGTCCAGTGGACGGCCAGCCACGGCATCGATCAGTTCTTTGGCCGCCGCCTGGGCACGTGGACCGCCCTGGAGCAGTTGATCCGTCAACTCCCGACTCGCGGCGTCGAGATCCTCGACGATCTGATGGACCAACCCGATTCGATGTGCCTCGACCACGTCAAAGCGCTCGGCAGTCTGGAAATAACGCCGCGCCTGCCGAACTCCGATCGCACCGATCACATACGGGCTGATCACCGCAGGGATCAGCCCCAGACGGACCTCAGAGAGGCTGAACCTTGCTCGCTCGGTTGCTAGCGCAATGTCACATGCTGCGACAAGACCGACGCCACCACCGAACACCGCGCCCCCCACCAGCGCTACCGTTGGCTTCGGCATCCGGTGCAGTCGCTCGAGCATTCGACCCAGCCCCATCGCATCGGCCAGATTCTCCTCATCGGTGTAGTCCGCAGCCCGTTTCATCCAGTTGAGGTCAGCCCCGGCCGAGAAGCTCTTGCCGTTTCCGGAGAGGATGACCACCCGCACCGCCTCATCCGCTCCGGCCTCGAGCAGTCTCTCCCCCAAGGCGGCAATCAGGGTGTCGTCAAACGCATTGTGGACCTCCGGCCGATTCAGGGTCAGCCGTGCCACACCGTCAGTTACCGAGTAAAGCAAACTCATCGATCACATCCTGAAGACGCCAAATTGAGTCCTTGGAATCGGCGCATTGAGCGCCGCCGAGAGACCGAGTCCGAGCACCGTACGAGTGTCGCGAGGGTCGACGATCCCGTCGTCCCACAGCCGAGCACTCGCATAGTACGGATGCCCTTCCGTTTCGTACTTGTCGCGAATCGGTTGCTTGAACTCCTCCTCCTCCTGCGCGGACCACTGGCCTCCCTGGGCCTCGATCCCGTCCCGCTTTATCGTGGCCAGCACGCTGGCGGCCTGTTCCCCACCCATCACCGAGATTCGAGCGTTGGGCCACATCCACAACAGACGCGGCCCGTAAGCCCGGCCGCACATCCCGTAGTTTCCCGCTCCAAAGCTGCCCCCGATGATCACCGTGAACTTGGGGACTTGGGCGCAGGCAACCGCCGTCACCATCTTCGCCCCATCCTTCGCAATCCCTCCGGTCTCGTACTTACGCCCGACCATGAATCCCGCGATGTTCTGCAGGAAGATCAGCGGGATCCCCCGCTGAGAACACAGCTCGATGAAGTGGGTCGCCTTGAGCGCCGAATCGGAGAAGAGGATTCCGTTGTTGGCCACGATGCCGACCGGATATCCCATCAGGTGGGCGAAACCACAGACCAGCGTGGTTCCATACAGCTGCTTGAACTCGTCGAACTCGCTACCATCCACGATGCGAGCGATCACCTCCCTCACGTCATACGGCTTTCGCGTGTCCACTGGAATGATCCCGTCGAGCTCAGCTGGATCATAAAAGGGGGCGCGCGGCTCACGAAGGTCCAGATCGACCCGCTTGACAGAATTGAGGTGGCCGACGATCCGCCGGGCCTTCGCCAGCGCATGCGTATCGTCCAAGGCATAGTGGTCGGTGACGCCAGACACCCTGGAGTGGACATCCGCTCCGCCCAGGTCCTCGGCCGTCACCACCTCACCCGTAGCTGCCTTGACCAGTGGCGGCCCCCCGAGAAAGATCGTCCCCTGCTCCTTGACGATCACGCTCTCGTCGCTCAACGCAGGCACGTAGGCCCCTCCCGCGGTGCACGAACCCATCACCACCGCGATCTGCGGAATCCCTGCCGCCGACAAGGTCGCCTGGTTGTAAAATATCCGCCCGAAGTGTTCCTTGTCCGGGAAGACGTTGTCCTGGTTCGGCAGGTTGGCGCCGCCCGAATCCACCAGATAGACACAGGGCAGGTGATTCTCCCGAGCCACCTCTTGTGCCCGCACATGCTTCTTGACGGTGATCGGATAGTAGCTGCCAGCCTTGACCGTCGCGTCATTGACGACAACCATGCACTCCCGACCACTGATCCGACCGATGCCAGTGATGATCCCTGCGCACGGCACAGCATCGCCGTACATCCCGTTGGCCGCGAGTTGAGAGAGCTCCAGGAAAGGCGACCCGGGGTCGAGCAACAGTCGCAACCTCTCCCTGGGCAGAAGCTTGCCTCGATCGACATGCTTCTTCCGGGCCCGCTCCGAGCCTCCCTGTTCGATCCTCCCGATGGTCGCCTCGAGATCCTCTCTCAAGGCCCGCATCTGCGCCGCGTTCGCCTGGAACTCGGCTGACTGAACATCTACCAGACTCTTGATCATCGTCATGCTCCAAGCGGTCTAGGTGGTCACCAGGGTTTTGTCAAGCCAGTCCGCCAGACGGTTCCAGGTTGGCCGGCTGCTCGAGCAGGTGACCAGGGTCATGTGCCCCCCGGGCACGACCCAGCGCTCGACCAGGCCAGCTGGCAGATACTGGCTGAGCCGAGCCACGTCTTCGGCTGGGGCCAGCAGCCGATCCTGGACCCCTGCAATCAGCAACACCGGACAGCGGACCTGACTCAGGCGACCCAGTAGGCTGTCCCCCTCCGGCCCCGACACGCGATCTCGACGTGCCGCCTCCAGCACACCGGACACGAATCCCAGACTGACATCGGCCGGTCCAATGCGTAGACGTCGCGCCGGGAAATACCCGAGCCAGCGAGTGAACATCCACCACGACTCCAGCAAGAGCCGCTTCATCAGCCAGCGACCTCGACTCGGCTCCAGATGTGGCAACCAGATATTGGCTGCCAATCCGACGAAGGCTCGAACCGGCAACTCCGGTGCCCTCCCGAGCATGATCAGCCCCCCATGGGCCGTCAGACTGTGTCCGACGACCCCCAGCGGAAGGCCCGGATGCCGCTGCGCAATCGCCCGCACAGCGGCCGGCAGATCACGATCGTAGACATCCTGGTAGCTCCACGTCGGCCGCCCGCGACGGCTCAGCCCATGGCCCCGGACATCCAGCCGGTAGATGTGATAGCCGCGCTGCGCGAGCAAGCTGGCCAGCCCTGCACCTGGGGGTCGATCGAGCGAGCGGCTGTCCGCCATGATCGCGTGGCTCACCAGCAGGACCCCGCGAACACGATCCGCCTGTGCCGGGTGGTACTCGCACCCCAGCTGCACCCCGTCCACGCTCTCGATCCGGATCACCATCAGGGTTTCAGCAAGATCTTTCTGCGGCTCCGCTCTACCGGCGCCGCGGCCGCCTCGAAGGCGGCCGCATACTGCTCCAGCGTGAAGCAGCCGCCAATCGTCTGCTCCGGCGTCAACCGACCCGAGCCAAGCGCATCGATCGCCGGACCAAACAGCCCGCAACGAGAGCCGATGACGGTGAGCTCGTCGATCACCAAGGGCGCCAGGTTCAGCGGCTGGCTTCCAGCACAGGTGCTTTTCAGCACCAGGGTCCCGCGAGGCCGCACCCACCCCAGCGCCGCTGAGAATCCCTCTGGACTCCCGGTAGCCTCCACCACCAGGTCGTATTTTCCAGCCGGCTGCTGAGCCGATCGACGCGAAACCAGGGTCACGTCCGCACCAGCCTGCTGCAGCACCTGAGCACACAGGCCACCCAGCTTTCCGGCCCCAAGGACCAGCGTCCGTCGGCCCAGCACCTCCCCCACTTGTTCCAGGATCTCGAACGCCGCCGCCACGGGCTCGACGAAAACAGCCCGCTCGATAGGCATCGGCGGCAGCCGGTGCAGATTTTCCTCGGGCAGGGTGAGATACTCGGCAAAGGCCCCGTCGCGACCAAGGATGCCCAGGACCGTCCTGTCCGGGCAATGACGCCCTAGCCCCTGCTCACACGCGGCGCACCGCCTGCACGCGGCGTTGATCTCCCCGACCACCAGATCCTCCGAATCCGCGGTTAGGCCGACGAACTCGTGACCCAGCACGCCCTCGAAAGCCATGTAACCAGCCTGCAAGTGCAAGTCCGTGGAACAGATGCCGGCCAGCAGCACCTCGACCAGGACTTCTCCTTCGCCAGGCTCGGGAATCGGCCGGTCCTCGAGTTGCAGGCCCCCCTCCGAGGTGAGTACGAGTGCTCTCACCCAGACATTCTATTCTCTCTTGCCCCAGCGACAACGACGTGACTTAACTCCTGTTCCGGCCAAACGACGCCGACTCCAGCGCATTGTCGGCCATCAACCACGTGCCGAACTGGATCATGACCCCTCGGACCGGTATAGTGACCGCCGGATGGCACCACTGAGCAACATACCCCGATCCAGCACAGATGACCTCTCCCCCGAGTTGGTCCGTCAACGTCTGGCGCTCTGCGAAGAGTGCGCCGAGCAGAGCCTGCCGCACATCAATGGGCGCCCGGTTCCAGCCGAGTCCGCCCGGAACAAGATCGAGAACCTGGTCGGGTTCGTGCAGGTTCCACTGGGCATCGCCGGGCCACTGCGAGTGAACACCTCGGTCGGCGATCGAGAAGTTTATGTCCCGATGGCGACAACCGAGGGAGCAATGGTGGCAGCCTACTCTCGAGGCATGCGGGTCCTGAGCGAGAGCGGCACCGCACGCGCCCGGGTGATCCGGGAAGGGCTGACTCAGAATCCGATCCTGGTCTACCGCGACGCGGAAACCGCATGTGAGGCCGAGAGGACGGCGCAAGAGAGTTTCCAACGATTCCAGGACATCACCCGTGACGTCAGCCGGCACGGCAGGCTGAGGAAACTGCGGACGGACGTCCTCGGTCGGCGGCTGCTGCTCAGCCTGGTCTTCACCACGGGGGATGCGATCGGCATCAACATGGCAGCCCGAGCGACCGACATGTGTGTGACCGAGCTGATGAAATCGACCGCAGCCCAGGCGCGCTACGTTCACGGGCAAGACGTCGAGAAGCGGGCCAACAGTCGGGCAAGTGTGGAAGGGCGCGGGCGCACTGTCATCTGCGACGCCACGATCCCACGAGACCTGGTGAACCGGCTGATCCGAGTGGAACCAGAGGCACTCGTCGCCATCCAGCGCAGCTACGCGGTCGGCTACATGCAGCTAGGTACACACAACTGGCTAGTCCAGGCAGCGAACGGTCTCGCAGCCGTGATGCTGGCTTGCGGACAGGACGTGGCCTATCTCCCCGAATGCGCCACCGGGCACCTCGATTTCGATGTCACTGCAGCCGGCGATCTGTATGCCAGCGTGACCCTTCCGTCGCTTATACTGGGGACCGTGGGAGGTGGCACGGGGCAAGGGACGGCTGCCGAATGTCTTGCGGTGCTCGGCTGCCAAGGCGACGGTAACGCCAACACCCTGGCCGAGATTCTCGGTGCCACGGTACTCGCCGGCGATCTCTCGCTGATGGGAGCATTCTGCAGCCACGAGTTTGTCGACGCGCACGAGCGCCTTGGACGTAATCGTCCAACCGCGCAACAGGAGTAGCGGTGGCAACCGAATCGAAACAGATGGTCCCGGCAGTCTGCCCTTCCTGCACGAGAGCATTCCGGGTACCGATGAAATTGGTTGGTCGGGAGGTCAAGTGCCCTCGCTGCCAGAGCGAGTTCACCGTTCGCACGGCCGGCGCAGAAACACTCGCAGATGCCAAGCGGGCCATGCGGGTCCAGGCCGTCAAGAAACCCGCGCAGAAACGTCGACGCTCCAAGGAGCTCAAGACGCCCCCCGAGCCAGACGAGAAGTGCATCGGGGAATACCAGATCCTCCGAGAACTCGGCCGCGGTGCCATGGGCGTGGTCTACGAAGCGATTCAGCCCAACCTCAAGCGCCGTGTCGCGATCAAGGTCCTGCCAGCCAACATCAACCTGGACAAGAAGCAGGTAAAGCGGTTCCTCCAGGAAGCTGCAGCTGCCGCCAAGCTCGACCATCCCGCAATTGTCTCGGTGTACGACTTCGGCGTCGAACAGGACAACCACTACATGGTGCTGCAGTACGTCGACGGTCCCTCTCTGGACGAACTGATCCAGAAGCGCAAGCTGCCACTCGACCGCGCGGTTCGCATCGTGATCGAGATTGCCAGAGCGCTGGACTATGCACACAGCATGGACATCATCCATCGCGACATCAAGCCACAGAACATCCTGATCGACAGTGACGGCGAACCCCTGCTGGCCGACTTTGGGCTGGCCCGCGATACTTCTCAGGGGGCTGGCCTGACTGCCGCCGGCCAGGTGCTGGGCACACCCTGGTACATGTCTCCAGAGCAGGCCGAGGGCAAGAAGGTCGACGGACGTGCGGACCTCTACTCGCTGGGAGTCACCTTCTACAAGCTGGTAACCCAGCAGGTGCCGTTCCTCAAGCGCGACATCGCCCGCGTGCTCTACATGGTCAAGAACACCGATCCGCCGCCACCACGAAAATTTGCCCCGACGATCCCACCCGACATCGAAACGGTCATTCTCAAGACTCTCGAGAAAGATCCCTCCAAACGATATCAATCGTGCGGCGCCCTGGCGCGCGACCTCGAACGGTGGCTGATCGGCGAGCCGCTGGAAGCCCGGCCACTCAGCCACCTGGCTCGACTGCAGCGAAAGGCCAAGCGCAACAAGACCGTGGCCGCCCTGACCTTGTTGCTGACCCTGATCGTGGCCGTGCTGGGCGGCATGACCGTCAAAGACGCGATCGCCCGCAAGGAGGCGCTGAAAAAGGTCCAGACACAAGCGGAGGCGGCGATTGCTCAGAATTCATGGAAGGAGGCGCAGCAACTCTATCAGTCCTGGGAGAGGATGGCCCCCAAGGACAACGCGATGACAGCCGGACTCAAGCATGCGACCCAAAAGTTGGAAGAGCTCGAGTCCCGCAAACAAGAGGAGAGGACCCTGGAGTT
>PVBE012693098.1_pt1 | contig 15470 bp, 14 predicted proteins | sample 1631181 | NCBI WGS metagenome assembly PVBE01 (sample SAMN08397723, study PRJNA350692) | Marine metagenome, whole genome shotgun sequencing project. | isolation source: water | place: Pacific Ocean | collected 2012-04 | reverse complement strand
CTGTGCCCGCCATCGAGCACCAGCCTCACGATTTCGGCCTTGAACTCCTTGGTGAAGGCCCTTCGTTTCTTCTTCTTCTCCATCATGGACTCCATGTGCGCCTCCGCACGTCAGGTGTCCACTGGATCGGGGCAGGGCCAGACTCCCTGGTCGTTGTCGAGCCGTCGTCGACCCGTACGCACAACCAGTTCACGAGCCGTGCCATGACCCCGCTCACCGAGAATAGTGGTTCTGCGGCGCCAGAGCAGCTGGATCCATCTCCGTTTGGAGATGAGGGTATCCATATGGCAATACTGAATGCTAGGCTTGGAACGCGCCCTCCCATGACATCTCACGATAAGTAGGGCACTGTCGCGCAATGTGCGGAATGTGCGGTTGAGGGAAGGCCCTGGGGGCCTTGAACTTGTATCACCTCCACATGGACCTTCACCTGAGCGGACGTTCTGAGTAGGTGAAGGTGCCGCAGGGGCAGTGAGGCCCCTGCGGCGTGGATGGATTCCGAGGTGTCGCCGCGTTTGAACGCGGGGGTGTGACCCCGCTAGGGAGATAGGCGCCCTCGACCTGTGACATCGAGCTCGAGCATCGTGTTGAGGACGTTACAGCCGACGATCATCTCCGCTCTCCTCGCGAGCTCAGCCGACGCTCGTAGTCGCGGGCCGATGATGCGTTTGAATCGGAAGACCGCGTTCTCGGCGTTCGCCTGTTTGTGCTGGCCGGATTCAGTGCGCCAGGCTCGGCGCCCGACCTCCTCGATGCGCTTGATGTGCCGTGTCCGCCAAGGCGCGGTTGCGTGAGGTACATCGTGCATGAGCTTCCCCGCACGCTTCTAGCCCAGCAGCTTGCGGGCGTGGCCGCGCAGCGCGCCGACCAGCCGGATCCGGCGCCCGGCGATCAGTCGCTTCACGCAGTTCTCGGCCGCTTCGGGCTGCTCCTCCGGCATCGACCACAACAGCGCGAGCAGCGTCGTGTCGGTCGCGCCCGGCATCGGGCTGTCTTGAGCTTGGAGGGCGAGTTCCACACCCGTTTCTTCGGTGTCACCCCGCGCGACACGTAGAGGCCGTGTCAGCGCCGACCCGCCGTGCGTCGGGTACGCGCGCCATGCTAGATCGCGCCAGTGCTGCGCTGCGTGCTCTTCATCTCGCTCATTGGGTGCGTCCCCGAGCTCGCCGACGAGTGCGCAGGCGACGATGGCTGCGCGTCTGGTCGCTGTGTCGCGGGCGTCTGTGTGGGCGAGACCCCCGACCCCTTCGACGGCGGTGACGCCCGATCCATCGACGGCGCCGGACCGGACGCCTTCGCCCAACTCGACTTCGCGCCGCAGCCCGACATCCATGTCGATCCCGACGGACCGCCACCGCCTGACGCCGACCCGGACGCAGCACGCCGGACGTCGGACGTCGCGATCCCGTTCGACGTGGCGCCGACCCCCGAGCCGGAGGGCGGCTGCCACTTCGGCGAGCAGCGCCCGTGCGACGGACAGGCCGACGGGTGCGGTGGGTTTGTCGAGTCGTGCACGCAGGCCGAGCTGTGGGGACCCTGCCTGCCCCGCGCTGCGGCGCCGGAGACCTGCGACGGCCTCGACGGCGACTGCAACGGCGAAGCCGACGACCTGCTCGCCTTCGATGCCCACCTGACGCTCGCGTCCGGCGCGGTGCACGCGTCGGGCCTCGCGATGCAGGTGGAAGGGGATCACGCCCGACTGGTCTGGGGGCAGCACGGCGCGCGCCCCGGAGTCGCCACGCGCTTCGTGGCGATTGGCGAGCCCGGCCCGGGCGCGAACGTCCTCCCGGTCGCCGACGCGCCATCCGGCGTCGCCCTCGCCGCGCCTGGCGGACGCCCAGTCCTCGTGTGGGTCGACGACGGTGTCGTCCTTGCCCGGCGCCTCGGCCCGGATGGCGGGGGCCTCGGCCCGCGGGTCGTCGTCGACCGCGCCGGGGGCGCGACCGAACCCGTCTGTGCGGGCCACCGCGTGGTGTGGGTACGCGGCGGTGCGGCGCTGTGCGAGTCGCGGCTGCGCCTCGACGCCGACGTCCTGACCGCCGAGCCGCCGCGCTGTCCCTTCGAGGCGAGCGCCCTCTCCTCGCCTGCGCTCGCGCTCGACGGCGACGCTGGTGCGCTCGCCTGGATCGAAGACGACCGCGCCCGATTCGCCCTGCCGGCGGGCGACGGCTGGGGACCCTCGTTGGCGCTCTCGGCAGGCGATGTGCGTGCCCACGAGGTGGCGATCGCCCCCCATCCGGCCGGGTTCGCGGTGGCGTGGCTCGCCGTGGGCGAGACGTCCGGGCCGGTGCTCGCCCTCGTGAATGCCGAGGGGCTTCTCGGGCGGTGGCCGGTCCCGCGCGCAGCAGGCGCGCACGGGATCGCGGTCGCGGCAGGCGGCGATTACGTCGTCGCCGTCTGGGCGGAGCGCGCCGACGCCGCCCAGCGTCTTTACGCGGGCTTCGCGCGCGCCGAGGATGGCCCCAGCGTTCGCCGCCTGCGTCATCCGTCGCGGTGGGCGCGCCAGCCGAGGCTGTTGGCGCATGCGGAGGGTTTCGTGCTGGCCTGGATCGAAGACACGCTCGAAGGACCGGCGCCGCAACTCGGCGTCGGCGGATTGGCTTGCCCGTGAACGCGAAGCCCCGGCCCAGCCTGCGCGAGCGCGTGCGAAAGCGCGCGGGCTCGGTCGCGCTCGACGCCATGTTCAACGGTCTGGCGCGCGCCGGACGCCGAAATCGGCGGGCGCGGCGCTACCTGGCGAAGGTCGATGTCACCCGCGACCTCGCGTACGGCGAGCGGCCCGAGCACAAGCTGGACGTCTGGCGGCCGCTGTCGCAGACCGGGCGTCTTCCCGCGCTGCTGTACATCCACGGCGGCGGCTTCCGGATCCTCTCGAAGGAGACCCACTGGTCCTTCGCGCTCCGCTTCGCGCTGGCCGGGCACGTCGTGTTCAACATCGACTACCGGCTGGCCCCGAAGCACCCGTACCCGGCGGCGGTCTCCGACGTTTGTCGCGCGCTGATGTGGATCCAGCGCCACGCCGAGGACTTCGACGCCGACTTCGACGGGCTGGTCGTCGCGGGCGAGTCGGCCGGCGGGAACCTCACCTGTGCGGCGACGATCGCGACGGCCTGGGAACGTCCGGAGCCGTGGGCGCGCGAGGTCTTCGACGCCGGCATCCGAGTGCGCGCGGCGCTCCCGGCCTGCGGCATCCTCCAGGTCAGCGACGCGGGTCGTTTCCGGCGGCGGCGGCCGGACCTCAAGCCGTGGCTCATCGACCGCATCGACGAGACGTGCGAGGCATACGCTGGCGACCTCCAGGGCGACCATGCCCTCGCAGACCCGCTGGTGGTGCTCGAGCGCGCCGAGCCCCCGCAGCGCCCGTTGCCACCCGCGTTCTCTCTCGTGGGCACGCGCGACCCGCTGATCGACGACACGCGCCGGTTGGGTCCGGCCTGGCGCCGGCACGGGGCGCGCTGCGAGGTGAAGATCTATCCCGGCGGTGTGCACGCCTTCCACGCGATGCCGTGGGAGAAGGCGGCGAGCGAGGCCTGGCGAGACCAGCTGGCGTTCCTGTCGACGGTGCCCTGAGGGGCGAATCGCGTTGTAGTTGAATTCCCGTACCGATCTGTCCATTAATGGATCGCATGGGAGTCAGTCGGTCGTTTCTGCTCGTCGTGTCGCTCGCGTTCTTCGCGTGTGGCGACGAGGCGACCGAGCCGACGCTCGACGGCGACGGCAGCCCGACGACGCGGCAGGTCACCGACGGCGCGGCGCAGCCGTCGGACGCCGGGTTCAACATCGGCAATACGCAGCCTGACGCCGCCGGGGTACCGACCGCGGACGCGGCGACCGACCCCGAACCGGACGCCGCGGGGCCAGACCCGGGCGATCCCGACATGGCGGTCGACCCCCCGGACCCGCCGCCCGACCTGCCCGAGCCGCCGCCGGTTCCGGAGTACTCCCACGGTGAGTGTCCGGCGCTGGTGGGCGGCCCGACCGCGGACACCTCCCGCATCCTGCAATTCGCGACGGGCGACCAGGTGCGCAGCTTCCGGCTCATCGTCCCCGACAGCTACGACGGCAGCGAGGCCTGGCCCGTGGTCTTCGCGTGGCATTGGCTCAACGCCTCATCCAGCTCGTTTGTGCGCGAGGGCGAGCTCGAGACGGCCACCGAGCAGATGCGCTTCATCGCGGTGGTCCCGGACTCGCTGCGAAACGAGGCCGGCGACCGCACCTTCCTGCTGAGCTGGCCGTTCGCGGAGGTGTGGGGCATCGAGCCGGAGGTCCGCTTCTTCGACGACATGCTCGCGTGCGTCCACCAGCAGCTGAACGTCGATGTGAAGCGCATCTACGGCATGGGCGTCAGCGCCGGCGGGCTGTGGCTGACCTACCTGTCGACCACCGAGCGCGCGAACCACTTCGCGGCCATCGAGATCCTGAGCGGCGGGCTGGGGGACATGCTCGGCGTGTGGCGGATGGAGTATGCCCCGACCGCACGCAAATTCCCGGCGGTGGTGCTGTGGGGCGGGCCGGCGGATTGGCTCGCGCTCAGCTTCCAGGACGCGTCCATCCGCTACCGCGACGAGCTGCTCGCCGATGGCCACTTCGTGGTGGAGTGCACCCACGACGCGGGGCACGGCATCCCGCCCATCGAGACGCCGGAAGACGAGACGCGCTTCACCTCGATGTGGTCCTTCATGCTCGACCACCACTACGACGTGCCGCCGGGCACCTCGCCCTACCTCGAGACGGGGTTGCCCGAGAGCTTCCCCGACTGGTGCCGCATCGCCGGCGAGTAGCAGCCAGTAGCCGGTCCGCCTTTCACGTTGGCAGGTCGAGTGGCCAGCTGCGCCACGGTGGGCCGCGGGTTTGCGGCTGGCACGCCCGTCGCATTGCACGGCGCGCGGACGCCATCAGGAGGATCCCATGCGTCGTTTCGTTGCCATTGCCTGTGTCGCCCTCACCGCTTGCGGAGGCGCCGAGGATCCGGCTTCGCCCCAGACCGAGGCGCGGCCCGTCCCGAATTACGAGGACAGCAAGGCCGACAACTACGTCAGCACCAACGCCCGCGAGTTCCTGCTCAGCGGGACGGCGCACGTGAAGCTGCCCGAGGACTTCGCGGGCCTCACCAACGAGGAGAAGGCGCTGCGTCTCGACTCGCTGGTGCAGACGCGCCTGTCGACGGTGGCCTACGCGTTGCGGCGCCACGTCGACGGCATCATCCGCGAGGCCAGCGGCGGCATCACCGGCGAGGACGCGCGCTACTTCACCTTCTTCAAGCGCGGCAGCTCGGAGAACGACGCCCCGGAGATCCTCTCCGAGGCCAAGGCGCGGTTCACGTTCCGCGTGGAGCTCGTCGGCAGCTACTTCCTGATGAGCAAGGTCTCGCCCGACACGCGCGGTCGCAGCCGCCGGGTCTTCCCCCTCGAGATCGACGGAGAAGAGGGCCCGGTCGAGGTCGAGATCAAGGGGAGCGAGAGCCGCGACGCGTTCCCGAAGTACGACGAGCTCTTCGCTGACGGCGTCTACGACATCGCCATCCACTTCGGCGGCGACTACAACGAGGGCCGCTTCGACATCGAGACCGCGAAGTGGACCGTCGAGACGCTGCTCGAGGGCGGCTGGGACAACGAGTCCGTCACCTCCTTCGAGAAGTTGAAGGTCGACTCGCCGCCCTTCGTCCGGAAGATCATCGTCAACGGCGCGCCGGTCGAGGTGCGGGTCAAGGTGTTCCACTCCGACCTGGTCGAGGTCACCGACGAGCACCTGCTGTCGGAGGCCATGAAGACCAGCCTCTCGACCGCCGACGTCGTGCTCTACAGCGGCCACGCCGGGCAGGGCGCCGGGTTCATCCTCGACTACCAGCCGCGTCACGAGATCCCCGCGCGCGACTTCGCCTCGCTGCCCCTCGCCGAGAAGTACCAGATCTACGTCATCGACGGCTGCCGCACCTACCGCAGCTACGTGGACGACCTGATGGAGAACCCGGCCAAGACCTTCGACAACGTCGACATCGTCACCACCGTCAACACGACGCCGTTCTCGGTCGGCTACCAGACCATCCACGAGCTGCTGCACTGGCTGACGCTCACCGACGCCGAGGGCAACCACTTCCCGCTCAGCTGGAAGACGATCCTGCGCGGCCTCAACACCGAGGATTTCAGCAACGTCCACTACGGCGTGCACGGCATCGACGCGGATCCGCAGCTCAACCCCCACGCCTCCGAAGGCATCGCCTGCAAGCCCTGCAGCTCGGATGCGGAGTGCGGCGGCGGCGGGAACTTCTGCCTCGGATACTCGGCCGGCTCGGCCTGCGGCGTGGCGTGCACCACCGACACCGCTTGCGGCCAGGGCTACCGCTGCGCCCGCCTCTACGACGATCCCGACCTCTTCTACTTGCCCAAGCAGTGCGTCCGCCGCGACTACACCTGCCAGTAGGGCTGCGCGGGCCCGGTCAGAATAGCCCGATTTGCTCCGCCTGCCCGAGGCGTTTGAGCAGCAGCTGGCGCGCCTCGTCCGGCACATCCGGGCGCCCGAGCAGGCGCTTCAGATAGTCCTCGCCGGCTTCTTCGAGCGCGGTCCCGGTGTGTTTGCCGAGGCCGATGCGCAGCGCGCCGTCCTCGCGGTCCACGTAGAGGTAGCGTCCGAAGCGGGCGTGCTCTTCCGCCAGCAGCCGCTGCAGCTCGGCCTGACGGGCGAACGCCGCCGTGTAGTCGTCGGGGATGATCCCTTCGTCGACCATCGCCATCGCCAACAAGCCGACGGCGAGCGCGTCCGCGTCCGCACGGTGCGCGCGATTCTCGGGGAGCAGGAGGTCGTACCGCGCCTCCATCAGCGCCGCGAGGCGCCGGCTTCGCAGGCCGCGGTGGTGCCAGCACGCGAAGACGAAGGGGTCGAGGCACACGGGCATGCGCCACTCGATGTCGTGCCGCTCGTTCTCGTTGTCGATCACCGGGACGTCGAACCAGATGATGTTGTAGCCGACGACCACGGCGCGCGGGTCGTGCACGTGCTGGCGCAGCGACGGGGCGACCGCGGGCCACTTGGGCGCGTGCTCGACGTCCTCGTTGCGCACGCCGTGCACATTCGTCGCGCCCGCCGGGATGTACACGCCCGGGTTGACCCGCGTCTTGAGCGGCGCGCCGTACGGTTTGCCGCCGACGAGGTAGGCGCCGCCCAGCTCGACGATCCGGTCGTCACGCGGATTGGGGCCGGTCGTCTCGGTGTCGATCGCCAGCACGAGGGCGCGGGTCAGCTTCATCGCGCGTGCCGTACCACCCGCGGCCCGCGCGCCGCAACGGATGATCCGTTCGCGACCCTGCGCCGTATCGTTGTCGATGCTGCGACTCCTGCTCGTCCTCGCCGCGCTCGCCTGCGAGCCGCCTGCCCGCTACCTGGCGTTCGGCGACTCCTACACCATCGGTCAGTCGACATCCCGCCGCGCCCCGGACCGGCCCGAGCTGGTGGCCGGCGACGGTCTGCACCCATCCGGTGCCATGTACGCCGAATGGGTGCGCCGTGCCCTGCCTGCGACGCGTGAGGCGCTGGTGTGTCCGAGGGGCGGCGAGTAGAACAGACGGGACGTGTCTGTCGCCTTCCACCTCGCGTTGCCGGTGCCCGACCTCGAGCTCAAGGCCTTCGCCGACCCGGACCGCCTCTTCGCGCGTGACGCGTGAGGGCTGCGCTGCTCGCCACCTGGGCGCTCTGCCTCGCCGCGTGTGACGACGGCACAGACCAGATTCTGGACGCCGCGCCCGACCAGGCCGTCCGGATTCTGGACGCGCAGGCCTCCGACGACGCGACGGCCGACTCCGGGACCGGCGGACCGGCAGACGCCCAGATTCTGGACGCCGTCGCCGACCAGAGTGTCCAGATTCCGGACGCCTTGGACGCCTTGGACGCCTTGGACGCCGTGGACGCTCTGGACGCTCTGGACGCTCTGGACGCCGTGGACGCGGTGGACGCTCTGGACGCGGTGGACGCCGTGGACGTCCAGATTCTGGACGCCTTGGTCGGACCCGACGCGGCCGTGCTGGGACCCGCGTCGACGGAGCTGACGGAGGACGGGCATCTCGTGCTGCACACCGAGACCCCCGTGTGGGTGGATGACTGTGACGACTGTCTCGACCGGGACGGTGATGGGCTCTTCGACGGGTGGGAGGCCCTCGTCCTCGACCGCTTCCGCCCGCTGCTGCGCTTCGACGAGTTGGAGCAGGTGGTCAACGACGAGGAGGCCGCATTGCGCTTCATCGGGCGCGTGGCCCCCGTTGGCGAACGCGTGCGGGTGTTCATCACCATCGCTTACTCCCGCGACTACGGGGCCTGCGTCGGGATCAGCTCGCATGATGGGGACACGGAGCGGGTGGCGCTGGACCTGGCGCTCGAGGGCGACGGCGACGCACGGATGGTCGGCGCCTACACCGCCGCCCACGAAGGCACTCCGCTCGACGGGAGCCGCGTGTACACCGGGGACGATCTCGGGCAGCTGCGGTTCACCGAGGGCGAAGAGCCGCGCTGGCTCGTCTTCCCATCGCGCGACAAGCACGCGACCTACGCGAATATCGAGATCTGCGAGAACGTCTCGCCCATCCCGTGCGTCGACGAGGATTGCGCGCCGGACGGGGTGGACGATCCCGAGCGCTTCGACTGGTTGCCACAGATACACAACGCCGGGGAGGACGACGCGCGTCTGCTGGACGATCTGACCGCGGTCGGGTTCCCTGGTGAGACGGCGTGGGGTGAGGCGCGCTTCTGTGGTGGCCGCCCGATGCCGTTCGGCTGCTCGAGCCCGGTGCGTGAGAAGCTGCTGAACGATCCGTTCGCCGAGGAGTGATCCGAGACTCGCATGGTCCGAAAGATCCGCCGCACGCGCCGCCGGCGCCCACAGCGTCCTCAGCTGCGCCCCGTGCCGCCGCACATCGCGCGCCCGTCATATGCCGACTCGGGGGTCCCGCCGGCCAGGCGTGGCCTCACGGTGAATCCGCCGGAGCGCATCGAGCGCATCCGCGAAGCGTGTCGCGTCGCCCGTGACGTGCTCGACACGGTGCTGGCGGCCGTCGGCTCCGGGGTGACGACCGAGGAGCTCGACGTGCTGGCCCACGAACGCGCGATCGCGCTCGGCGCATACCCGAGCCCGCTCAACTACGGGGCCTTCCCGAAGTCCCTTTGCGTTTCGATCAACGACGTCGTCTGCCACGGCATCCCGGGCGACCGCACGTTGGTCGATGGCGACATCGTCAATTGCGACATGACGGTTTTCATTGGCGGCGTGCACGGCGACTGCTCGGAGACGGTCTTCATCGGGCAGCCCGACGCGGCCGCGCGCCGGCTGGTCGAGACCACCTACGAATGTCTGGAGGCGGGCATCGCGGCGGTGCGTCCCGGGCTCCCCGTCCATGAGATCGGGCGGGCCATCGCGTCCGTCGCGCACGCTCAGGGCTACGGCATCGTCGAGGCGTTCGCGGGGCACGGCATCGGCGAGCACTTCCACATGGATCCGACGGTCCCGCATTACTTCGACGCGACCGCCAACGACGTGATGCAGGCGGGCATGACCTTCACGGTCGAGCCGATGCTCAACGAAGGCAGCCCCGATTGCACGGTGCTGGCGGACGGCTGGACCGCGGTCACCATCGATGGGGGACGCAGCGCCCAATTCGAGCACACACTCCTCGTCACCGAAGAAGGCGCCGAAGCCCTCACCCGTCGCGACGGCCCTCCCTGGTTTCAGGGCGGCTGAGATGTGCTCCTTTCGTGGGTTGCACCACATCTGCACGAGACCGCCCGTGCGTGGCCAAACGGCCCGGCTAGACTCGCTCCTGAACGTGGGAGGCTGATCGTGCCGAACATCCTGGTGGTCGACGACGACGGACACATCCGCGAGGTCGTGCGCTTCGCCCTCGAGCGCGCGGGTCACCACGTGCTCGAGGCCGCGGATGGACGCGCGGGGCTCGCGGCGTTCGAGGCGCACCCGGTGGACGTGGTGGTGCTCGACATCGTGATGCCCGAGGAGGACGGGCTGGAGGTGTGCCGGAAGATCCGAGCGCGCAGCGAGGTGCCGATCCTCTTCCTGTCGAGCCGCGACGACGAATTCGACCGGGTCCTGGGCCTCGAGATCGGCGGCGACGACTACGTCACCAAGCCGTTCTCACCGCGGGAGTTCGTGGCGCGCGTGAAGGCGATGCTGCGCCGGGTGACGGCGCGGGCGGACGAGGCGGCCGACGGTGAGGTGCTGCGCTGCGGGGACTTGTCGCTCGACACGCGGCGGCATCGCGTCTTCTGGGCGAAGACCGAGATCACGTTGACCGTGACCGAGTTCAGCCTGCTGCACGCGCTGCTCTCGCAGCCCGGGCGCGCGTTCACCCGCGACAACCTCGTCGATCGCGCGTGGGGGGTCGGCCATCACATCAGCGACCGCACCGTCGACAGCCACATCCGGCGCATCCGACAGAAATTCTCCGAGCTGGGCTCAGACCCCGTCGAGACGGTGTACGGGCTCGGGTATCGCCTGCGAGTAGCCAGCACCTCGACGCAGGGGAAATGAGCGGCGCAAAGAAGGGCCCGAGCATCGCCCGGCTCCTGCTGGGCGTGAACGCCTTCGTACTGCTGGTGCCGGTGCTGGCGCTGGTTCTGCTCGGCATCTACGACACCCACCTGATCCGCGTCACCGAGCGGCGCCTCATCTCGGAGTCCGTGCTCATAGGTGAGGCGTGGCGCGACCGCGTGCTCGAGGCCACCGGCCGCTCACCTCTGCAAGCCGGCGACACCCGACCACCGGGATCCGCGGACGAGCGCTTCCACCCGGTCGAGCCGGTCCTGAGCGCCATCGACGACCTGCTGCCGCCCGAGCCCGACGCGACGCTGGTGGCGACCTCGCGCAGTGGCCCCGCGTGGGCGGCCGGGACCGCGATCAAGCCGCTGCTCGACCGGGCCAAGCTCGTGAACCTGAGCGCGGTGCGCGTGCTCGACGACCGCGGCTGCGTGGTGGCCAGCACGGGGGCCCAGCTCGGGATGTGCCTGGGCGGGCTCGCCGAGGTGAAGGGCGCGCTCGCGGGCAGCTACGTGGCCGTGAAGCGCCGCCGATTCAGTGACGAGCGGGCGCCGCCATTCGCCAGCATCAGCCGGCGCGGGATCGTCCGCGTCTATTCGGCGATGCCCGTCTTCTCCGAGGGGAAGGTCATCGGCGTGGTGCGGATCTCGCGCACGTCGGTCGACCCGCTCGAGGCGCTGTGGGCCCACCGCGGCATCCTGCTCGCAGCCCTGGTCGCGTGCCTCGGGCTGACCGGCGCGGTGAGCTGGTTCTTCGGGCGCGCGATCATCCGGCCGGTGCGCGAGATCACCGCCACTGCCGAGGCCATCGCGCGCGGTGACGTGCGTCCGCTCGAGCCGCCCGGGCGGGTCCCGGCCGAGGTACACGCGCTCGGGGTGGCGCTCGACTCGATGACGCGCCAGATGCGCGAGCGCGCCGACTACGTGCGCGAATTCGCCGCCAATGTGAGCCACGAGCTGAAGACGCCCCTCACCGCCGTACGCGGCGCCGCAGAGCTCCTGCGCGAGAGCTGGCACGAGATGGACGACGCCCAACGCGCGCGCTTCATCGAGAACGTTGACGCCGACGCGGCGCGCATGGAGCGGCTGGTCACGCGGCTCCTGCACCTCGCCCGCATCGAGCACGCCGCGGCCACCCCGCCAGAGGAGGCGCTCGAGCTCGGACCCTTCTTCGGCCACCTCGTCGAGCGCTACGAGGGTCAGGTCCAGCTGGAGGTCGCCGAGGGCGCGCCCGCTGCGCTGCGCATCGCGCCGGAGCACCTCGAGTCGGCGGTCGGGAACCTGCTCGACAACGCGGTCCGCCACGGCGCAGGCGCTCCGGTGGGCCTGAGACTCGCAGACGCAGGCGGCCGCCTCGAGGTGGTCGTCCGTGACCGTGGACCGGGCATCAGCGATGGCAATCGGGCCCGGATCTTCGAGCGCTTCTTCACGACCGAGCGCGACCACGGCGGCACCGGCCTCGGCCTCGCGATCGTGGCCGCGGTGGCCCGCGCGCGCGGCGGGTTCGTTGATTTCGACACCGGCACCGGCGGGACCACGTTTACCCTCGTCGTGTGACTGTGAACGACCCGCTCCTCAACGTGGCGCTCGAGGTCCCGCGCACGGAGGCCGAGGGCCCCGGCGTGCGCTACGCGGTGTGGGTGCAGGGCTGCCCGATGCGCTGTCCGGGCTGCTGCAACGCGGAGATGCTCGCCGACCGGGCGGCGACCCCGCGCCTCGCGAGCGAGATCGCAGATGCAGCCATCGCGGCGGACGTCGCCGGGGTGTCGTTCCTCGGTGGGGAGCCGTTCGCCCAGGCCGCAGGTCTCGCGCAGGTCGCCCGTCGGGTGCGCGCGGCTGGCCTCACAGTGATGATCTACTCCGGCTTCACCCTCGACGAGCTGCGCGCCCAGGGCCGTGCGACGCAGGCCCTGCTGGCGGAGACAGACCTGCTCGTCGACGGCCGCTACGAGGCCGAGCTGCGCACCACCGAGCGCCGCTTCGTCGGGTCGACCAACCAGGTCGTGCACCACCTGAGCGATGCGTACGCGACCAACGACAAGCGGCTCGACGGCCCCAACACCATCGAGATCCGGCTGCGCGCCGGCGAGCTGCTGCTCAACGGCTGGCCTGCGATGGGCTCGAGCACGCGCCTGGTGGAGCGGCGCAAGCCGGCGCAGGCGCCGTTCTCCGAGAATGACGCCGAGGTGCTCCGCTTCGTCGACGCCTTGTTCAACGAGCGACGCTGGGTCCGCCCGCGCGAGCCGGTGCAACCCTCCAAGCGCCTGGCGCTCAACGCGGAAGCGAGCCGCCGCATCGCGCGAGCATGCGGTCGTTGGCTGGTCGAGCAGGGCGGTCGCCCGCCGCGCACGGTGCTGCGCGCCGGCGAGCGGGTGCGCGGCCGGGTCTGGGATGTCGACCTGGTCGAGTCGCCGGGGCTGCGCTTCGGTCGCCCGACCGAGCGCTTCTGGCGAGGCGCGTTGCAGCATCTGCCGGCGCTCAGCGTGGGGGCCGGACACCGAGAACGCCGCCGTCGCCTGCGCGCCTGGGTCGCGGCCGCCGACACGGACACGGGCGACTGGCTCTTCTACGCCCTCGCGTGGCGGCGTGTGCGCCGGGTGGGCCTGCCCGAGGAGACGCGGGCGCTGCTCGAGCGGCGCATGTGCGAGGGCTCACCGCTCCTGGCGCTGATGCAGTTGCGACCCGGCCACCCCACCGCGCCGCTGCTGCGCGCGCCGATGCGTCGCGTGCTCGAGTGCTCGACGGACGCGGTCGCCCGCGCCTGGCGGGAGCTGCTGCGGACACCCGCGGACCCCGACACGGCCGAGCGCCACGCCGCCGAGCTGAACGGCTGGCTCGACGAGCTCGACGCCGCCGGCCGCCTGGATTTGGCGACGCCGATGCTCCAGGCGCTGCCCGCCCTCCCGGACCCGGTCGACCCGGTCGCCGAGACCGTCGCCGCGCTCGGCGCGCTGCGTGGTCGCCAGGCCAGGCTGTACGCGGTCGGGGCGCGACTGACCGCGCTGCGCGACACCTGCGCAAAGGTCCGCTACGGCGACGACCGCTACGCCGAAGCGCAGCTCTACGTGGCCGACTACGACGCCCGCTTCGCCGAGCAGGCACACCGCCTCGTGTCGATCGAGCGCGGGCTCAGCGGCGTCGTGGGGTAGCGAGTCACTCGTAAGACGCGGTCCCGTCGTCCGTCCTCCTTGTAGGAGGCCACGGTTGCGACCCCGAGGAGGAGAATTGGCGGGACGGTGGGCTCCTCGGCGAGGCGTGCCGTGTCGAGCTGCGCTACCGAACAACCGCGCCGGATGCCGAGCCGCCGCCGGTGTTGCAGGACCCCTGGTTCGACCGTTTCACGCACCCCGACTTCGAGACGTGCGAGTGCGGACGCGAGGGCGAGCCCAGCGGCGAGAGCCGGTTCCACCTCCAATTCGGCCGGGCGCCGGCGGAGCCGCCGCAGAGCGCCGAGTTCCTTCGCGTCGACGTGCACGACCTGGACGGGGCGCTCGTTTGGACGCGCTGGTTCGACGAGCGGCGCGGGCGTTCGATGGGCGGCACGGCGTGGGCCGGCGACCGCGAAGGCGAGTACACCGTGCGCCTCACGGCGATGGATCTCGCCGGCAGGCGGTGGAAGACGGTGGCTCGGACGGCTGTCGCGCGGCCGACACGGGAGCTGGCGCGCCGTGGCTCGCGTTTCTTTGGGTCGTGGCGCGCCGCCGCCGGGAAGAGACGTAGCCATGTCGCGCTGGGCGTTCTCGCTGGGTGTGTGTGCCCTCTGGGTTGCGACTGGCTGTGTGGCCGACGCGCCCGAGGTCGACGAGGAGGCAGACGTCCAGCCGCCGCCATCCGACACAGCGCCTCCCGGCCCGATTCCCGACGGGGGTCCGGACTCAGGTGACTCGGACATGGGCGGCCCCGAGTGTCCGCTCCGGATCGCGTGATCGCGTCGGCCGGGTTGCGCGTGCAGATCGACGAGGACTACCGGGCTGACGGCCTCTTCGTCGGGGAGGCCTACGTGGTCTCCGTCCAGGTCGGGCACATCCGCCTCCACCTCGCGACGGACGGCGAGCCCGTGGTCATCGAGCTCCGGTATCGGAGATCATCCGCGAAGGGAGAGGATGGAGCGTCCGGGTCGAATGATTCGAGTTGGATGGGATGACCTGGAAGTCGTCGGGGGTCATGGGCCCATTCGTCGTGGTCGAGCCGTGAGCACGGGCCGTGCGAACGGATGGAGCGTGTATGCTCGATGAGTGCCTGATCACGAACGACGCATTCCCCGGACCGGTGGTGTTCTCACCCACGAGGCGTTGCGAGCCGCCGACCGCTCGTTCTGGGCAGAGCAATCCTCGACTACCCGGCTCGATACCGCCTGGCGGCTCTCCATCGAGACCTGGATTCTGACGCATGGATCGCTCCCCGAACCCGGACTTCGTAGAGCTGCTGGAGGCGTTCGAACGCCATGGGGTCTGCTACCTGATGATCGGGGGCTACGCGGTGAGCCTTCAGGGGCACCCGCGGGCGACGAAGGACCTTGACCTGTGGCTCGAATCGAGCCCGGAGAACATCGAGTCTGCGTGCCAGGCCCTGGTCGACTTCGTCGCGCCGGCCCATGTCGTCGAGTCGCTTCGGTCCATCCGAGCAGGTGAGGTTGTGTTCCTTGGTGTGGAGCCGTTCCGGATCGACCTGATGACGTGGATCCCCGGCGGGGACTTCGACGCAGCCTGGGCGCGGCGGGAGCGGCGGGAGTGGGGCGAGCAGCCGGTCTGGGTCATCAGCCGCGCTGACCTCATCCGTGCCAAGCGGGCAGCCGGCGCGCCGCAGGACATCGCGGATGCGGCGATCCTCGAGATGCTCGAGGATTGACGCCCCGCAGGACCCCGAAAACGCCAAATCCTGGATTCCCGGTTACATTGCGCGGGGCATGGTGGCCGACGTCCTCAATATCGCTGTCCGTG
>PVBE012601286.1_pt1 | contig 15470 bp, 16 predicted proteins | sample 1631181 | NCBI WGS metagenome assembly PVBE01 (sample SAMN08397723, study PRJNA350692) | Marine metagenome, whole genome shotgun sequencing project. | isolation source: water | place: Pacific Ocean | collected 2012-04 | reverse complement strand
GCACTTCGGCCACGGGACAAGCGTGCGGGTGACCGAACCACACCCCCCTTTCACATGACGGTGGTATCGTTGCCCCGCTCAGGACGGGATTGCTCTAGACGCTCCCCTCCCACACCCCCCTACTTATGGCCGCTGCTGCTCCCGCCTCCGCCGGTACCAAGGGCGTTGTCCGCCAGGTGATTGGCCCGGTTCTGGACGTGGAATTCCCCGCCGGCAAGCTGCCCAAAATTCTCAACGCTCTCCGCATTGAAGCCACCAACACCGCCGGCCAGGCGGTCGCTCTGACTGCTGAGGTCCAGCAGCTGCTTGGTGATCACAGGGTCCGTGCCGTGGCCATGAGCGCCACCGACGGGCTTGTCCGTGGCATGGAAGCCATCGACACAGGCGCACCGATTTCAGTGCCTGTCGGCGAAGGAACACTGGGTCGCATCTTCAATGTTCTGGGCGAGCCTGTTGACGAACAGGGTCCCGTGAAGTCGGATGCGACAGCTCCGATTCACCGCTCGGCACCGAAGCTGACTGAACTTGAGACCAAACCGAAGGTCTTTGAGACCGGCATCAAGGTGATCGATCTCCTGGCTCCTTATCGCCAGGGTGGAAAAGTTGGCCTCTTCGGTGGTGCAGGTGTCGGCAAGACCGTGCTGATTCAGGAACTGATCAACAACATCGCCAAGGAACACGGTGGTGTTTCCGTATTCGGTGGTGTGGGTGAACGCACCCGTGAAGGCAATGATCTGTACGAGGAATTCAAGGATTCCGGCGTGATCAACGCCGATGACCTCTCCAAGTCGAAAGTGGCGCTCTGCTACGGCCAGATGAACGAGCCCCCGGGCGCACGCATGCGTGTCGGCCTATCAGCTCTGACGATGGCTGAGCATTTCCGCGACGTGAACAAGCAGGATGTGCTGCTGTTCATCGACAACATCTTCCGTTTTGTGCAGGCAGGCTCTGAAGTCTCCGCACTTCTTGGACGGATGCCATCAGCTGTGGGCTACCAGCCGACCCTCGGAACCGACGTCGGTGAACTTCAGGAACGAATCACCTCCACCCTCGAGGGCTCCATCACCTCGATCCAGGCGGTTTATGTTCCTGCTGACGACCTGACTGATCCGGCGCCAGCCACTACATTCGCTCACCTCGATGCCACCACAGTGCTGAACCGTGGCCTTGCATCCAAGGGCATCTATCCAGCGGTTGACCCCCTCGACTCCACCAGCACCATGCTGCAGCCCGCAGTTGTGGGTGACGAGCATTACCGCACTGCTCGCAGCGTTCAGTCCACCCTGCAGCGGTACAAGGAACTGCAGGACATCATTGCCATCCTCGGTCTCGATGAACTCTCCGAGGATGATCGCCGCACCGTTGATCGTGCCCGCAAAATTGAGAAGTTCCTCTCTCAGCCTTTCTTTGTAGCTGAGATCTTCACTGGCATGTCCGGCAAATACGTGAAACTCGAGGAAACCATCAGTGGTTTCAATCAGATTCTCGCCGGCGAGCTGGATCACCTCCCAGAACAGGCTTTCTATCTCGTTGGCAACATCGATGAGGTCAAGGCCAAGGCCGCAAAGATGGCCGAAGAAGCCAAGTGATCATGATCGGGGCATGGCATTCATGCCCCTGAATTTTCACTTCACTCAACGCTTTTAACCCAAACATTCCATCTCCATGTCCCTCACCCTCCGCGTGCTGGCACCAGACCAGAGCGTGTTCGATGGTTCTGCTGATGAGGTGATCCTCCCAAGCACCACCGGACAGCTGGGCATCCTTCCAGGCCACGTTTCTCTTCTGGCAGCACTTGATGTCGGCGTACTTCGTGTTCGTGCGGACGGAAGCTGGAAATCCATCGCACTGATGGGTGGGTTCGCTGAAGTGGAAGCTGACGACGTCACGGTGTTGGTGAACTCCGCTGAGATGGGTAGCTCAATCGATGGCAGTTCTGCTGAAACAGAACTGCAGGCTGCACGCGCAGCCGTGAGCAAAATGGAAGGTCAACCGACCTCACCCGAGAAAGTGAAAGCCCAGCAAAGCCTTGATCGAGCAAGAGCTCGTGCGCAGGCAGCCATCAACCAGAATTAATTCACTTCTGGGAGAAAAAAGTTATCAGCACAATTAGAGGCAATGCCTCGACAAATTCATCAGTGGTTTACGGAGTGGCCAGATAGCTATCACTATTTTTTGAGCCAACTCAACCGCAATTGACCACTGGCTCAATGCACCACTAAACCCCAATTTCCTCATTAATTACAAGTCCCTGCAGGTACGAAGCAGGATCAAGAGCAACATTCTTGGGGGTTCTGATCTCGAAGTGAAGATGCGGTCCAGTGCTGCGGCCTGTATTACCCATCCTCGCAATCAGATCACTTTTCCCGACGATGTCACCAACCTGAACAAAACTCTCGTTGCAATGCGCATAACGCGTTCTGTAGCCATCAGGATGTTCAATTTCAATCATCAACCCATAGGCACCTAAAAATCCTGAGAAAACCACACGGCCGGACCGTGAAGCACGAATGGCTGTTCCGATGTGATTCGCGATATCAATACCTGAATGGTGCCGTGACCAGCGTGGTCCAAAACCCGAAGTGAAAACGCCTGATGCAGGCAAGGAATAAGCCTTGGCCGACAACTCGCTCAGATAGTCGGCGAAGGAAGCAAATGAACAGAGCCGAGAAGGCGAATAAGACGATGCATGAGAGGGAGCGAGAGACACCTCGCCTGAGTAAGCCTCGGAGGAATCAACAGCAAGCACTGAAGAAGCACGCAGACAGTATTGCTCGAAAAGCGCGATCGCCGAGCGGTCGTTCAATGATTGGCCAGAATCAGGAAGACTCTTCTTTTCGGTTTTCAAATAAAAGACTGACTTCCCCTGATTCTTGAATTTGTCCTGACCAAAAACATTCAAAACTTCCACGCCTGGCGACGTCAACAAAGCCGCAGAAGACAGACCGAGAGTCAAAGAGGAGGCGAATGAAATCAACCGATCACAAATCTTTGTCAAGATTGTAACAGACTATTTCGAAGCGCAGGCAGCCGTACTGCCTGCCGCTGGTGATCAATATTACGCTCCGCAATGAATAAAAATCATCGTGCATTCGCCTGCGCGCAAAGCACTGCCCGCAAGAGGCCAATCTGCCACCGCAAACTGTTCAAAAGCATAGTTAAAAGTATTTGAGCGCATCATTAATGCAATTCAAACAGGCATTCTCACAACATGATTCATGCAGACAAAACTTTTTCGGAACGCTTGTAAAACTGCTGCTTCAACATTAAAAAAGCAGGCCTTTGCAGCCTGCTTGAAAAAGTTATGACCGACCGAATCAGGCGGTACCGCAGAAGGTCACATCAGGGAATTTGAGCTTGGCATCTTCCAGGCTCTTGCCCTTGCCCTCTTCCTGCCAGTAATTGATGACCTCTGTGGCTTTATTCAACACCTCAACGCGTTCGTTATCGGTGATCCAGGACTTACCTTCAAGTTCACTCTTAAGCGTTTCCCAGGCATCTTCACGAGGCCAGAAGAAGTAGGCGGTCAACGGGCTGGGGCCACCACCAACAATTTGATCAACGGCCAGAGCCACATTGTCGGGCAGCCAGAGAATCTTCAGCAGGAAGCGTCCCTCATCGGCCTTCGGGGTGTATCCGGATGGCACACCATCAGCGTCGATGGTGGCTGAAGCCAGTGCAGCACTACCGCCACGCATCACCGGACGGCCTTCCTTCGGCTCCTGCTGCTGATCAGCCTCTGTGCTCTGAGGAGCCTGATCAGCTGCTGCTGCCTCGGTGGCGACCTCTTGGTCGACGGCAGCGCCTTCGGAAACCGTCATGGTGTCAGCGCTCAAGAATCAATGACAAAGAACTAACCTACCAGCCGTCAAATCCAACCGTCCTGGAAAGGCAGCCAACCACCAGCCAGCTTCTGCTGTTCGACATCGACGGAGTGATCCGTGATGTGTCTGGAAGTTATCGCAGAGCCCTCCAGGCAACCGTGGAGCACTACAGCGGCTGGCAGCCGGCTCCCTCCTGCATCGACGCTCTCAAAGGCGAAGGCCGCTGGAACAACGACTGGGACGCCAGCCTGGAACTGCTGCGCCGACATGGCGACTCGCTGCCTGTCAGAAATGAGCTGATTGATGTGTTCAGTGATTTTTATTTCGGGGCCGATCCCGATGGTGATCCAGGGAATTGGACGGGATACATCCGTGATGAACCCTTGCTGGTGCGCAGAGATTTCTTTACTGCGCTGGTTCGGAACGGCTGGCGTTGGGGGTTCGTGAGTGGTGCGGAACCTCCATCGGCGCGATTCGTGCTTCAGCAGCGACTGGGACTGGTGAATCCTCCATTGATCGCCATGGGCGATGCCCCTGACAAGCCTGACCCCAGCGGTCTTGTGCAGCTCAGCGACAGCCTTTTGCCTGATCGCAGCGGGGGTGTGGTCGCTTACCTGGGTGACACGGTTGCCGACGTGCAGACCGTGCTCAACGCCAGGTCCGAACGACCTGACAGGCATTGGATCAGCCTCGCTGTGTCACCTCCGCATCTTCGACCCGGCAGCGATGAACGCAACACCTATGAGCTGCAGCTGAGATCCGCCGGTGCGGATCGGATCCTGTCCAGCACTGAAGCGGCTATTCAATGGTCAATGGACCACCCATGGGCTGAACGTCAGGGTCTCGCAGAATCCGATCGCTGACGCGTCAGGTCCTCTCAGCGCTCCATGTCAGCGACTGCTTTCAGAGCTCCTGAAGTGAGTACTTCATGACCACATGACACTGCGGCAAGGTCCCTGACTGCAACGTCGTCCTCGATTCGGATGCCGATGCCCTTCCAACGGTCGTCAATCGCCGGCTGTCCCTCGGGAACCGCAAGACGATCACTGATGTAAAGACCGGGCTCCACCGTGAGCACGATGCCCGGTTCCAGCTCGACGTGATGCTCACCGAGCCGATAGGCACCAACGTCGTGAACGTCCAAGCCCAGCCAGTGCCCGGTTCGGTGCATGTAGAGATGCCGATAGCTGCCCTGCTCGATCAGACCATCCACCTCTCCCACCAGAAGGCCCAGTTCCACAAGTCCCTCGACCAGAACATGCACGGCTGCGTCATGAACATCCTCAGCGGTGTGGCCGGGCTTGACCTGGCGAATCGCCGCTTCCTGCGCAGCCAGCACGAGTGAATAAAGCTCGCGTTGCTCCCCACTGAAGCGACCACCCACCGGGAACGTCCGGGTGATGTCACCGTTGTAGTAATCGCGAAGCGAGCAGCCGGCATCGATCAGCAGCAGATCTCCGTCCTGAAGAACCGCGCTGTTGTCGATGTAATGCAGAACACAGGCGTTATCTCCACCGGCAACGATCGAGCCGTAGGCGGATCCACGGGCTCCCTGCTCCAGAAAATGCTGCTCGATCAGGGCCTGAATCGTTCGCTCGTTCATTCCAGGACGAACAGCGGCCCTGGCCAGCTCATGGGCCGAGGCTGAAATCCGACAAGCTTCCCGCAGGCGTTCCAGTTCAGCTGGTTGCTTGCGCAGGCGCATCCGATGCAGCAGCGGGCAGGGCGCGATCAGTGCCAGTGCGGCACTGCCGGTGCGCGATGCCCGATCCAGTTGCGCCCCCCATGAACGCAACACCAGGGGTTCGATCGATGGATGACTACCGACGCGGAAGGCGATGCCCTCCGCACCCTCCAGGTACTGCGGCAGCAGGGCATCAAGCTCCACACGCGGATGGGAGAGATCGGCACCGAAGCGCTCGACCGCACCCTCACAACCCCAACGCCTGCCTGTCCAGACCTCAGCAGCTGGCTCACGCGGATTCACGAAGAGCACAAACCTCTCACCCTCAGGGCGATGTGGCAGGAACAGGGCCACGGCATCGGGTTCGTCGAAACCGGTCAGATACCAGAAATCACTGTTCTGGCGGAAGGGCCATTCCGTATCCGCATGGTGAGTGACCAGGATCGCCGCAGGGATCACCGCCGCGGCCCCACCCAGTTCAGCCATGAACCGCTCGCGGCGATCTGCGAACAATTGCGCATCAAAAACAGGGGCGAGATCAGCCACGGCAGAGACAGGACACCGGAGAAACGTCAGGATGGCAGTCAAAGCGCCCGCGCATGACCTCCGACCTGCTGATCCTTCTCCTGTTGGTGGTGGTGGTGCTGACCGGATCCGCACTCTGCTCAGGAGTGGAAGCTGCGCTGCTCACCGTGAATCCCGTGCGGGTGCATGAACTTGCGGCACGGCCGAAGCCTGTTGCCGGGGCACGCAGGCTGGCCCAGCTGCGGTTGCACCTGGGCCGGACCCTCTCCGTTCTGGCGATCACCAACAATGCCTTCAACATCTTCGGAAGCCTGATGCTCGGTGGCTACGCCTCCTGGGTGTTCACCGAGAAGATGGACGCAGGCAATGGAGCGCTGGCGCTGTTTTCAGTAAGCCTCACGGTGCTGGTGATCCTGCTTGGTGAGATCCTGCCCAAGGCGGTTGGAAGCCGACTGGCACTGCCCGTCTCCCTGGCGAGTGCTCCGGTTCTGCACTGGCTCGGCGTGATCATGCGTCCGCTGGTGCTGCTGCTGGAGCGACTGCTGCCTGCCATCACGGAGGAGAGTGAGATCAGCACGGATGAGGAGGAAATCCGCCTGCTGGCGAAACTCGGATCTCAGAAAGGGCAGATCGAAGCCGATGAAGCCGACATGATCTCCAAGGTCTTTCTGCTCAATGATCTGACCGCCCGTGATCTCATGACACCGCGGGTGGCGGCGCCAACCCTTGATGGCTCCTGCAACATCGAAAAGTTGCGCGTTGAACTGCTCGACAACGAAGCTCAGTGGTGGGTCGTGCTGGGCGATGCAGTGGACAAGGTGCTGGGAGTTGCCAATCGTGATCGGCTGCTGAGCGCCCTGGTGCGCAACAAGGGCCACCTCACGCCAGCCGATCTGAGTGAGCCGGCGGAGTTCGTTCCCGAGATGATCCGAGCCGACCGCCTGCTCACCGGATTCCAGCGCGACACCAGCGGCGTACGCGTGGTGGTGGATGAATTCGGAGGCTTCGTTGGTGTGATTGGCCCGGAGGCTGTACTGGCTGTGCTGGCCGGCTGGTGGAGGAAAACCTCCGGCGAGGCAGCGTCATGAGCGCCACAGAGACGCGCTGCAGAGATCTGCTGCGGGGTTGGCGAGAACGGCTGGAGTTCAACCAGCGGGAACAGGGACTTCTGGCAGGTGGGCTGCAGCTTCTGGATCGCCAACTCGATCGCCTTGAGCGAAGCAAGCTGCGGATCTCAGTGTTCGGCCGCGTGGGCGTCGGCAAGTCCAGTCTGGTGAACGCTCTGGTGGGCCGGGAACTGATGGCCACGGATGTCGCCCACGGCTGCACACGTCAGCAGCAGGCCGCGGCCTGGCCAAGACCCGTTCCAGGCCTGCGGACGGTCGAACTGGTTGACACTCCTGGCATCGATGAAGTGGACGGGCCTGCGCGGGCACGACTGGCTGCCAGGGTTGCCCTCCATGCCGATCTGGTGCTTCTTGTGCTGGACGGCGACATCACGCAGGTGGAGCTGGAGGCCCTGGACACGCTCCAGACCATGGGCAAGCCGGTGCTGACCGTGCTGAACCGCAGCGACTGCTGGCCGGAGGATCAGCTGCCGGATCTGCTGCGCAGCATCCACAACCGACTCCCTGCAGGACTGCAGGCGCCGCTTGCGGTCTCGGCGGCGCCGCGCAAGGCTGTTCAGCTGAGTGATGGCCGCATCCGCAGCCGCGAGCAACCAGCCGATGTGAAAGCACTGGAGATCGGCCTGACCCGTCTGCTGGAACAACATGGCCAGAGCCTGCTGCTGCTCAACAGCCTCAGGCAGGCCACGAGGATTCAGCAGCAGTTGGAGACGGGGAGGCTGCAGCGACGCCGAAAAGAAGCCCAGGGCTTGATCGGGCGCTACGCCGCTCTCAAAGCCACCGGAGTGGCCGCCAACCCGCTGCTACTTCTCGATCTGGCCGGGGGTTTCGCCTGCGATGCCGCCCTTGTTCGCCAGCTGTGCTCTTTGTATGGGCTTCCCCTTGGAGGCCCTGCTGCCCGCAAGTTGATTCGCCAGCTGAGTGGACAGAACGCTCTGCTGGGGGGGGCACAGCTCGGACTCCAGATCGCCTTGGGCTCATTGCGACAGCTGTTGTTGCTGGCCGCGCCCTTCAGCGCTGGCCTCACGCTGGCCCCTGCCGCACCGGTGGCCCTGGCTCAGGCGGCACTGGCGGTGCACACGACACGCCGCACCGGACGGATGACGGCCCGCTGGCTGCTGGAGGAACGGGGGCGAGGTCGCCGGCTTCAGCCGGGGCCAGCCACATTGATGCGGCGCCTGGCACAGTCAGATCGCGGCATTGTGCAGCTGATGCAGGAATGGCCCCAGCCGCAGACCCGTCCACCGCTGCCGTCGCTGTTGCCCTGACCATGGCGGACACAACCAGGGCTGAGATCGCACTGCTCGGGACCAGTGCCGACCCTCCGACCGTGGGGCATCAAGCGCTGCTGGAAGGACTGCTGACGCAGTTTGACCAGGTCGCCACATGGGCCAGTGACAACCCGATGAAACGCCATGACGCAGATCTGGAGCTGCGTTGTGACCTGCTGAGAACCCTGGTCGATGCAATCGCCGATCCCAGGCTTCAATTGGCTCAGGATCTCAGCAGTCCCTTTGCGATCTCGACGCTGGAACGGGCCAGCCAACGCTGGCCCGACCATCGACTCTGTTTCGTGGTGGGAAGCGATCTGGCTCAGCAGATCACCACCTGGAAAGAACCCCGGCGCTTCTTGAAGCACTGCAATCTCGGCATCGTGCTCCGTGAGGGATGGCCCCTTGGGCAAGACACTCTGAAGACCCTTCGTCAGATGGGAGCGTCAGCGCGGGTTCTACCGCTCGGCATTCCCGCTGCTGCCAGTTCTCAGTTGAAACAGAAGCAGGAACGGCGCCAAGTGCCCGAATGCCTCTGGCCCCTGCTGCTGAAGCACAATCTTTATGGATTCAATGCCTCCAACCCCTGAGTGCCGATGCGTATTGCCCTGGCCCAGATGAATCCTGTTGTGGGCGACTTGCTGGGCAATGCCAACCGCATCCTGAACGCCCTCGACAGCCTGATCAAGACCACCGGAACCGAACCGGAGCTGCTGGTGACGCCGGAACTCTCGCTCTGGGGTTACCCGCCCAGGGATCTGCTGTTCAGCCCCACTCACCTGCAACAACAACGGCAGGCCCTCGACACGCTCAGAGATGGCCTCGCCGCCCGTGAACTGGACATCGCGCTTCTGGTGGGTGTGGCTGATGCAGCCGAAGACTGCTTGCACCCGGCGCTGTTCAATGCCATCTCCCTTGTGCAGCTGAGCTGCGATCACGTGGTGGCCCGGAAGCAACTGCTGCCCAGTTACGACGTTTTTGATGAGACGCGTTATTTCAGGCCAAGCAACGGCGCAGGGCAGATCACGCTGAGCAGCGATGGCCGCAACTGGCGACTGGGAATCACCATCTGCGAAGACCTGTGGGTGGACCAAGAACTGCAGGGTCGTCGCCTGGTGGGGCCTGACCCCGTGGCCGGTCTGATCCCCGCAGGGATCGATGCGCTGATCAACTGCTCGGCCTCCCCTTTTGGCCGCCGCAAGGCAACTCTGAGACGCCAGTTGGCTGCTCGTGCGGCGCAGCGCCTCGACTGCCCCGTGGTCTACGTCAATCAGGTGGGAGGCAATGACGAACTGGTGTTCGACGGTGCCAGCTTCGTGATGGGCAAGCGCTGCGAGACACCGCTCCTGCAGCTCCCGGACTGCCGTGAAGCCACACAGATTTGGGATGCAGCCGACAGACCACCAGCGGCACGCCATCCGTCGTCTACAAAGCCATGGATCGAGACCGAGCAGCAGGAGATGGAAGCGCTGTTTCGCACCCTGGTCACCGGAGTGAAGGACTACGCCGGCAAATGCGGATTCCAGAGAGCCCTGCTTGGCCTGAGCGGAGGCATCGACTCAGCGCTGGTGGCTGTGATCGCCGCCGCGGCCCTGGGCCCCCATCAGCTGCAAACCCTGCTGATGCCTTCGCCATGGAGCTCGGAAGGTTCACTCAGGGATGCGCTCAACCTGGCGGATCGACTGAACATCGCCCACACCATCATTCCGATCGAAAACCTGATGGAGGGTTTCCAGGCAACATTGACTCCTGCTCTCGAGAGCGCTCCCTCAGGCGTGACAGCTGAAAATCTGCAGTCGCGTATCCGGGGCACTTTGCTGATGGCCATGGCCAATCAGCAGGGGCAGCTGCTGCTCACCACCGGCAATAAATCGGAGCTCGCCGTGGGGTACTGCACCCTCTATGGCGATATGAACGGCGGCCTTGCTGTGATCGGTGATCTGTACAAATCAACCGTCTTTGCACTCTGCCGATGGCTGGACAGCAGCAAGGCAATCCTCTGCCGCAGCGACCTGTCCCTGCCGGCCGAGGGAGCGTTGATCGGCAGCGCAATCCTCGAGAAACCTCCGAGTGCAGAACTGCGTCCGGATCAGAAAGACAGCGACTCACTTCCTGACTACGACCGGCTCGACCCCCTGCTGATCGACCTGATTGAACACCGCCTCAGCGGGCAGCAGCTGACAGCTGCTGGGCATGATCCTGCGGAGGTGCAACGGATCGAGCGGCTGTTCCGCAGAGCTGAGTTCAAGCGCAGACAGGCCGCGCCGTTGCTGAAGGTGAGTGCCCAGGCATTCGGCACTGGCTGGCGGCTGCCGATCGCCGCTGTCTGAGCCACATTGAAGAGACGACTCCGTTCTCCATGGCCCATTCCGTCCTGACGGCCCCGATGGCCACGATCGGTGTTCCCACTGAGATCAAGGCCGATGAACAGCGTGTGGCACTCACCCCGGATGCGGTTCGCGAACTGGTGACCCAGGGCCTTGAGGTGCGGATTCAGAACGGTGCCGGGGCCGGGGCAGGCATCAGTGACGACGCCTTCGCGGCGGCAGGGGCCAGGCTCGTGAACCGTGAGGAAGCCTGGGCTGCCCATCTGGTGGTGAAGGTGAAAGAACCGCAGCCGGAGGAGTTTGGTCTTCTGCGGGACGACATGGTGTTGTTCACCTACCTGCATCTGGCGGCTTACAGCCAGGTCGGAGAGGCTCTCCTGGATGCCGGCACAACAGGGGTGGCCTACGAAACGGTGCAGCTGGAGAACGGCAGTTTGCCGCTGCTGGCACCCATGAGCGAAATCGCAGGGCGACTCGCAGCCCAGGTGGGTGCCAGGCTTCTTGAACGCCCCAATGGCGGACGCGGTGTCTTGATCGGTGGTTGCACCGGCGTGCGTCCGGCTCGCGTTGTGGTGCTGGGAGCAGGAACAGTGGGCTGGAATGCGGCGCGACTCGCGGCGGCCATGGATGCCGAGGTGCTGCTCCTGGATCGCTCTCCCGAGCGGTTGCGCAGCCTCGAAGCAGACCGTCGTGGACGGTTGATCAGCATGGTGAGCAGTCGAGGACTGCTGGAACGATTGGTTCCAACCGCTGATCTGCTGATCGGCGCCGTGCTCACACCCGGTGGCCGGGCACCAACGCTGGTGGATGAGGAAATGGTGAAGCAGATGACGCCGGGATCGGCGATCGTCGACGTCGCGGTTGACCAGGGGGGCTGTGTTGCAACAAGCCGTGAGACCACGCACACCGATCCAACGGTGTTCATCCATGGCGTGCAGCACTATGCCGTCGGCAATATGCCCGGAGCCGTGCCCTTCACCTCCACGGAAGCCCTGGTGAGCGTGACCTTGCCCTACATCCTCGGCATCGCCGGAAGGGGGCTCGAAGAGGCTGTCACTGAGCGTCCGGAGCTGCTCTCAGGGCTGAACACCGTGAAGGGAGCGGTCTGTCACCCCGGGGTCGCAAAAGCCCTGGGGGTTCCCCCAAGACACCCGATGGCCTGCATGCGCTGACAGGTCAAACCAACGGACAGGTCAATCCAGAGGAGCGATGTAAAGCCAGTCACCTGATGCCTCTCCATGACGCCTGCGAAACAGTGAGTTTTCCCTCAGCACATGCCGTTCTCCTCCGGCACTGAAGACGGCCTCGAAGCAGACGGTCCCCTCCAGATCACCCGGGCAACCGGCCCTGGCGTCAAGCACCGTGAGGCCATGCCAGCGGGTTTGCCGGCAACTGTCACGCAGTTCGCGCCGCCGCTCAGCCCGCGTTCCAGCTCCATCGGGATGGGTGGCGATCAGGTAGTCCACCTGAGCGAGCACGAAGGCGGAGTAGCGAGATCGCATCAATTGCTCCGCAGTCACCGCCTTCCGTCGTCCCGTGTGCAGAGGAGCGCAGCACTGGTCAAGCGTGAAGCCGCTGCCACAAGGACATGGACCGATTGGGGACTTGGCGAAGCCCAGTGCCATCAATCCAGCTCCTGCAGAGCAGGGAAGGGACGACCCAGAGCGGGAATGGCGATGCCCTCGCGCAGGGCGGTCACCAGGCCCGCGGCTTCGGCATAAGAACTGGCCTTCAGCACCTGACACCCCACACCCAAAGCCTCCGCATTCACCGACAACACGCCGGGATTGCTGACCGCAATCACGGGAACATTGCGCTCCAGGCAGGCAAGCACAGCCTCTCCGCCAAGCGCACCATCCGGCACCACCAGTGCACCCAACTGATCGGCAACAAGGTCATCCGGCGCGATCGAACAGCCTGAGGACAGATCAAGGAGATCAGGTGCCCTGCTGAGTCCCACAAGAACACAGGCAAGAAAGGTGTAGCCAAGCTCCTCGCCGGCAGCGCGGGGATCCAAGTCGTCGTCGAGGGGCAGCGCCTCCAGCGCTGGAGCATGGGCACAGGGAATCTGCAGGTGGCGGACCAGCAGATGACTGATCACCGCCTCAGCGCCAGCGAGAGCATCGACTCCAGCGCCATGGCGATAGGCCGCCAGCTCCTCGCTCTCAAGATCATCGGGGAATCGAGCCACAACAGCGATGGCGGTTGATCCCGCAGCCTTGAGGCGCTCACCTGCTCTCAGCAGCGCATCGGGTCGATCCAGGGTGCCCCAGCTTGTGCCGCTGTCACCTGAAGACAGATGCACACCGAGAGGTTCATCGGTTCTGACCACAGCGTTGACATCAAGGCCAAGACTGGCTCTGCATCCCTCCGCGACCTGACGGTGTCGTACCTGCAGATCGCTTTCGATCCCCGCATCCAGCAACAGGCCGATGCGCTGATTGCGCCGGGGACGCAGACCCCATGCAGAGGTAGCAAAACGATCAAGGCCGTACCCCTCGACGTAATGCATGCGCGGATCACGCCAGTACAACGAGGCTCCGTTGATCACATTGGGATGGGTGATCAGGCAACCGCTGGCCGCCGCCAGCAAGCGGGCACTGGGCAGGGCATCGCCGGCGAACCCACCAACCTGGCAGCCGATGCCGGTTGGCACGATCATCAGCGTGGGCAATGGCGCCACGAACAGCGTCATGCGTTGATCAACACGGCTTCAACCTCCAGAGCAGTTCGTGAACCCTCAGGGGCAGGATCGATGGAGGTGATCGCCCAACGCAGGGGCTCACCTTCCCGTCGCAGTTGCTCAAGAACCCAGGAACGCAAGCTCTTCGTCGCAAGCGACTCAGGACAGATCAACGACATCCTTCTGAACATGAGCTTCACCGCACAGACATCCAAACCTCAGACTCCTGATTTTCGCGGATGGCTGTGGAAGAAAGCTTTCCGAAAGTCGTGTCGTGAGGCAAGGCAAACAAAAAGTCATGACTGAACAGTGAACGACCCAGAGAGTCATCAACAATCAAAACCTCTGTTTCACCTATTTCGATTGATTTTGCAAGCAGCAATTTTTATCCCAACATCATGATTCACCCTGCCAAATCGCACCATCAAAACACCCTCAAAGCCCCGAAAAAAGGCAGTGAACGTACTCAATCAAACCACAACAATCTTCAAGATCAAAGCAGACCATTCAGCTCAGAAAGCACCATCAATCACGCTTGGTACTGTCCGAACTGAGCCTGATAAAGCGCATCCTCCTGACCAGCTCTCACCTTGAGGTCAGAGCGAGGGAAAGAAACACAGAGAAGCGCGAAGCCCTCCTGGCGCAGATCCTCCTTCACACCCATGGCGTCGGGCTGATGGACCACACCCTCTTGGATCAGCGCAGCACAGGTGGTGCACACTCCCGCACAGCAGGAGCTGGGCACGGGTACTCCTGCATCTTCCGCAGCGGACAGAACCGTCTGATTGTCTCGGCACTGAAACTGATGCTGCTGGCCATCCAGCTCAATGGTGATGTCATAAACAGCTGAAGTGGTCTCGCTCATCATTGCTGGAACGTCCCCTTTGATGGCCTGATCCCAGCGTAAAGGGCCACTGAATCCAGTTCAGGGTTACAACATTCAGAACCGATCAAAAAAAAGCCGGCCAATTGGCCGGCTGAACAGAACAAACAGGTTGTCGGCCAGATCAAAGCAATCGATCAAGCCATTGCCGCGGCACCACCCACAACCTCAAGAATCTCCTGAGTGATGGCTGCCTGACGCGCCTTGTTGTAGTCAAGGGTGAGCGTCTTGGCGAGAGCCTTGGCGTTGTCACTGGCATTGTTCATGGCCGTCATGCGGCTTGCCAGCTCAGAGGCCGCAGCCTCCTGAAGCGATCTCAGCAGCTGATTCTGCAGGTAAAGAGGCAGAAGCGCATTGAGCAACTGATCAGGACTCTGCTCAAAGACAATGTCCGAAGGCAGCTGCGGCTGCGTGTTGGCCGGACCGGCACCCGACTCAACTCTGAGTTCTCCGTCTTTGGTGGTGAGACGGAAGATTTCATCATCAGCTTCTGCGATGCCCTGAGGATCCAGGGGAAGCAGAGTCTGGACGACGGGATTGCAGCTCACCAGGTTGATGAACTTCGTGTAGATGATCTCCACACGATCAGTGCTTTCGGAAAGAAATTCCGCGAACACTTCATTGGCGATGGAGCCAGCTTCATCGGCGGTGGGAACTTGCTCAAGACCAGTGAATGTGGCCTGGATCGGATAGCTCCGGTTGGTGAAGTAGCTGATGGCTTTACGACCGATCAGAACCAGATCAACCTTGTAACCCTTGCCCTGAAGCTCAGCAAAACGCATCTCAGTGCGTTTGATGATGTTGGCGTTGTAACCACCGCAGAGACCGCGGTCACCGGTGACAGCCACCAGGGTGATGGTCTCAACGTTGCGCTGCTCCAGCAGGGGCGCATCAGCGTCTTCGAAACGCATGCGTGCCTGGAGGTTTTCAAGCAATCGAGCCAGCCGATCCGCGAAGGGTCGACTGCGCAACACCTGCTCCTGAGCACGCCGCACCTTGGCCGCAGCCACGAGACGCATGGCCTCGGTGATCTTGCGGGTGTTTTTGACAGATTTGATCCGGTCTCGGATCTCCTTCAGATTTGCCATGTCTCAGAGCCTCAGTTGGCGGAAGCCAACATGGTGGAGGTGACTTCGGAGATGGCCT
>PVBE010796242.1_pt1 | contig 15470 bp, 8 predicted proteins | sample 1631181 | NCBI WGS metagenome assembly PVBE01 (sample SAMN08397723, study PRJNA350692) | Marine metagenome, whole genome shotgun sequencing project. | isolation source: water | place: Pacific Ocean | collected 2012-04 | reverse complement strand
GGCTTCGGTCTTCGCCATTGGCTTTAGTCTTCGCCTTTGGCTTCGGTCTTCGCCATTGGCTTTAGTCTTCGCCTTTGGCTTCAGTCTTCGCCTTTGGCTTCGTCTTAACAAGTCGTCCTGACCGTCGCGGCAAGCATCGCCTGCGGCTGCGATGAGAAGACCTTACCCCTATGTGCTCGAATGTTTCTGCAAACGTGTGCGGGGTATGGTCATTTCTTCGTTGCTCCTGGAAGTTTGATCTTGGCGCGGAATACCTGGTTGTCTCCGTTTTTATCGTGTTTTATGTAGACTATGAATCCGCCGCCAGCGCTGATGAGTCTCACTATATTGTCGCCGAGCGACGCGGTTTTCTGGGAGGTCGGATCTGTCATGTAGTGGAGACCCCTGCCGTCCGACAGGATCATCGCTGACTTTCCGGGCCCGGGTCCCACGGGAATCATGCCTTCGATAATCGCGTGCTCCGCGTTCTTTCTTCGGTCCCAGATGCGCAGGATGCTCTTGCGCTTGACGCACCCGTTGGGTCCGGCGTCTTTCTCCGTGTCAACATAATAGAGATATCGTCCGTCGGCGGTCCACTGCGGGTTGTAGTCGTCCAGCTTGGATCTCGAAGCCGGCGGGGCGGCGAGTTGCTTGTCGCTCTTGGTGTCGTAGAGAACGAAGACGCCTCGCCTGGCCTCCTGGCCGGCGTCCCGAGCCGGTGCAAGTAGGATCGGCAGCACGCTTGAGCCGGGGCACGGACTTCGCGGAAGGCCCATCAGGCCGATCTTTCTGAACTTTATTTTGTCGGCTGGCGAAACCACGATCTTGCTGTTGGCCGGATCAGGTCCTCTTTCACCCTTAGCCATCACTAACACGATCAGATTCTTGTCTTCAGCGTCGTACGTCGGGAAGATAATCGGTCCGCTCAGGTCAAGCTTGTTGACTTTGCCGGATTTTATGTCGTAAAGCCCCAGTTGCATTGTCCCTCTGCCCGGCCGGACCGGTTCGGCGCCGGCGCCTATGGGAATGACGAGCTTCTCGCCCTTGGCGTCGAACGGTAGCATAGATACGCAGGCGACAAAGAAATCGTCGGACCCGCACGGGGCTCCGGGCATTATCGTGTCCTTGCCGGTCTTGATGTCGCGAAGCGCTAACTGATATCCGCCTCTGGTCTCCTTGTTCGCCGCCTTAACGCGCCGCACGTAAAGCAGCATCTTGCCGTCGGGGCTCAGACGCATAGTGTGCATGCCGCGGTTGGCGTTAATCTTCCGCGAATCGTCGAGTTTGAATATCGGGGTCTCGTTTGTGAGCTTCACCCCAGGGGCTGGTTTGGCCGCTTGCGTTTGTGCTCCTGTTGCGGCTGCGATTACGAGCAGGCCGATAAGTTGGTTCACTGTTTTCATGGCGATCCCTTCTTTCAGGTTTGCTGTCCGCACAACGCTGAATACGGGCAGTATTTGCACCGGGGCGATTCTGCTTTTCCGAATTGATTGGTTCGTCGGGCGATTATCAGCTTTTCTGTGAGCTCGGCCAGGCGATTGTGGGCCTTCTTCAGGGCCGGTGGGTTCGCCGTAAACGTGTGCAGGGCTGCCGGTCGCAGGAAGTAGAGCGATGCGTCGGCGACCGGTTGGTCCAGGTACTTGCCCGCCGCTATTGAATACGCCAGCATCTGCAGTTCGTAGTTTCCCGCTCGCTGGGCGATCTGCTCGTCTCCGTCGACTCGGTCGGACTTGTAGTCGATCACGCGCCATGCGCCCTGGTCGTCGCAGTACATCAGGTCGATCTGCCCGCGTAGAGTCAGCTGCCCGGCGGTCAGCACGAAGTCCAGCTCGCGATATATCTGTCCGGCCGACGCAAGGTGCGACCAGAGATCGTGTTTGGCGAAGCTGGCGGTCATCTCGTCGAGTTCGATGGTCAGGGCGTTGATGTCCGCCGCATCGTCAAGGTCCATTTCCCACACCGCCTGGGAGATCAGGTCGCTGTTGGCCTGCGGATTGCTGAAGTCCAGCAGCTCCATGCACCTGTGATACAGCGTTCCCAGCGTCAACGGGTCAAGCGCCGCGCCGCCGGAGCCGCCGTTGCCTGAGGCCAGTGACGGGGCGGCCAGTTCGTATCGCCATCGGTAGAGCATCGGGCAGTGTGCAAAGTCGTTCAGGGCTGTGACCGCCACCTCCACCGATCCGATTGATGCGGGCAAGGGGCCGATCAGCGGCGGGGCGGCGAGCTCAGATTTGGCCGCGAGCATTGCTGATGCGACGTCCCGTGGTCCGGCGGCGTTTTCCAGAGCCTGGCGGCCGGGAGCCTTTCGGGCGGTCTGTTTCTTGGGCGGGCCGGGTATTACCCGGGCGATTCGAGCTTTGAATTCTCCGCTGCCGTAGGCGATGGTGTCCTGGCCTGCGTCTATTGCTCGGGCCAGGCCCAGAACTCCGTCGATCTGCGCCAGCGGGCTGGTCGAGCTGGTCAGGTCCCCATCCTTGTTTCGCATGTTGGCGCCGATGAGCACGAGGTGGTCCTGATGCCTGGTGATCGCGACGTACAGTTTGCGGATGTCTTCGGCCGCCAGGTCCTCGTTCTCGGCCAGGCTGGCCAGGCTGAACGACAGCGGTCCGAGCTCCTGGGCCTCGTCGGGATCGTCCGGATCGGGTTTGACGTTCAGTGTCCATCCCCAGTCCTTGCCCCGGTGCATCAGTCGCCCTACGAATCCGCGGCGTCCGGCGTTAAGGTCGGGCAGCACCAGCACGCCGAACTCCAGGCCCTTGGACTTGTGAATGGTCATCAGCCTTACGACATTGTCGCTTTCTCCGGCGACAACGGCCTGTTCATATCGCGACTCGCTCAATATCAATTGGTCGGTTCGCGTGATGAAATCCCTGAGCGACATTCCGTCGCGATCGGCGGCTGCGGCCCGGTCGGTAAGTTGTCGGATGTTGCCCACAAGCCGCTTGGCGCCGAACTGCGCCGCCAGCACCGCCAGATATCCGGTTTCATCGAGCAGTTGGGCCAGGAGTTCGTCTATGGCGACCGCGTTCTTGCGTTTAGCCAGTCGCAGGAGCATCGCCACGGTGAACTGCAGCGCCGCCAACTGCTCTTCTGAGAGCCCGCCGGCCAGCTCGCTATAGTCCAAATCGGCGAGTTTGGGCAGATACGGTCCTCCGCCGAGCGTTTCGGCGATGTGCATCAGTGCGTTGTCGTCCAGGGCGACCAGGCTGCTTCTCAGTACGCCGAACAGCGCGATGTCGTCCAGCGGATTGTCGATAAGACGAAGGGCGTTGAGAATGTCGAAGACTTCCTGCTGCTTGAAGAAGCCCGTGCCCGCCACCACGTAGTAAGGCACGTTGCGAATCTGGAGTTGGCGTTCGTATTCGAGCGAATGAGTCATTCGGCTCAGCAGTATGGCGATGTCGCGCGGCTGGACCGGACGCCACGATTCAGATTCGGAGTCCCAGACGAGCTTCTCCTTGTTTTCGATCATTTCGGCGATTCGCTGAGCGGTCAGCGCCGCCTGGGCGGTCGACGCCTCTTCGGAGTTGTCGATAGGCGTATCGCGGTCGGCCAGGAGTATCTCGACCGACTCGTGGGGGGGCGTTTCGGTCCGGTGGGCGCTTATCGTTTCGTACTGTCGGCCCATGAGCGGTTCGAACAGGGCGTTTACAAATTCCACGCCCGGTCGATGCGTGCGGAAAGAAAGGTCCAGCGATTCGCTCCTCCCGCCGCCCAGGAGGCTGCAGGTGTTTTCGAACTCGTCCACGTCGGCTCCGCGGAATCGGTAGATGCTCTGCTTGGCGTCGCCTACAACAAATGCGCTGGTCGGTTCGCCGCGGCTGGCGGAGACCAGTTCGGCGAGCATCTGGAGCTGGAATGCGTCGGTGTCCTGGCATTCGTCGATAAGGATCTGCTCTATTCCTCCGGCCAGTTGGCGCCGCACGTCCGGGTTTGATCGTATCAGGTCTCCAGCGTGTACGATAAGGTCGTTGAAGTCCAGCACGCCCCGGGTTCTCTTGGCCGATGCGTATCGTGCTTCGGCGTCGTCAGCCAGACTCGCCAGTGCGACCAGCGACTCAGCCGACCTGCGATCCATTTCATTTAGCGTTTCGGCGTAGGGCGCGTAGGTCTTCAGGATTTCCTTCAGGTCCCGTATCTTGTGCCGGAGGGCCATGGCGTCTTCTTTTGATCCCCAGGCGGCTTTGCTGCCTACGGTGCCGATCATAAATTTGCAGGCCAACGTGAAGTTCTCAGACGTTCTGGCCGAATGGTCGGCGATGATCTCGTTTACAACGGGCATGAGCGTATGGCGTTTGACAGCCAGTTTATCGCCCGGGTCGTCACACTCCTGATCGTTGATGCTCTGGGCGAGTCTCGCCAGTTCGGCGTCCTTGTCCATCCGCGACCACGCGGCGAGTCGCTGGCGCTCCAGCAACGCCTCCCATCGGGCCGTTACGTCGTCCGGGTCGCGAAAGTTGTCTGAATCGAGCAGTTGTCGCTCCGATACGAGCGTTGTCAGCAGTTCGACCACCGCGGGATAGGGCAGGTGCTGCAGCAGCGCGGTGAGTTTGAGGTCGTTGGCTTCAGCCGCGGCGAGCATGGACGAGTCGCACGCATCCTCCAGGAGCTTGGAGACCAGCAGGTCGTCGGCGCAAACCGCGAAGTTCGGGTCGACGCCGGCTTCAATCGCGTGTGCTCGCAGCAGCGATGCGCAGAAGCTGTGTATGGTCGATATTCTCGCTTCGGGCAGTTCGTCGACCCAGGCCCGGAGTTGGGCCTTCTGGGGTCCGGAGGCCTTTTTGGCGTCGGCCAGCAGCATCTTGCGGACTCGCTGTGACATTTCGATTGCGGCTTTGTCGGTGAATGTAAGAGCCACCAACCGTCGCAGCCCCGCGGCGTCCGGGCCGGCGTTTGTCAGAAGTTGGGTGTATCGTTTGGCCAGGACAAAAGTCTTGCCGCAACCGGCTCCGCTCCGCAGCGCCATACTCTGTGCGGCGCAGTCGATTGCGGCTGTTTGCTGGGTGGGCGTGAGTTTCAGTTCGCTCATGATCGGCCCTCCGCCGGCGGGGCCGCCTTTACTTCGGCGCGGGTCGGAGAGAACTGGCATATCTGCCTGAACGGGCAGTACGACGGGCAGTTGTGGGTCGGGGTCAGATCGAAACGACCCTGGCCCATAGCGGTTATGAAGTCCGCCACGCTCTGCATCGCGGCCTGGTTGACTGCTTCGTATCCGCCGAGTTTTGCGATGCTCCTGTCTGACGTTCCTTTCGAGAAGTCCAGCGTCTTCCTGCTGCGTCCCGAGCCGATTCGGTGGAAGGCTCCGCCGGCGGGGGCGCCGGGCAGTATCTTGGCGGCGGCGGCTGAGTACAGGGGCAGTTGCAGGTTGCGTCCGTCGGCGATGTCCGCCGCTGAAGGCAGGGCGCCGGTCTTGTAGTCTATGATCGTAAGTTCGTTTGAATCGGCGCAGTCCACGCGGTCTATCTTGCCTCGCAGGCGAATGTCTCCGGCGTCGGTGTGCAGCTCGACGGCGTCGGGGCTGCTCATTCCGTCAATAGGTTCGTCAGGTCCGGCGTCCAGGCCGAACGCCAGTTCGAAGTGCCCGCAGCGTCCGGTCGGTTTGGCGTCTTTCAGCGACAGCAGATAGTTCCGCATCTGCGTGTGCATCTGATCTCTCTGTATGCGCCACAGCGACGGATAAGGCGCCACGGCCTCCAGTGGTTCGGAGAGTTCGTCGACGGCGTCTTTGAGCGTATCGGTCATCTTCTTGTTGTCGACGTCCGACGGTTCGACCGGTCCGCCAGCGTCGTCGAACAGGCGTTTCATGGTGGCGAACAGGACATCGTGAACGAACTGCCCGCGCGAGGTCGGCTGGAGCATTCGCTGGGGAACCGCAAGCGGCGCCAGGCCCAGAACGTATCTGGCGAAATACCGCCAGGGACACTGGCCGAACGTATTTAGCGAACTGGCGGAGAATACGACGTGGTCGGGGTACCTGTGTTTGAGTTCTGCGGTGAGTTTCTCATCGTCCAGCCGCCCGTCGAATGCGTCCGGCGGGCCGGCCCGCCAGCGTTTGTACGCCGCCCAGACCCCCGCCGACAGGGCGGTGATCTTGCGCGGGTCGTTTCGCGCGATCCAGGCGGTCGCCGCGTCGCAGGGCGATCCGTTCGGGTCGAACCATCCGGCCGACGCTGCGGTAAGCGCGTCGCGGGCGCAGGCGATCTGTCCGGGCTCGGGCAGGAACTCGCCCAGCGGAATGTCCTTGCACAGCCCCTTGGCCTGCAGAGTGTCGAGCCCTCCGATCGGCTCCAAAAGCGATGTCAGGAAGCTTCCGGCGCCGGCGGGGCGGCCGGACGAGTCGGAGGTTACACAGGTCAGCGTAAGCGACTTGTCGGCCCGGCTGGCGGCGAGATAGAACAGCAGCATTTCGCGTGAGGCCAGGTCGCCGCGGCTGTCCAGGGCTACTCCGTGGTCCGACCACCTTAATCTCTGGGCCTCGCCAAGCAGGGAGCTGTCGGCCAGCTTGGGCGGGAAATGCCCTTCGCCCAGGCCGATCAGGAACACGTGCTGGTATCGCAGGGCCCTGGCGTCCAGCACGTCCATGACATCGACCAGTGATTCGCACCGCGGGTCGGGGAAAGACGCCTGCGACAGTGCGGTTCGCAGACCGGGGCAGGGGGGCGGTTCGTCCAGGTCGCCGATGAGTTGCTCGAGCGCCGACAAGGCTCGAAGGTCGCGGGCCACCAGGGCCGGGTCGTCCAGGTGGACAACAGTTTGGGTCACGCCGAGCGTGTCGGCCAGCGGCAGGGGGTTTCCGGCGGCGGACTGTATCGCGTCGAACAGGGCTTCGAGCAGGGCGGCGGCGGAGGCGATTCGCTGTGGGGTTACTTCGATCGGGCCGAGCTTCAGGAATCCGGCGGTTTGCGGGTCTTCGTCGTCAGGGGCGTTTTTGGCGGCGATCCACGCCAGTCGGTCGGCCGCCTGGGCGTAGGATGAGCGGCCCTCAAGCACGTTTCCCTGGCGGATTATCAGTTCGGCGACCGATGCGTCGGTGGCGTCGAACGAGCCGAGCGCCTCGGGTCGGAAATAACTGTTGGATATTACTCGCAGGACGGATGTGTGCGAGAAGCGGTCGACGGATTCGGCGGTGTCCAGGAGGAAACGGATCACAGGCGATTCCGAAAGGCTCCCTGATGTTTGGGATATCGGGACGTCGTGCAGGGCGAATACCCGCTCGAGCGTCTGTCCGTAGGGAGTAAGGGATCGGGCCAGAACTGCGATGCTTCCCGGCGCGGCGCCGTCCAGCAGCAGTTGCTTGATTCCTCGCGCCGCGGCGGCGACTTCGCCCTCGGCGTTAGGGGCGGAGATCACTTTCAACCCCTCGGGCGGATCGGTTGTCTCCGCGTCGAGATCGAACAGCGTTTCGCCCAGCCGCCCCAGGCTCGCCGGTTCGGATGTTTGCGGGCGCGCCTGGATCACCGCAACCCGGTCGCCGAACAGCCTGCGGATTGCGTTCAACGTGCGGCGCGTCCAGAACCACATCCGGTCGCGTCCGTCGTCGTCGAGCGTCAGGGTTATCAGGATTCGCCGGTTCTTGCGGCTTACCAGGTCGAGCATCTCCAGTTGGGTCGGGGTGAAGTCGGTGAATCCGTCGACCGCCAGTGCGGTTACGCCGCCCAGGCCCGGCAGGTCGCTGTCGCCTTCGTCAAGCGCCTGGACAAGTCGGTCCCGGGCCAGCCAGATCTGTCCCTCAACGTCGAACAGTCCGTCTTTCTGCAGTTGATTCTGGTAGCACTGGTAGACCTCCAGCAGATCGCGTTCCTTGGCCGGTCCGGACCGCACCGCCGGCGCAAGCGTCTGGGGATCTATCGCCGCTCGCTTGAGTTCGGCGATCGCCCGGTCCAGGGATACCGCCAGTCCGGGCGTGTCGGCGACTGCAGCAAGGGCCTTGAGTTTTCCGCCGCGAACCAGTTCCGCCACGACCGCTTCCAGAACCAGATGCCGCTGGAACGGGGAGATTCGCTTACCGGGCGCCCCTCCGGCGGCCAGTATGCCCGCGGCCAGGCGGAAGAAGGTCCTCACTTTTGTTCCGGCCAGGGCGCCGTTCTCGCTGCGGGCCAGCAGGCGTTTGCGAAGGTGATTGCCCGCGGCGGCGTTTGGCGCCACCAGCATGCACGCGGGCTGACCGTCGTCTGCGATCATGCTGCTGTAGATATCCAGCGCTGCGCTGGTTTTTCCGCACCCCGCCGGACCGGTCAGGACCACTACGGGCTCTGGTGTGTCGTTAATCTGTTTCTGAAGCTCGTTGTGTGTCATTGAACGGTTTTGCCCGGGTCGCTACTTGTCGGACTTGGGCGTTTCTATCGTTACGATTTTGAAATTACCGATTGTGTTAGCCACCGTGAACATCGAATCGCTTACGCCGTCTCCGGTCGCCAGGGCGATGTGCCCGGTGGTGAATCCTTCCAGCGCCGAGTCGAGCCCGACCCACTTGCCGGCGATAAACGCTCGGTTCCAGGCGTGCGGACCGAACACGTTTCGGTGTTCTCCGAACTCGTCGACGTACGCCAGGCCCATTACGACCTGTGCGGGAATTCCGACGGCGCGGCAGAGGGCGGCGGTCAAAACGGCGTGTTCGGTGCAGTCGCCTTCGCGGCTTTGGGCTACTTCCAGTGCGGTGGCGTATCCGACCGACAGGTTCTTGATCTTAACGTAGGTCGCAACGAACTTTTCGATTCTCTCGACCGCGGTGGCTGCGTCTTTGGCGTCTCCGATCGCCTTGGCCGCCAGCTCCTTTATTGTCTTGTGGTCGCTCTGCACGTAGCTGGACGACTTGAGTGCTTCGAGGGCGGCGGTATCTTTTCCCTTGTACTTCAACGGTGCGTTTTTCGCCGCGGGCGTCGGGTTGATCGACAGGGTGATCGTCTTGTCCTTGGCGGTTTTCACGCTCTGGTTGGCGTCGGCGAGGAATTCGGGAGTCGCCTGGGATGAACTGGGCTTTATCGTGTAGACCAGCGGTCCGGCGAGCTTTTTCGCCGTCAGGTTCGTGGGGCTCGACAGGATAACCTTCGACATCAGGTCGATCGTTTCGTTCGACGCCATCGCCACGGCCCGGCTGCAGTCGATCATCTCTATCTTCATGCCCATTGCCGGCATGATGGACTTCAGCGGGGTGAACTCATCGTCAACGTAGCTCGTGGCGTTGATCGAGCCCATCGAGCTTTGCATTACGGTTTTTACTTCCGTCAGCATTACGACCCTGCCCATCAGGTCGACTTTGCTCTTCTTGCCCACTTTGCTTGTAACGTCGCGTTTGCTCAGCGTTGAAGGGTCGAAAACGACTGTCTTGATTTCGGTTCCCGGTTTCAGGCCCGCTTTGCGTTCGGCGATCAGGCGTCCGTGGCTCATCAGGGCGCCCTTGGGCCAGGGCATCTGGCGTTCCTGCGACATCCCGGCGACCTTCATCACCACTTTCAGCTTACCGTCGTTGCCGACGTCGCCCTTGGTTATGATCTGCCCGAGGGGCCCCTGGGTGATCTTCAGCGAGAAGCCCAGCGGTTTTCCGCCGGGCGTTTCGATCTCCAGCGTGTCGGCGACGATGGTTATATCCATTCCGCCCCTGGACAGAGTCATGGACATCAATACTTTTGTCATCGCCTTGCCGTCGGCGATCTTGAATGTCGCTATGGAGTGCCCGACCTTTTTCCCGTCCATCAGCACGGCCATGTATTGCGTGCGTTCGAGTTTGCTTGAGGTGTTCGGCGCCCCGGCCGCGACCGCAGTCGCTGAAAGCGTCAGACCCAGGAATATCGCCAGCGCCCTTGCTGCAAGATGTTTCATGTGAACTGCCCTTTCTACTGAATTCCGAATGTGCGTAACTTCTTTGTAAGGCTTAACGTTCCCGGCTTCAAGCGCATTGTGCTCAATCGTAAAACTTATCGAGCACCGCCAGCCAGTCTTTGGCGTCCTTACCGGCGACAAACGCCATCCTGAGCTTCTTGGGCGTCGGGTGCATGCTGGCGTATTTTATCCCGAATTTACGCATATTCTTCGTCCCGCGGTGCTCCCCGTAGAACTCCACGGCCCGGCGGAAATGGTCGGTGATCACTTCCTTCTGCTCGCTGAGCGACGGGACGTACATCTCGCGGCCCCTGGCCAGATCGCACCATTGGCGGAAGAACCACGGATTGCCCAGACCGCCCCTGGCCACCGAGACCGCGTCAACGCCGGTTTGGGCGAACATGTCCATCGCCGCCTGGGCGCTCATCAGGTCGCCGGAGCCCACGATGGTTTTGTCCGGGAATCGCTGCTTGACCGAGGCGATGAAATTCCAGTCCGCCGGACCGTGATACCTGGTCTCCACGCTTCGCCCGTGTACGCATATACCCGCCGCTCCGGCGTCGAAGGCGCCTTCGGCGATCCGCCAGAACGCTTCATGCTCGCGGTCCGATTCGTAGAACGCTCGCCTGAGTTTCAGCGTGACCGGTGTTTTACCGGCTGCGGCGACAACGGCGCGCGTGATGTCGATCGCCAGTTCGGGGTGGCCCATGATGTGTCCGCCTCGCCGGCGTCGAAGCGCCTTGCGGACCGGGCAGGCGAAGTTCAGGTCTATCACGTCGAACCGGCGTCTGTTGAGGAGTTCGGCGGCGGCGGCCATCGTGGGCGGTTCGTTGCCGATGATCTGCCCGGCGATGGGGTGGTCGTCTTCGTCTGATTGCGAGATGAATTGCGGTTTGTTCGGTTTGACCAGCAGGCACCGGTCGAGGATCATTTCGGTGGCGCAGAATGGGGCTCCCAGTGCGCGGCAGGCCTGGCGGAAGGGCAGGTCTGAGTATCCGGCAAGCGGGGCCAGCAGCACCGGGAAGTCGATTTCGACGTCGCCGATGCGAAAAGTTTTTAGTAGGTCGGACATCGCTACAGTATAATCCGGTGAACACTGGATTTGGAGTACAGATGCTGCGATCACTGACAATTTGCATATTAGTTGGATTGGGACTGCTGGCCTTCTCGATGATATTGAGCCCCCCAACGCCGCGGACCGATGCCGCCGCGGCGCCGGCGACGCGCCCGGCTCCGGCGGGGCGGATCGCGTATATGCCCGGAAAGACCGTCGGCGAGGTCGTAAACGAGGAGATAGACGAATCGAGCGGTCTGGCGTGCGGGCGGGGCGCCAAGAACGTTCTCTGGACGCACAACGATTCGGGCGACAAACCTCGCATATTCGCAATCAGTCACACCGGCGCTGATCTGGCGACGGTAAGCATCACCGGGGCGTCTGCGCGTGACTGGGAGGATATGTGTGCGTTTGCGATCGGAGGCAGGAGTTTCCTGATGCTCGCCGACGTTGGCGACAACGCCGCGATGCGAGGGGGCTGCACGCTTTACGTTGTGCCCGAACCGAGATTGAATCCCAGGCGGCGGGGCGGGAAGCTGACTGTACCGGTTGCGATGAAGATCAATTTCAAGTACTCCGACGGCGCCCACAACTGCGAATCGACGGCGGTCGACACTACTTCAAGAACGATCTACCTGGTCTCCAAGGAGAAGGGGCCGGCCTGCAAGGTTTACGCGATGGCCCTCCCCGCCAGGTCGCCGAAGAAGATTCAGATAGTCCGGCCGGTAGCGACGCTGCTGATACCGACGACCACCGCGATGGACATTTCCCCCGACGGTTTGCGGGCGGTGGTGTGTACGTACGGACATGCCTACGAATACGTCCGCCGCGCCGAGGAGACCTGGACACACGGATTCTCCCGCCCTCCTCGCAAAATAGCACTTCCGTATCGCAGCCAGGGCGAGTCGATCTGCTACGGTTCCGACGGGAAAACGCTGTATCTGACCAGCGAAAACCTGCCGGTCCCGCTGATAAAGATCGCCCCCAAGGCCCCGACCACGAAACCGGCGAAGACCAGCGTATCGACCGGTTCCCCCCGGAACTGAAGTCCAGGCGGTCGGCGTGTTCGACATCACCAGATTGATGCGTTACCTGGCGATTGCCCCGCCGTCTTTGCTTATCGAAAACGCCCGTCGAGATTTACCCAGGGCGTTGCGCATGCTCAGCAGCAGATCGATATCGCCGTGATCGCGAATGTTGTCCTTTCGCCCCTCGCAGAAAGCCAGCAGCGTTCCCTTGTTCGTGACCACCATCGCCGGAATACGATAGGCTTTGCACCCCTCGGCGCCGTACGTGTAGAGATTCTACTTGTACGGTTCAGCCGAGGCTTTTTTTCTCCGGCTCTGACCCTGGCCCCGGACCGGACGGTCAATTTCCACGCCGGTGCGGTTCTTGGGGTCGTATTCCAGGAGGGGATCGGTGCGCCCTTCCAGGTACGCGCTGGAGACCACGGTGTTGGCGTCCAGCCAGAGCATTACGCGGTGGAACTCCTCGGGGGTTATTCGTTTCCTGTGTGAACCGAGCATCAGCTTGCCCAACTTCGATTCGCGGGCTCCGAATCGACCCGGAATGAAACGGTGCGCGCCGTGAGGCTTGTCGAAGAACCCGTCGCGGGAGCGGGCCCGCCATAGATACCCGACCAGCGGGCCGGAGGGCTTCCTGTTGTAGTGCCATTCGTCAATACCGTTGAACGTGAAATTCTGGAGGCCCTTTTTCTTCTTCTTGTGGCAGCCCAGGCATTTGGTCTGGAACACGGTGTCATGCACGAGCTTCTTGTACGACATCGGATTACTTCCGCTGACCTCGGGGACGATTTTTCCCGGAGCCCGTTTCGCCGCCAGCGGAACCGGACCCCTGCCAGCCGGAGCACTGCCCTTACGCTCGTGGCAACCGTTGCATGTCAACTGCTCGCCCGGATGCACGTACGTGCCGCTGCGCATCGACTGGACCGCCAGACCGTCTGAATCCAGGGCCTGGAAGTAGATCAACCGCTCGACCGGAGCTTCGAAATACGCACTGCCGTCGGATTCCACCGGAACCGCGCCGAGGACAACGCGCTTCTGGACGTGCAATGCGGTGTGCCTGAAGGGCCTGGGAATGTACTGGAGGATGCGAATGGACTTGATTCTCGTTCCCTCGGGCCACTGGTCGGACGAGTTATAGACGTCTGTCACAAGAATCGAGGCTCGTTTGTGATCGTCGGAGCCTCGACGCTCGCCCTGGTGAGTCCGCGTGGGAATAACCGTCTCCCTGCGACGCGGGCGAAGCGGGCGGGGAGATACCGGAATGCCCCGCTTGTTGTCCCAGTCGCAGATCAGCAGTTCGTTGCCGAATTTGTCGAGCAGCAGGATCTTGTCGCGGTTGGTTATCAGGTAGTAATCCTCGCTCAACGGCCAGGGGGTGAAATACTCGTCCTGGGCCTTGTATCGCACAACGTCCCTGCCCTCGTGCGGAAGGTCCGTTCCGCCGATGATGCGCACCTGCGACATCATGTGGTCGTCTTCGATGTTCGTGTCGATAAGGATCGGCACGCCGGGCAGAACGCGATGATGACCGCCGGCGATCGCCACGTATTTGCCCGGCGAGCCGGTTATTGGGCGAATGTGAATCTCCGCCCAGGGCCTCGCGGCGCGTCCGTCGCCCTGCACGCCGGGCTTTGGACCGTTCTGGAGCCTATGGTGCGGGTAGGGGTAGTTCCCGTGCGGAGCCCGCGGGTCGCGACCGTCGGGATAACACGTCCAGAGATGATGCGCCGAGTCCCAGTTCCGGTCGAGATAGTCCCAGCGTGAGTAGACAATTCGCCCATCGTGATCGACCACTGGATGGTACTCCGCCGACTCGTGCCAGCTTATCGCAAAGGCGTCCGACCCGTCGGCTTTCATGGACCACAGCATCGTCGCCCAGCCGCCGCAGCGGTCGGCCTTGCGGTTCCAACCCTCGTCGCCGGCGTTGGGGGCGTAGTCGCAAACGTACACGATTCGCCCGCCGGGCAGCCACGAAGGGAACCCGTTGCTGTAACCTTTGCTGGTCAGCTTGACCGGGTCCGAACCGTCGAGGCGCACCTTGAACACGTGCGTCGGCCCGTCGCCAAGATCGTATCCTCTGGTCTTCTTCTTCTCCCATGGCACGTCGGGGTCGGTGAACGTCTGGGCGGCGAAGACAGCTTCCTTTCCGTCGTACGACAGGTCGAATGCGCTGTGGAATCGACGTTTGGCCCGTTGGGATTCGTTGAACACGTTACGTAGCTTCGGCTTGCCCGATTTCCAGCCGGACAGGACGACAAGCCCCTCGCCCTTCATTTTCATAGATTGAAAACCCATGTACTGCCAGTGGCTCCCGCGCCGGACCCCCGGGTTTGTCGCCACGCCGACGCCCATACCGCACGCCGAGAAGATGATTTCATCGAAGTTCAGCAGGGGGTTGGCAAGGGCGATCGTTCGCCGCAGTCGGCAGATGTCGGCGAACAGTGTTTTGCGTTCGGGCGAGTCGAGTTTGACGCTGCGTCCCCTGGCGACAAGGGCCGAAAGCTGCTTGCCCAGGCCGGCCAGAGATTTATCGCCGCCGAGCGTATTGATATGATCCAGCAACGCGCCGGTTCGCCGCAGAACCGTATCGACCGGATCGCGATCGGTATCCCAGATCAGGCAGTGGTTGTTGTGATACGGGAAGCTAGGGCGTCCTTTGAGGACCGCCTTGCCGTTCTTCAACAGCGGAACGGAATTCGCCCCGGCCGCCGATTTGCGATCGGCCAGACGCTTGTACTCACTGTCCCAATACTCGCGTATCGCCGGGCTGATCGGCGCCGGTGTTTGCCCCGGCGCCGGTGCGGTTCGGGAGGCCAGGAGCGTTAACATCGCCATGGCGAGAGCTACTATCGGCAACTTGCGATCTGTCATGTGCATTGGCCTCTACATCTCGTTATCGGTTCATTTCGCCGAGACGCTATAAACGCCGAGCCTGTCGCCGTAGCGAATATAAAGCTTCCCGCCGCATACTACCGGATGGGCCCAGGTGGGGCGTTTGCCCGGGGTGGCGATCTTCAGGCGTCCGGTTACTTCGAATCCGCTGTCAGTTGCTTTGGCCAGAGCCATCTTCCCGTCGTCGGAGTAGAGGTAGAACATCCCGTCGGCGAATGTCAGGCAGGCGTTGGGGTACTTGTACGACGATCGCACCGGGAACGATCTTGATACGGTCTTGCCCGATTTGAAGTCGACGCAGACCCACGGCGCCCGTCTGCTGCCCAGTTCGGCGTATCCGTAAATCCGCCCGCCGTCGAGAATGATTCCTCCCTGCTTGTTGTCGAGCGTGGCGTTGTGCCACTGCATCTTCACCGAGCATTTGTCGCCGGAAACGTTGAGCTTCAGCAGGGTGGTTCCCTTCTTTACGCAGCCGGTGACGATAAGGAAGCCGTCGTGGAAAACCGGCGTGGTGATGTTCTCGTCGTAGTAGACCTTGTGCGGATACCGCCACAGCAGCTTGCCGTCCGACGCCCGCACGCCGACTATCGATTCGGACATCGCGGTTACTATCTGCTTGAGACCCTTGTGCTCGATCAGGATCGGCGATGCGTAGCCGGGTTTGTCTCCGGCGCCGGTGCACTTCCAGATCAGATCGCCGG
>PVBE012621285.1_pt1 | contig 15474 bp, 8 predicted proteins | sample 1631181 | NCBI WGS metagenome assembly PVBE01 (sample SAMN08397723, study PRJNA350692) | Marine metagenome, whole genome shotgun sequencing project. | isolation source: water | place: Pacific Ocean | collected 2012-04 | reverse complement strand
TGATCGGGTGACATGGTGAGTTTAGCCGTGACAAAGGCCGGTCCCAGGACAAAAAAGACCATGCCAAACGTGCTGGGAGTATCCAGTCCCAACGGCATGGCGGTCACGCTTTGAGAACCGGTGCGCCGTGCTAAACGAAAAGCCATCCAGAAGAAGAGCAGATCTCCCACCACCACCCCGATGGCAGTCCCTGGAACCATGTGTTCGAGTGCAAATTTTGCAGGAAATGCAAAAACAATTGCTAGCAGGCTGACGGTTAGCAAAAGATTGGCGACATTGTCTAACATCAAGCCAAAGAAGGCATTAACGTCGCCTGGTGCAGCCCATTGATAGCGCGATTTACTCACAGAGCGGTCCGTAGGCACGGATTTTGCGGATCACAGAAGCTGTGAGTGTAAATGGGTCATGGAGCGCTGTCAATCATTCTGTTTTCCGGACTTTTACGGCAAATCGCCCAGGATTCTCCCTTAGTGGGGGGGTGTAGCCTGGATGCAACCGGTTGGATGAGGCAGCTTCCCTGAACTTTATTCAACGGAGTTCGTATACAATGAGATGTATCATGCATAGAACACCTGGAAAACGCCCCGTTTCAGCAGCACAGATGAGCGATGAGGAGCTCCTGGTCTGCTATCGCGAAACCGGAGATCGAGATCTCTTTTCGCTGCTGGTCCAGCGGTATGAGCGCGAGTTATATAGTTACCTGCGCAGGTACCTGGGCAATGCTGAAATGGCAGAGGATGTTTTCCAGGCGACATTTTTGAAGATTCATTTGAAAGGCGACCAGTTTGAAGAAGGTCGTCGTTTTCGTCCCTGGCTTTATACGATCGCCACACACCAGGCGATTGATGCACAGCGGCGCAATAAACGACATCGAAATGTCAGCCTGGATGCCGGCAATCGTACCCAGCATGGAGACGATACGGTCAAGCTGATGGACCTGTTGATTAGCCAGGATCCAAATCCATTTGATAATGTTGCTGAAATTGAACGAGCGCAATGGGTCGAAGAGGCGTTAGATCAACTCAGCGATCCCATGCGTAGCGTGGTGAACCTGGTTTATTACCAGGGAATGAAATATCGAGAAGCGGCAGAAGTCCTGTCGGTTCCCGTGGGAACAGTAAAGAGTCGCCTGCATGCGGCTATTTTGAAATTGAATGAAGTATGGCACCGTACCCACGTGCCTTAACGAACAGGTTTGAGAATTCATGCGTGAAAAGTTATTGGATTACCTGGTAGGTGGTTTGGATAGCCAGGAGTGCGAGCAGGTACGCAAGGCACTCGAGGAAAATCCGCTGCTGGAACAGGAATTGAACTTGCTGCAGCAGTCCTTGCAGCCGTTGGAATCTTGTCGTCATTATGAGCCTCCGGCTGATCTCAGGCAAAGAACGCTGGACCATGTCATGGAGTCCGGGCAACCAAAAGCGACACCAGCTGGCCTGGATCGATCGATGTGGCATGGTTCCACACGTCATCCTGAAGCTCAGCTGGCTGGCGCCTCCGCCGCCACTTCTCGGTGGACTATCCTGGACGTGGTCGTGGCCAGTTCCATCCTCGTGACGGCATTCCTGTTGTTCTTTCCCCTGGTAATGAATAGTCGTTACGCCGCTCAACTGCGCGGGTGCCAGCAGAACCTTCAGCAACTGGGTGTTGCCCTGCATGAATACAGCGATCTGAACGAAGGATTTTTCCCCCATGAGATCGGGGATCACAAGGGAGCCGTTGCAGGAGCTTATGCGCCGGTCCTTTATAACAATCAATTTGTGAAACAACCGCGAGTGTTCCTGTGTCCAGCGGTGCCAGACCAGGAGAAATGGGCCGGCTGGACCCCTCCCACGCCGCGTGCCCTGGACGAGGCAACGGAAAAGGAACTGGTGAGCCTGCAGCGCCAGATGGGTGGCACGTATGGCTATAACCTGGGGTACTGGTCCAAGGGACGATATTTTCCACCACGCAACCTGCGGCGCTCGTTCTATCCCATCATGGCAGATGTTCCCAGTCCCATGCTGTTGGGTCGTCGTAGCAGTAATCATGGAGGAAATGGTCAAAATGTGCTCTTTGAAGATGGCCATGTGCAATACCTGTCGGACTCACAAATCAGTCCTCGCAAGGACGCCATTTTTTACAGTGACCGTGGCCGGGTAGAACCCGGGCGCCATCGCTACGATGCGGTGATCGGTGAAAGTGATCATCAGTTCCAGGATCGATAGGTTGATGATTAGCTAGCAGCGCTCGAGTGGTCCGCTGCTTTTCTTCGTTGTGGCCTGGCTTAAAGTCGTGGTCCTTGGTGGTTTCTGCAAGGACCATTCTTCCTGCTCGTTCTTGCTAGCAGATCCCGCCGCATGTCCCGTTCTGGTGCCCTAATCCGCTGTTGCTCTGCCAACCTGTTTATTGGTACTCTCTGCCCGCGCCGATGGAATGCGCAGAGGTTTATAGGTGCATTCCGGGTGTGTTGATTCATGGCAAACGTCTTGCCATCCAGAGGTTATTTGTATCGGCTGCGCGAAACGTCGTAGGACGGTTCGTTGGCTGCCAGAAGATATTTTCACCAGAAGCTTACCTTTTGTATTAGCCCGCGAGGTCATGACGATGAGAAGAGATGGTTTAGGGTACCAGCAGTTGACAGGAACAGCGCGTGGGTTCGCTTGGATGCTTGTAGCCGTCGTGCTCGGCATGCCATCGTTGGTGGTTGGCCAGGAGGCTGAGTGGATCTGGTGGGCAGACCATCCCAAGGCTGAGGTACCTGAAACAGTTTGCCACTTCCGAAAATCTTTCACGGCGGAGCAGCCCGAGAGTTGTCGGATTGAGATGGTGGCCGATGATGAATTTGAACTGTTTGTGAACGGACGTCGTATCGGCCGGGGCAACAGCAGTAAGCGATTGGCCAGTTTTGACGTAAGTGCTCATATCAAGCCGGGTCGCAATACGGTTGCCGTCTGGGTCAGTAATCGTACTGGTTCCACGGCAGCACTGGCAGCGCGTGTGATGGTCAAGGAACGTGAGAGTGGTTGGGTATCGCACTCGACAAACGACAGTTGGTTATCGAGCCTGAATGCGTTGCCACTATGGAATACAAGTGTTTATACGGATCGTCGCTGGAAAGCTTCTCAATCATTTGGCAAGCTGGGAGATACGGCTCCCTGGGATATCCAGGAGGGTGTCGCCACGGAGGAACGTGACCGTGCTGAGAGATTTCGAGTAAGCGAGGATTTCGAAGTCCGTCGCCTGATTGACGACGATTTGACAGGTTCCTTGATCGCCATGACCTTCAACGAGTTCGGTCATGCGATCTTGTCCCAGGAAAATGGTCCGCTGCTGTTGGCCTATGACAGCAACGGTGACTTTCAATTGGACAAGGTGCGAACCTACTGTGAACAGGTAACCAGTTGCCAGGGTATTTTGGCCCTGAATGGCGAGGTCTTTGTCACGGGTACGGGACCGGATGGATATGCGTTGTATCGACTCTCGGATGAAGACCACGATGGGGTCTTGGAACGAGCGCGGACTCTCGTGAAGTTCCAGGAGCAAACGGGTGAGCATGGGGCCCACGGTATTGCGCTGGGACCCGATGGCATGTTGTACGTCGTGCTGGGAAATCATATTCAACCCAAGCGCGAATACGAGACATCGAGTCCTTACCAGAATCCTTACGAGGGTGACCTGGTCCAACCACGTTACGAGGATCCCGGCGGGCATGCGGTAGGTATTAAGGCACCGGGCGGTGTTGTGCTGCGTGTCACGGTCGAAGGTAAACAGCTCCAGCAGGTGTGTGGTGGTTTACGCAATGCCTACGACCTTGCCTTTACCGAGCAGGGTGATTTATTTGTTCATGATTCGGACATGGAATCGGATCGAGGATCGTTGTGGTATCGTCCAACCCAGCTTTATCATGTCACCGAGGGTGCAGAATTTGGCTGGCGCAGTGGCTGGTCCAAGTGGCCCGAGTATTTCGTCGACAACATGCCCGCACTCCTGGATACCGGTCGTGGTTCTCCCACGGGAGCCGTGACCTATAACCACGTGGCTTTTCCCGCGCGTTACCGAGGAGCGATGTTCCTGGCAGACTGGTCCGAGGGTCGGATCCTGGCCGTTAAAACGAAACAGAGTGGGTCCAGCTATATTGCTAACAGCGAGGTGTTCCTGGAAGGCTCACCGCTGAATGTCACGGACCTGGCGGTTGCTCCCGATGGTGACCTTTACTTCATCACCGGCGGTCGCAAGACCAGTGGAGGACTGTACCGTGTTCATTGGAAGGGTGATGTGAACAAGTCAGCGATGGATCTTGGCCAGGGGATCAGTGCTGCGATTCGACAACCCCAGTTGCACAGTGCCTGGGGCCGCCAGAGTATTGCTCAAATTCAAACCCAGCTGGGAGATCGTTGGGCGCCCCTGCTGGTTAGCGTGGCTCGCAGTCCAGCAAATCCGGCCAACTATCGTACGCGTGCACTCGACTTCATGCAGTGGTTTGGCCCCTTGCCAACCCAGGAGCTTTTGGTGGAACTGGCCGCCACGAAAAACGAACAGGTCCGAGCCAAGGCCGCTTACCTGATGGGTCTTTATCCCACGCCAGAAACCCAGGCTGCACTGGTACGCCTCATGGAGGACAAGGATGGATATGTCCGTCGACGTGCCTGCGAGGCGCTGTTGCGAGGAGGTCAGACGACTTCGTTCGATAAACTTGCTCCCCTGTTGGCCTCCCAGGATCGTGCAGAAGCCTGGGCTGCTCGCCGTTTGCTGGAACGCATGCCACCCCATGAGTGGAAAGAACAGATGTTGGCCAGCGAAGATCACAGCGTCCTGGTGCGAGGTGCACTGGCCCTGATGATCGCCGATCCTAATCGACAAAATGCAGCGGCCGTGCTTGATCAGTTTAGCAAGGTGATGGCAGGCTTTGTCAGCGATCGAGATTTTATTGAAATGCTACGCGTGATGCAGGTCGCCATGATCCGAGGTGCGATTCAGCCGGAAGAGATGATTCCCCTGCGCAACCAGCTGGTGGAAGAATTCCCCGCAAGTGATCCTGTCATGAATCGCGAATTAATTCGCCTGCTGACCCATCTGCAGGCGTCGTCCATCATGGACCGTTACTTTGCCTACCTCGATTCTGACGTACCCAACGCGGACCGATTACACCTGGCCCTGCATCTGCGATTCCTGGAATCAGGATGGACCGGTGATCGCCGCATGGCGTTGCTGCAGTTCCTGGAGAAAAGCCAGCGCAACAGCAAGGGAAATGCGGTACCGCTCTACGTGATGCATGCCACGCGAGATTTCTGCCGTTCCATGACAGCCGAGGAAAGTCGATTGGTACTCTCCAAGGCCAGCGACTGGCCCAACGCCGCCCTCGGAGCCCTGTTCCAGGTGCCCAAAGAGTTGGATGCGGAATTGCTGGGTTACATCAAGGATATCGACCAGGCGATCGCCGATCGTAGTGGTGATACGATTACCCGATTGAAGGTAGGTATCATCGCAGTCCTCTCCCGCAGTGGTGACCAGGAATCGATGAAATACCTGCATGAAATCTGGAAACGTGAACCTGAATTGCGCCAGCCTATTGCTCTCGGCCTGTCCCAGCAACCTGGTGGATCGAACTGGTCCTACCTCTTGCATAGCCTGGCGGTCGTGGAAGGGCAGGTTGCCCAGGAAGTATTTTCTCAACTCAAGACGGTCGACCAGCGACCCGTGCAGTCCCAGTATTATCGCCAGGTGATTCTCAATGGCCTGAAGCTGGATGCAAAAAATGCAGCTGTGGCAGTTGAGTTGCTGGAACACTGGACGGCTCAGCAAACTCCCGAGGAGCATTCCGCAGAAGTCAGTGACCAGCTTGCCTACTGGCAGGGATGGTTCCAGGATCGCTTCCCCGGTAAGCCAGCAGCGAAATTGCCCGTGGCACCGGAAGGAAGCAAGTGGACCTTCAGTAACCTGGCTGATTACCTGACCACCGGTGAGGGTGCCCATGGTAATGCCCAACGTGGCGCACTGGTTTTCGAGAAATCGCAATGCGTCAAATGTCACCGGTTCGGTGACAGTGGTGAAGTGATGGGACCGGACCTGAGTAATATTCGTAAGCGATTTACCAAGAAGGAAATTCTCGAGTCCATCGTGTTTCCATCCCATGTTATTTCGGATCAGTATCGCTCTCGGCAAATCGTGACCACCGATGGACGTATCTACGGCGGTCTCGTTGTTCCAGGTCCCGGTGAACAGTGGATTGTCTTGCAGGCCAACGGCAAGAAGATCACCGTCCCCAAGGGACAGGTGGAAACCGTGGAAAACAGCAAACAGTCCGCGATGCCAGCCCAGTTGCTGGACAAGCTGACACTGGAAGAGATTACTGACCTGTTTGCTTACCTGGGTGTCCTGCCGAAAACGGCCGTGGCGCGTCGTCCCGAGTAATCGAGGTCGCGTAGGTAGCAAGTGACACTCGATCCGGTCGCTATCAATGCGCCTGCGGTAGCTGTTGCCCACCGGAAGTCCCGCCTGGCTTCATTCCGTTGGGAACCATTGGGCCCCAGCCTGCTGGTTGGTTTTCTTCGCGGCTGTCATCATCTACAATCGGGCCACAGGCCCGCGGTCCGGTGCCGTAGGACGTCATCATTCTCCGGGGATCAAGCAGGAATCTATTTGTCATGGCAGCAAACAAACCACTTAGTGCTGACAATTATTGGCTCATGAAGTCCGAGCCTCACGCCTATTCGATCCAGGACCTGGCCGCTGAAAAAACCAAGACCACGCACTGGGATGGGGTGCGAAATTACCAGGCGCGTAATTTCATGCGTGACCAGATGAAGAAAGGGGACCTGGTGCTGTTCTACCACTCCAATGCCAAGCCGCCGGCCGTGGCTGGAGTTGCCCGCGTGGTCCGGGAAAGTTATCCCGATCACACTTCCTGGGATCCTAACGACAAGCACTACGATCCGAAATCGAGTGCAGAAAATCCGCGCTGGTTCATGGTCGATATCAAGCTGGTGGAGATTTTTGACGAGCCCATTGCATTGGAAACATTGCGCGGTATGAAAAAACTGGAAAAGATGGAATTGCTTCGGAAGGGTTCGCGACTCTCCGTACAGCCCGTGCGCAAGAACGAGTTTGATGCCATCCGGAAGCATGCCCATTCGAAGTAGTTTAGTGATAGGCGGCAAGCGTGGATCCTTTACGTTGGATAGATGACGAACTCAAGGGTCTCGACGACCAGCATCTGCGTCGTCACCGTCAGCAGCGAGCGGGACCCCAGGTGGCAGCTCGCATCTCGATCGATGGTCGATCCCTGGGTAATTTTGCTTCCAATGATTACCTCGGCCTGGCCGCAGAAGCATTGCTCGACAGCGTACACCAGGGACTCGAGACAGCTGGCTGGGGTAGTGGAGCGAGTCCGCTGATCGTGGGTTACGGTGACCTGCATGCGCAGCTGGAACAATCCCTGGCCCGCTTTGAAGGGTGCCAGGAAGCAATCCTGTTTCCATCCGGATACGCGGCGAACTCCGGAACGATTGCTGCCCTGGTCGGCCCCGGGGATGTCATTTTTAGTGATGCCAGGAACCACGCCAGTATCATTGACGGTTGTCGACTTTCGGGAGCAAAGATCGAGGTTTACCCGCATCTTGATACAGGGAACCTGCGGGACCGACTGGTCGCCTCAACCTCGTTTCGTCGGCGGCTGATCGTTACCGATACATTGTTCAGCATGGATGGCGACCTGGCTCCCCTGCCTGACCTGGCTGCACTGGCGGCTGAACATGATGCCATCCTGATGGTGGACGAGGCGCATGCCACCGGGGTCCTGGGGGCAACCGGGCGCGGCGTCTGCCAGCTCCAACAAGTGGAAGAAGGTGTTCATGTTCGCGTGGGGACCCTGAGCAAGGGCTTGGGTTCAGCCGGTGGTTTCGTGGCGGGTAGTGAACAACTGGTCCAATGGTTGGTTAATCGTGCGCGCCCCTATATTTTTTCCACGGCGTCGCCACCGGCGATGGCGGCAGCGGGATTACGTGGCCTGGAGATCGTCGATGAACAACCCGAGCGACGTGAAGATTTGATGGAGCAGGCAGCCTGGCTTCATGATCAATTGATCGAGCAGGGTTGGCCGCTGGGAAGCTTGCAGAGCCAGATCTTTGCACTGCCGGTGGGAAGTCCGGAACGTGCCCTGGCCTGGTCACAACAGCTGCGTGAGGCAGGATTCCTGGTCCCGGCGATTCGCCCCCCCTCGGTCGCCGAGGGAGCATCCTGTTTGCGGTTGAGCCTCTGTTATGGCCATTCGCGTGAAACGCTGGAGGGGCTGGTCCAGGAACTGGCACGGTTTGTCCACGATTGAACCCAGCTGGATCGCGATTGACGGTCTTACTCGTGTCGCAGGGCTTCGATGGGATCCATCTGGGCTGCTCGCATGGCAGGATAGACCCCGAAAAGGATTCCCACGATGACGGAGATCCCGAATGCCAATGGGATAGAGTAATCAACAATCTGGGGTTCCATCTTTTGGAGAATTTCAGGCAGATCTGTTATCTGGAAAAAATTGTCTGAAAAAGATTGGGTTTTTATGATGAACCGCAGCGCGTTAATTACATAAGGACAAATCAGACCGCCGAGGACTCCCGTAATACCGCCCATCGTGGAGAGGGCCACGGTTTCCACCAGGAACTGTCGAATAATGTCGCGCTGTCGTGCTCCCAGCGCACGTCGCACGCCGATCTCACGCGTTCGTTCCGTGACCGTGGCCAACATGATATTCATGATGCCAATGCCACCCACGACCAGCGAGACGCCAGCAATCATGGCCATGAACGCCATGAACATCGTTTTCGTTCTTTTGGCCTGGTCTAACAATTCCTTGGGCACCACGATAGCGAGGTCTTCCATTTCAGCATGGGCCTTGAGCGTCTCCATGATATGGTCATATGTGGAAAAGACGTTATTGAGATCATCTACGATCACCGTGATCTGACTTAGTTGGACATAGTCACGGCTAAACGTACCGGCCCGGGCAATGCGATCGAGATCACCGATTCGTCTTCGCAACGTGGTGATCGGAATGTACATGTCGTTTTCAAACACCTGGCCTGAGAGGGATCCACCGATGCCTCCCGTGGCCTCACGGTGTTTCATGACCCCCACGATCGTGTAGTAGTCTTCGAAATCGGGCAGATAAATGGAACGACCGATGGGGTCTTCGTAGCCGAAAAGTCGCTCGGCCACCTTTTCAGCGATCACGCAGAAGGTTTTTGCGGATATAAGGTCTGCGTCTTCCAGGAATCGACCTCGCTCTACTTCCAGATGTGTGAGGTCTGCGTATTTGGGTGTGCATCCCACGATACGTCCATCCAGGCGGTTATCCCGGAAAAACAAGGTGCGTTGGAACTCGCGGATTTGAATGACGTCTTTGACGGTGGGAATCCGCAGCACTTTTTCACGGTCTTCACGGGTTACCCCGTACGGCATGGGACCGGAATTTTCACTGGTGACCTGGGTGGATGGTTTTTTCGTGCGGATGATGATGTTGGTGGCCCCCAGGTCCGCGATTTGCTTCTGGGCCTCGTCACTGATCCCTTCCCCGATGGCCAGCAACCAGATCACGCTGGCAACCCCGATGAAGATTCCCAGGATGGTCAGGCTGGATTGCATTGGCTTGAGCATGAGGCTCTTGATACCAATGGCCAGTTCTGAAAATATGCGTATCATGCAGATTACTCTCCACGGGAATTCAGATAAGAAGAGTGTCCGATGTACCATCCAGCGCCGTGTCGACAGCGATTTCACCATCGAAGAGTCGAATAATACGCTTCGTGTGACTGGCGACCTCGTCTTCATGGGTGACGAGAATGATGGTCTTGCCCTGTTCATGCAGTTCCTGGAACAGGGACAGGATTTCATCCGTGGTCTTGGAATCGAGGTTTCCGGTCGGCTCGTCAGCCAGGATGAAGTAGGGATCGTTAATCAGGCTACGAGCAATTGCAACGCGTTGCTGCTGACCACCCGACAGCTGGTACGGTCGATGCTTGAGACGATCACCCAGTCCGACCATTTCGGCCAGTTCCCGGCAGCGTTGTCTGCCGGCCGCGTTAAGGCGCCGGCAATAGGCCAGGGGGACCTCGATGTTTTCCAGCACGGTGAGTTGTTGGATTAGGTTATAGGACTGGAACACGAAGCCAATCTTGGCAGCTCGCATACGGGAGAGTTCATCGTCATCCATGCGTGATACGTCTGACTCGCCCAGGAAAAGGGAACCACGTGTCGGACGATCCAGGCAACCCAACACATTTAGCAGGGTACTCTTGCCGGATCCCGATGGACCCATGATGGCAACGTAGTCACCTTCTGGTATATCGAACGTAACTCCGCGCAAGGCGCGTACTGTTTCGCCCTTGAGAAAATATTCTTTGTGAAGCGAGTTGACCCGGGCAGCAAAATTCAACGGGCACCTCCTGGTCGGCCGCCTCCACCGGATCGGCCACCACCTCCACTCATTGCAGCAGCTTCCTGCTTATCGATAAAGCCGTCCTTGTTTTTATCCAATTGCTTGAAAACATCCGCAGGCATTCCCGGAGGCAGCTCGTCTTGCGAGACTTTACCATCCCCGTTTTTGTCAAGCCTTGCCACCATACCACCCCCCTGGCGATTGCCACCGCCACCCCGGGGTTGTTGCTGACCATCGGAGGGACTGGCACCCGGTCTGCCTGTTTGCTGCTTGGGGGCCTCGACGGTCTCTCCCTTGGTGCCAATCGATTTAACATCAGCATCCTGCATGTTCTGTGGGATGCCAGCCTTCAGGGTGTCCATATGTGCTCGCAGGTTTTCTACCAGGATATCGTTTTCCTGGACGCCCGCGATGCCTGCCTCCTTGGCGGCCTTCGTATCGATGACAATCATCTTTTCATTGCTGGATCCGATCTTGATTTCCCGGGTTTCCAGTCCGGCTTCGGTCTGGACCAGGCAAAAGTAATGTCCGGCCACCTCGTGTAATGCCTGCACGGGAATGAGCAATGCTTTTTCCTGTCGTTCTACCAGGACTTTCACCTCGGCGGTCATGCCAGAGCGAATGGTCTCCGGTGGGTCAATGATCGCGACGTAGGTGCCATACTCCTTTACCTGGGATCCGAAAAACGCATTCGGCTCTGGAATCTGGTTGACCTTGATGACCTTGCCCTTGATCACCTGTCCCTGCAGGGCCCCGACATTAATCACGGCATCCTGATCGGTCCGGACGTAGCGGATCCCACCTTCGTTGATTTTTGCCTTCACCTGCATGAGCTGGGGATTGGGCAGGTCAACCACGATTTGCCGATAACGAATCCGCGAGCCAGCCTCGATGACCTGTTCGGCTCGGCCGCTTCGTGAACTGTACACGTTGTGGTACAGGACCTGGCCCTCGGCCGGAGCGTAGATATCACACTTGGTCAGGTTCAGATCGATTTCATCAAGCTTGTTTTGTTCCTGTTCGAGAATGGCTGACTTGGCGTTCAACTCGGCCTGGGCAGCCTTGATATCACTCTGGAAGCCAACCTCCATCTTCTTTTTCGTGATTTTTTGCAGCGTGTCCATGCGGCTTTCTACCAGGGCCAGGTCCACCTCCGTTTGTTTCACGGCGAACAGGTCTGCTTTCAGCTGCTCCGCGGTCAGGAATCCGAGGGCGGCCAGGCGCGAACTGAACTTGGCGGTGTCCCTGGCTCGTGCCAGGCTTTCCTGGACCACCAGGATTTCACTCTCGATGATCTGCTTGTCCTGGAGATACGTACCTTTCTGGTACTCCTCGAGGCTGATCGTTGCCTGCGTCACCTTGTTGTCTGATGCCGTTACGTTGCTCTGGGCTGATACCACGGCCTTGTTCTGATTGTCCCGCGCGTCCTGGAGTGATTTCTTGTTGAAGGTCACCAGGAGATCGCCTTGTTTCAGAATGATATCCTTGCCGTCCTTGATCAGGGTATCCAGGGTCGGGTTCAGCTCTCGTAATTTTTCCAGCGTCATCTTGTGCTGATCAGCTAACTGCTGGGGGGTTTCGTTACCGTTGATTTCTGCAGTTTGTGGACCTTTCACGTAGGTCCCTTCTTCGACGATCCAGATAATCTCGGTACCGCCGCTGGTCGGGTCTTCCACCATGCAACGAATTTCCAGCTTGCCGGAACTTTCTACTTCGCCCTGTTCCGTTACGACGTGCTCGAAATCCGCCTTTACGATTTTGAAGGGTATGATTTGGATTTCCACGGGCTCAGTTGCCTGGCTAACCAGGTACCAAACACCCCAGCCCAACAGGCCGGAGAGAATCAGCCCAACTAGGCCCAAAGAAGCTGCTCCGCCTTTGCGGCGATGATGAATCCTGGAAAGCTTGGTCATGACAGAAAATCCTTGTACGCGGAAAGGCTTTCGGTAAACCGACGGTTGGTCCAGTTGCGACATAAAATGTCACCAGGGCAGTCGGCCTTTAGCTTCGGTAAGCAACGATATTTTAGTTGTTGGAGACGAGATTGTCATTGGCATCTGGCACCGTAAAGCGAAAGTTGTTATCGCTTCCGTCCAGCTTACCTGTTTCTATTAAACCCGATTAACCACCAGGAGTTTTCGAGAAAACTCCTGATTTTGATCCTCCTGGACAAGATAATCTCTTGCCTTAAGGCCCCTGTGGGTTGTTGATCGCGGGATCAGCTGCGGGCAGATTGTCCTGGCCCGGTTGTGCGGCGGGGTTCGGAGGGGATGTTCCCTCATTTGCTGGCAGGGGGTTGGTTGGATAACCGTATTTCAGCCCAATCGGACCCGGATCGACCCAGGCGCCCTCGTCATCCAGTTCCATGGTTCCCAGGTTCAGGTCCAGCATGGCCCGTTGAACTTCGTAGTTCACCCAGACACTGAGAATGTCGTCCTGGGCATCTCTCAGGGAGTCCAGGGAGGAGATCAGGTTCTGGGCAGTCGTGGGTCCAAACGTACCGGCCTGTCCCAGTGCATTTTGACGAGGTGGTTCTTGCAGTTTGAGTCGCGCCGATTGCACCTGCTTGATTGCGACTCGCAGTGCCGTGCGCCGCAGTTCGAAGTTTACCTGGTTCAATTGAACCTGTCGTAGGGCCGCTCTCAATCCGGATGCAATGGCATCTTCGTAACGGTAGTAACGCCGACGGGATTGCTGGTATTCGATCAGGGATTGACGGTAGGTGTTTCGTTCCTGCAGGCGGGTAATGGGTGCATCCCATCGCAGGGCAGCACGCAAATTACCGTTGGAGGCATCCAGGTTGAATGGATGATCGCTGACATTTCCAATGCCGCCACTAAAAACAACGTCCAGGTTGCTCTCCAGGCTGTCGGCATTGAATTCCACCAAGCGCCAGGCATCAACGAGTGAGGCGCGTGCATTCATCCAGTCGCGTCGATATTCACGTGCGATTTCCAGGGCCCCCTCGGCTTCCATGTCCACGGGGACCAGGCTGATGCTTTCCGCACGCGCCTCTGCCTGGACCAGTGACAATTCCAACAGGTCTGCCGACAGTTCGTTTAACAGGTCGGGGAAAACAGAAAAGATGCGCGTGTCCAGGACTGTTTGCAGGTCGGCCGGTTGGAGTTGGTCGCCCCGCTGTAACAACTGATCAATATCCTGAACCAACTGGTTCGCGGCCTTGGTGTTCGTGATGCGAGTCTTGATCCCACTGAGCGTTTCGGCCAGCAGGACAGGTAGATTGTCGAGCCCGTTGGTATCAAACAGTGACAGGTCGACCAGGTTGGCCGAGTCATCACCTGCCGCAGCCCGCTGCTGGAAGAGATTCGTGAGTTCCTTGCCGGCCTGGTGTCGGTCCGGCAGGTGGACGCGCAGTGTTTGAATGTCGTTGGCAGCCTGGGGAATGTTAACTTGTGCCGTTTGTTGACGAAGCTGGTCGAGGCGTTTGGCCAGTATGCTCAGCTGTGTAAGCGCAGTCTTGAGTGCGGGACTCCACTGGACCTGGGGTGCCTGGTTGTCCTCGGCCGTGGGGAGCACGCTGATGATAATTGCACCCACCTGGTTCTGGAGTTGGAGAACCGAGTTTTGTAGTGGCATGAGTTGGGGATCGATCAGGTTAAACTGGTCGAGCGTGTTATCTTCGATGACCAGGTCAATCTGCGGAGGAATTCCCAGGTCTGATTTAAAGCGGTCCAGGCGGTCCTGGTAAGAGCGACGGAGTGTCAGCAGACTGGATACCGTGCTGTACAGGCGTTGCCGCAATTGTTCGACCTGGAAGAAATCAATACGTCCGGCATCCCGGAAAGCTTCCAGCTGGGAGAGGCTGCTGCGCAGAGCGGCCAGGCTGGCGTCCCCGTTCCGCAGGTTAAGCTGGGATTGCAGCAGGCCGATATATCCCGAGGCATTTTCTGGAGCCACTGATCCAAACGATCCCCCGAAAGAGCTGCCACCCACGCCGCCGAAGCCCCCGCTGCCCACGCCCGTAAAACCACCGAGACCGGAGCTGCCAAAAAATCCACCGCGACGTGTTGGACCCGGTTGTTCACCAAACCCGGTCATCAATTCGAGGTAATAGCCGCGGCGGAATCGTTCCATCTGCCGCACATTGGCCAGCAGGGTACGTTCCGACAACGTGAGCGTTTCCATGATGCGCTCGCGACCTGCCTGACGCAGTAACGGTTGAACGAGACTGAAGTCCAGGAGGGTTGATGAGGAGTAGTTGTCCGGACCACTGAATTGCCAGACGAGGCTGTTCGCCAGGCCGACGACCATCTCCGCACCCGTGGTAAAGGTTCGCCTCATGGTCATGTTGCGGGTACTCAAGTCCAGCGTGTTACTGGAGCCACTGCCTGACGTGGCAGGTCCCTGTGAGCGGTATTCCGATCCGTAACCCCCGAAGAACTGGGTGTCGAAACGAAAACGCTCGGCGCTGACATCGAGTGCTGACAGGTAAAGAGTTTCCAGCTCTCGCTGGTAGCCCGTGTCATGTAACAATGCGAGCTGGAACGCCTCGGTGCCTGATAGACGTAACTGGTTGTCTTCATCCAGGGGCAGCGTACGTATCCAGTCAGGATTTTGAACGTGTTCGGTGGAACCATTCATAGCCCAGCCAGGATAACCTGACTTTCCATCAACCCGATGCATCAAGTGGTGAGATTCGGGATCGTCAGGTGGAATGGGTGGGTGATCTGGATCGAAAGGATCAAACATCCGCGATTCGGGGGAGACCTCGATTCCGTAGTCCTGGAGTGCCCACCGCGGATCATAGGTTTTTTCCGCGAGCAGGTCGTAGGCTTCCTCGTCAGCTGCCTGGCGGTAATAGGCTCGATTACAACCGCCCCAGAGCAGGCAAGAAAGAATTCCAAGGGAAAACAGGCAACGCTGAATGGTCTCACGCGCTCGATGTTGAACTTGGTGCATGCGGCGGGCCTTGTCGAATCTATTCCACGGTGAGGAAATAAGGGAGCGTGGTAGGTAGCCGGAGCTTTTGGCACCCGTGGTAAATCCACGCAAAGCATTGGAAGGGAGGCAGATAGTAGCGATTATGCCGGTCAAAAGGAACGTTGATT
>PVBE012013953.1_pt1 | contig 15477 bp, 7 predicted proteins | sample 1631181 | NCBI WGS metagenome assembly PVBE01 (sample SAMN08397723, study PRJNA350692) | Marine metagenome, whole genome shotgun sequencing project. | isolation source: water | place: Pacific Ocean | collected 2012-04 | reverse complement strand
CTACTAGCCTGGCCGGCCCCTGACGCCGATCTCTGCGTCGCTCCTCCTTGACGTACCTCTGGTACGCCTGCGTCCTCGCTCCTTGACCTCGGCGCCAGTTGCTCGACCAGGCCGCCTCGCCCCAAGGCCGAGCGCTTCTACTAAAAGTTCAGAGTTTAGAGTTTAGAGTTCAGAGTTTCTGAAGTGATGTTAATCACTTCTGCATCATCTCCCGTACCTCCCACAGGACAGCAGCACTCCGGCCAACTTGGTGCCACCCACTTAGTCGGGGGCCCAAGGTTCCACTACTGCCGACTGGGTGCCAGCCACCTGACTCGGTGTCCCCCTCTCAACTCTCAACTCTCAACTCTCAACTCCCAACTCCGGAATCCGGAGACCGGCAACTGTATCATTCACCCTCAGGAGCTGGATCGGCAGACAGACTTGCCAGTGGGGTCTCCGTTCCTCGATCAGTCCACCAGATTTCAGCTAGTTATATCCTCCGAAAACCGGTATGGTACTTGCTTATTACCCGGGCATGCCTGAGGAGAACACAATGACCCGCAAAATCGCGACCCGCTGGACCCTGGTAAGCCTGCTGACGGCCATGCTCATCGCCCCGAGCATCACCGACGCTCGTCCGAGGTGGACCAAATCGACCCCGAGGACCAAGGGAGCCAGGACCTCGCTGAGCCGCGCCACCAAGAGCTACAACAGCGCACGGGTGCGTTACCAGAAGTACCGCAGCCTCTCCAAACGGCAGGCGAATCGCTACTCCAAGAGCGGCAACGCCAAGCAGCAGCAGTACGCCAAGGCCAACAAGTTCAGGGCGGCCAAGGCGCGCGTCGCGATGATCAAGGCGCAGGTCCGCGGCCTCAAGGCCAAGGCCAAGCTGGCAGTCAAAAGCGGCAACCCCGACCTGGCCAACAAGTTCCTCGACAAGGCGGCCAAGCTCTCGGGCATCGCCGGTCGCGCCAACACCAGGCTGGACAAGATCGCCGCCGCCTCCGGCTTCTCCACGGGCAGGAAGAGCCGCCGGGCCACCGAGGTCAACACCTCCTCCAAGGGCACCAACAAGAGCACCACCAAGACCACCACCCGGACCTCCGAGGCCAAGCAGGCCCTCGACGGTGAGAACCCCCTGACCGCCGCCCCCAAGGGCCAGCGGATCCCGGGCCTCGCCACCGGCAAGGGCAAGCGCACCGCCAAGCTGCAGATGAAGTCCGGCAACATCCTCGGCGCCATGGACACCCTCAAGCGCATGGAGGCCCAGCCCAACCGTAAGGGCGTGCGCGGCCTCGTGGACCGCTACCGCAAATGGAGCACCAAGCGCAACATCATCAAGAAGTCCTACAAGATGGGCAAGAACGCCGCTCGCGGCGGCGACCTGCAGCTGGCCAGCGAGGCCATCGAGGCCCAGACGAGCCTGCGCAAGCCTGGCTTCTGGACCAACCGCCGCGTCAACGCCATCGGCAACCAGGCCCTCAAGGGCGCCAGCAAGATGGCCAAGACCCAGCGCCCCGAAGAGGCGCGGATGATGCTGGACTTCGCCCGCAACATCCAGGTGCAGATGGGCCGCCAGAAGCCGACCCTGCGCTTCCGCTGGGTGCGCCGCACCGCCCGCAAGCGCGTGTTCAAGGATCTGAAGGCCCGCGCCAAGTCCGGTAACATGGAGGCCTTCCGCAGCGCCATGAGGCTCGCCAGCGCCTACGCCCGTGAGGACGGCAAGCCCATGACCAAGCGCAACATCCGCACCGTGCGGAAGCTCTACATGAAGGCCATGGTCAACTCGGTGCCCCGCGCCCTGCAGGACGCCAAGCTGCTGCTGTCGGGCAAGATGGGCTACGTCAACGTGGAAGAGGCTGCCAGCCGCTACGCCTACGCCTACGAGACGGCCAACAAGCTGGCCAACCGCGGCATCAAGATCAAGACCGGCCTCTTCAGCCGCGGCATCGACAGCCAGTTCAAGAAGACCCGCAAGGCCCTCGTGACGGCGATGCAGAACCAGTCCTCCATGCGCGACCCCGGCCGCCCCGGCCTGGCCAAGCGCGTCTACGAGAAGATCTTCAAGCAGCCGCACAAGCGGACCCAGCCCACCGTCGCTCCCCTGGACTCCAAGTGGGTGCAGCAGCAGCAGCGGGCCCAGGACAAGGAGATGGCCCGCGTGGCCGCCGAGCAGGGCATCACCCCCGAGATGATGATGCAGATGCAGCAGGGCCAGTAAGCCTCTCGCCCCTCCTCTCCCTCCCGATTTTCCCCCTCACGACCTCATGCCACTCACCCAGGATTACCTGAACCATGTCCGGTAGGGTCATTGACGAGGCAGCGCTGGAGCACCAGTGTCTGGGGCTGATCCAGTCGGTGGATCGCGGCAGCCACAGCGTGCGCGCCGTCGACGGCGAGGACCACCGCCTGATGGAGGCCACGGTGGTGGCCATCGGCTGGATGTACATGGACCTGGACCGGGCGGTGCAGGAGCTGGAGTCGGCCCTGGCCCTGCAGCTCGACGACGGGTTGCTCCCGGCTGCACCGGGCAGCGAGGCCGCGGCCCTGCCCCTGATCACCTCGGTGATGCGCATGATCTACCACGGCGCCCGGGGCCGGCAGCGCGCCCTCGAGGGGCGGCTGGCCGAGCTGGTGGAGCCCCTGGACCGCTACCACGGTGCCCTCACCGCCCGGGGCCAGCGTCACCTCGCCCTCAGTGAACCGGCGGACGCGCGGGTGCTGCGTTCGGCCTGCGGCGAGGAGCCGTTCCTCGACGTGGGGGTCAACTCACTGCTGGTCCAGGCCGACAGCGACCTGGCCGACGTGGCAATCCACACCGGCTACGCCACGCGGCAGATCATCGCCCGCCGCACCCGGGTGGCCCAGGCCCTGGCCCAGCGGCTGTGGTGGGCCGAGCGTGAGACCTTCGCCTCCCGGCGTGGGTCCGAGATGATGGAGCCCATCACGGCAGAGTCGCTGCTGCCACTGTGGTCCGGATCCGCCACCCGTCCCACCGCCGCCGCCATGGTGGGGCGCTACCTCGAGGCGGGGCGCGGCTTCTGGGGTGAGGTGCCGCTGTGCACCACGCCGCTGGAGGAAGAGAGCCATGATCCCGAGGTGCAAGGACGCGGCGCCCTGAGCCCGCTGGTCAACTGGCTGCTCATCCGGGGCCTGTACCGCTACGGCTACGAGCAGCGGGCCGGCGTACTAAACGACACCCTGCTGGAGCTGGTCTCCAGAGAGGGAGTCTGGGAGGCCTACAGCGGGGTATCCGGCAAAGGCCTGGGGTTACAAGGGCATGCGCCCACAGCCGCGCTGATCCTGGATCTGATAAAGACGCCGTACACTTACGAGCGCTGGTAGCCTCCGCCCCCCGACGTCGATCCGCGAGCAGCCCACGGACCGTGGTCCAGGTCACATTTGACAGCCAAACTGAGGAATACCAGCGTAAATTCTGACGTTGACTCCTAATATAGTATGCTGGTCTGCAAACCGGCCATGGACTGCGCTGCCGCCAAGCAGTGCATCATCAACCCCAAGGTGCCGGACCTCACCGTGAACCACTCGGCGTCCTCACCCACCGCCGGACAGATCCGCTACCAGGCCACCGTGTGCAACAACGGCTCGGGCGCGGCGCCCACCTTCCGGGTGCACTTTTACCGCAACCGCAGCAACGCCCCCACGGCTGGTGAGTACGGCGACAAGACCTACCAGTTCAGCGGCCTGGCCGCCGGCGCCTGCCAGGCGGTGAGCGTCACCGACAGCAACCTGGCCAAAGGCTCCTACAACACCTGGTCCATGGTCGACGCCGACAAGGCCGTGGTGGAGATCAACGAAAACAACAACGTCCACGGCCCCTACAAGGTGGCCGTCCAGGGCGGCACCTCCAAGCTACCCGACCTGGTGGTGCAGAACCTCACCGCGGTGCCCAGCACCACCGGCTCCACCACCTTCTTCATGACCGTCTGCAACTACGGCCAGGGGCCGACCACGAGCACCAGCCGCTTCCAGCTCTACTTCCACTCAAACTCCGCGCCGAACCAGACCACCACGGTGAATCGCCAGTTCACCATGCCCTCGGGGTTCAAGCCCGGCATCTGCGCCAACTTCAAGGCGGCCCAGACCATGAGCGCGGGCTCCTACAAGGCCTGGGGGCGGGCGGACAACGACAAGACAGTCAGTGAGAGTGACGAAAACAACAACACCTTCGGCCCGGTGAGCTACACCGTGGGCGGCACCGACAAGCGCCCCGACCTGGTCTTCTCCACCGTCAGCACCTCGGTGGGCCCCAACGGCATCGTCCGCTACTACGGCGTGGTGGTGAACAAGGGCGCCGGCCCGGTGACGTCGGCCTTCTACGTCGGCCTCTTCCACAACCTCGCCAGCGGCCCCGGGCCCTCCCACAAGGCCAACAAGCAGATCTACATGGGCAGCTACCTGGCGGCCGGCGGCTCCAAGACCTTCTCCTGGAACGCCTCGCTCAAGCCGGGGGTCTACACCTCCTGGGCCCGGGTGGACGACACCTTCTCCATCCAGGAGTCCTCGGAGTTCAACAACACCTACGGACCGATGAAGTTCACCGTCAGCGGCGGCGGCAACCTGCCCGACCTGGTGGTCTCCAAGCTCGGCGCCAGCAGCAGCTCCACCGGGCTGGTGACCATGTCGGCCTACGTCTGCAACATGGGCAAGGGGGCGGCCAGCAACGGCGTCCTCTCGCTCTACAGCAACCGCAGCCCGGCCCCCAGCCCCGGCGACAAACCGGACAAGGAGCTGAACCTCGGCTACATGAGCGGCGGCTACTGCAAGACGATGACCTGGCAGTTCGCCATGAAGCCGGGCAGCTACCTCGGCTGGGCTCTGTTGGACATCAAGAACGCGATCAAGGAGAGCAACGAGTACAACAACACCGCCTCGGTGAAGTACACGGTCCAGGGCGGCATCAAGACGCCCGACCTGGTGGTGAGCAAGCTGAGCGCCTCCACGTCGGCGTCCGGCGCCACGACCTACACCGCAACGGTCTGCAACAAGGGCACGGCCTCGGCCCAGGGCTACAGCTACGTCTACTTTTACATCAACCGCAGCACCCAGCCCAAGGTGGGGGACACGCCCAACGGCACGGCCTACCTCGGCTACAACATCACCGCCGGCAACTGCGTCAGCCGCAGCTGGTCCACCCTGCTCAAGCCGGGCGCGACCTACTCGTCGTGGGCCCTGGCCGACGGCAGCAACGCGGTCAAGGAGCTCATCGAGAGCAATAACGCCTACGGTCCGATCAAGGTGTCTCCGGGCACCACGGGCCTGCCCGACCTGACGGTGACGATGAAGGCCGCCACCAGCGGCTCCACCGCCACCTACTACGTAACTCTGTGCAACAACTCCAAGACGTCGGCCAGCGGCAACATGTACGTCTGGTTCTACCTCAACAGCGCCAGCAAGCCGGGCACCGGCATCAAGCCCACGGCCACCCTCTTCATGGGATCGTCTCTTGCCGCCGGCGGCTGCGTGACCAAGACCTACAAGGCTTCGGGCCTCAGCTCCGGCACCTACTACTCCTGGGCTACGGCCGACCCCTACAGCTACGTCAAGGAGAGCAACGAGCTCAACAACACCTACGGCCCGCTGACGGTCACCATCGGCGGCACCACCAAGCTGCCGGACCTGGTGCCGTCCATGAGCGCCACGACCAGCTCCACCGCGGCGACCTACAAGATCACCGTGTGCAACAAGGGCGCCGTGGCGGCCAAGGGCGTGTACGTCTCGCTGTTCGCCAACAGCGCCAGCAAGCCCTCCGGCAGCACGCCGCCGACCCTGCTGCTCTACATGGCAGCCACCCTCTCGCCGGGGCTCTGCGTGGGGACCACCAAATCGGTGAGCCTCAAGCCGGGCACCTACAGCTCCTGGCTGCTGGCCGACCAGAAGAACGCCATCAAGGAGAGCAACGAGATCAACAACACCTACGGCCCGCTGAAGGTCACCGTGGGCGGAACCACCAAGCTGCCCGACCTGGTGCCGACGTTGAGCGCCAAGGTTGGCCCCTCGGGGCAGGTCTACTATTCGGTGCAGGTGTGCAACAAGGGCACCGGCGCGGCCAGCGGCTACATCTACCTGCCGATCTACATCAACAGCGCCGCCAAGCCGGGGCCGAGCACTCCGTACAACAAGCAGTTCTACCTCGGCACCTCCATGGCCGCCGGGGCGTGCAAGACGCTCAGCTGGCAGACCACGCTCAAGCCGGGGACCTACTTCTCCTGGGCCGTGGCCGACCAGAAGAACTACATCAAGGAGAGCAACGAGACCAACAACCACTACGGGCCGCTGAAGATCACCGTCTCGGGCACCACCACCCAGGCTGACCTCTACATCGCCGGCATCAGCATCAACCACACCAGCAGCTACACCTACCTCTACGTGCAGGTGTGCAACGGCGGCAAGGTGGCGGTGCCCTACGCCAAGGTGGAATTGTATTACAACCGGTCGACCAAGCCCTCGGCGAACACCGTCGGTGACCGGGAGTCCTCTGTCTACAACCTCAACCCGGGCCAGTGCCAGCAGCGGAACTTCTACACCGTGCTCTCGCCGGGCAAGTACAACAGCTATGCCTACGTGGACCGCGGCAACGCCGTGAAGGAGAGCAACGAGTCCAACAACGTCTACGGGCCCAAGAGCTACACCATCCCGGGCTCGGGCAAGCCGGACCTCTACATCTCCAGCGTGACCGCCACCCAGACCACCGGCTACGTCTACTACTACGTCACGGTGTGCAACAAGGGGAACGCCAAGTCGGGCTACACCAACCTCGACCTGTACTACAACCGCAGCTCGGCGCCGCCCACCTCCCTGGCGGGCAACACCAGCACCACGATGTACGCCCTCAACCCGGGCGCCTGTCAGACGCGCACGATGTACGCCGGGCTGCCCGGCGGCGTTTACAAGTCGTGGGTCCGGGTGGACCGCACCAACGTGGTCTACGAGAGCAACGAGAACAACAACCTCTACGGCCCGCAGACGGTGAAGGTCAGCGGCACGGGCAAGCCGGACCTGCAGATCACCGGGGTCTCCTTCGCCTCGAGCCCCACCGGGTACCACTACTACTACGTCACCCTGTGCAACAAGGGCACGGCCACGGCGGTGAACACCACCCTCGAGGTCTACTACAACCGGACCACCAAGCCCACGTCCAGCATCCCGGGTGACTACAAGACCTCCACCGGCACGCTGTACGCCGGCGCGTGCACCACCCGCACCGTCTACGCCGCGCTGTCGCCTGGAACCTACACCTCCTGGTTCTACCTCGACCGCACCAACGCGGTGCTCGAGAGCAACGAGGCCAACAACGTCTTCGGGCCGAAGAAGGTCACCATCGGCGGCGCGGGCACGCCGGACCTGACCATCTCCTCCATCAACCCGGTGAAGTCGTCCACCGGCTACCTCTATTACTACATCACCGTCTGCAACAAGGGGAAGGGCACCGCGACGTCGTCCACCCTGGACCTGTACTACAACCGCAGCTCGGCGCCGTCGACCTACATGCCGGGCAACCGCACCACCTCGGTGTCTCAGCTGGCCGCCGGGGCCTGCATCACGCGGACGATCTACGCCAGCAACCTGCCGAGCGGCACGCTCAAGTCCTGGGCTCGCATCGACCGTACGAACAAGGTCAAGGAGAGCAACGAGAACAACAACCTCTTCGGCCCGGTCACCGTGGTCAACAACTCCCAGCCCGACCTGCGGGTGACCTCGCTGACGGCCCAGGCCTACGCCGGCGGCTACACGCTCTACCGGGCCACGGTCTGCAACTACGGCCAGGCCAACGTCTCCTACGCCTACCTCGACATCTACTACAACCGCACCTCCGCGCCGAGCGCCTTCGTCAAGGGCGACACCAACGTCTACGTCACCAGCCTCGGCGTCAACCAGTGCCGGCAGGTGACCCGCGGCGTGACGCTCAAGTCGGGCTCCTACACCTCCTGGGCGCGGATCGACCGCCTGAACCAGGTCAAGGAGTCCAACGAGAACAACAACGTCCGCGGGCCGTACAAGTTCAACGTCGGCACCACCGCGAACGTGTGCCCCACCGTCTGCGGCACGCTGACCAGCACCTGCGGTCTGCCGGCGAGCCAGTACGCCATGTGCATCAGCTACTGCAACACCATGTCCCAGGCCAAGAAGACCTGCGCCTACAACGCGGCCCAGAAGAAGAACTGCAGCGGCATAATGGGCTGCCTGTAGCGCGCCCTGAAAACCTGCGGCGCGGGCCTGCCTCGCGACGGCGCGGCCTTGGCTTTCAGAGCCGACCTGCGGCGCGGGCCTGCTGCGCGACGGCCCAGCCTTGGCTTTCAGAGCCGACTTGCGGCGCGGGCCCGCCTCGCGACGGCGCGGCCTTGGCTTTCAGGGCTGACCTGCGGCGCGGGCCTGCTGCGGGTGATCCCTCACTTCTATTGACAATCAGCGGATTGCCGTCATTCTAATCCGCGGTGTGTTTCCGCCGGAGCTGGTTGGGTGAACGCCGCCGGCAACGGGGGAGGAAAGTCCGAGCTCCACAGGGCAGGGTGCCGGGTAACGCCCGGTGGGGGTAACCCCAAGGATAGTGCCACAGAAAGCAAACCGCCAGGTGTCCGGTTCGCTGGGCGCCGTTAAGGGTCAAAGGGTGCGGTAAGAGCGCACCGGGGCCCTGGTAACAGGGCTCGCATGGTAAACCCCACTCGGAGCAAGACCGAACAGGGGCGACCTGGTCTCGGCCAGGTCAGGGACGGCCCGTCCCAGTCCCCGGGTAGTGTCGCTCGAGCCGGCCGGCAACGGTCGGCCTAGATGAATGTTCACCGCGCGCGGAGGGTAACCGAAGCGCGGACAGAACTCGGCTTACAGGCCTGTCTCCGACGGAGGCGCACCACTTTTCAGACTTCATCGGCGGTTACTTCTTGGCCTTGGCGCCCTGCTTGGCCCAGGTCCTGGCCAGGGCGAGCTCGGTCCTGGTGGCCCTGGCGGCCTTGTTCCAGCTGGCGACGTCGCCGCCGAAGCGGTCCATGCCCTGCTTGGCCAGGTCCGAGCGGAACTTGGGGTGGGCCACGCGGATGAGGGCCTGGGCCCGGGCCGCCACGTCCATGCCGCGCAGAGACGGGGTCACGCCCCACTCCGTGGCCACGCGGTCCATGTCGTAGCGGTTGGTGGTGACCACCAGGCCGCGGGGCAGGTCGAGGGAGATGGTGGAGAGTTGGCCGCTCTTGGCCGTGGAGCGCATGGTGAGGAAGCCCTGGCCGCCCCTGGAGCGCTGAATGGCGCGGAAGAAGTCCACCTGGCCGCCCACGCCGCTGTACGGAACCGGCCGCACCTTGCCGTCGGGGCCCTTGCGGGGGATCATCTCGGAGCAGGCCTGGCCGTACAGGTCGATGGCCACGCCGGAGTTGATGGCCATCATCTTGTTCCGCTTGCCCGCCTCCATGACGTCGTTGATCTGGCGCGTGGCGACCATCTTGACCCGCCTGTCGCCGCCGAGGAAGTCGTAGAGCTTCTGGCTGCCCACGGCGAAGCCGAGCTGAATGGCGTTCTTGCTGCGGGAGATGACGCCGGCCCTGGCCATGGCAACCAGGCCGTCGTCGATCATCTCGCTGCGGATGCGCAGCTTGTAGTTGCCGCCCTTTTTGTTGATGCCCTTGCCGCGCTTGGCCACGGCCTCGGACACCGCCTTCTGCAGAGGCCCGATGCCGAGCTGCAGGGTGGAGCCGTTGGGGATCTGCTTGGCGACGTTGCGGCCGATGGCCTTGTCGATGGGCGTGGTGGGGGCCCAGAGCAGCTCCTGCAGCTTCTCCGAGGACTTGACCATGCGGTCGATGTGGCTCACGTGGACCCGGGTATGGCCGCGGGTGCGCGGCACGTTGGGGTTCACCTCGGCGATGACCTTGACCTTGGGGTCGGAGATGAGGTCGGCGATCAGGCCAGCGGAGGTGCCGGTGTTGACGTAGCCCCGCCTGTCCGGGGGCGAGACCTTGATCAGCACCACGTCGGGCTTGAGCTTCTTTTCCAGCAGCTTCGGGATCTCGCCAAGATAGGTGGGCGTGACCTTGAGCTTGTTGATGTGCTTGCGCATCCCGCCGCTGATGAACAGGGCGTTGACCCGCAACTTGGTGGGATCGGCCTCGGCGTGGCTCGCCTTGCGCAGCAGGCTGGCGGTGTGCATCACCTCCACGGGCTTTTTGCCCTTGAGCCCGGCGCTGCGGCGCACCAACCCGTCGAGCAGCATCTGCGAGGCGCCCGTCTCGGTGGGCAGCAAAACGCGGTTGCCGCTGCGCACCAGCTTCATCGCCTCGCCCACAGACACCGTGGGCGGCAGCTTCGGCTTGACCAGGGAGCGGCGCACGTTGCGCTGCTGATACGACAGCTTGGTACGCGGCTTGGCGGTCCTGGACTTGGGCACGCAGCTGGACTTGGTCCCGGTGCGGCTACCCGACTTTCCGGCCCACACCTGACCTGATGCAAAAACGGAGAGTACCAGCAGCAGGAAGAGCGCCGGGCCAGGTCTATAAGCTCTTGTAATTCTGGAAGACATCTGAAGCTCCTCGACGATTACACCCGGTATAACTGCACAGGGTGGGCCAAAAAGGGAACGGTTGATGCCTGTTTATGTTTTTTCGAGGGGGCGCTCAGGGCCAGAGCCGGGGGTGGCGGTCGGTGAGCATCGATACCCAGCGCTCCGACTCGACGCGGAAGGGCAGATCCTTGAGCGGTGTGTTGAGGATCATCTCCGGATCCACCCGGTTGGGGTAGCCCTTCTCGAACACCAAAAACGCCCTGAAGGTGCCCCACTGCAGCACGTAGCGCAGTCCGTAGCCGGCCCGCCACAGGGCCCCGTCGTGGACCAGGCCGCGGTTGTGCAGGTCATTGGCCCAGCGGTAAAAGGTAATGATCCTGGGGCCAAATGCGGTGATCTTGGCGGCGAGGATCTTCGGATCCTGGCGAGTCTCGGCCACGTCGGGGGTGGTGAGGCCGAACAGGTCGAACATCGGCATGCCGGACCAGAAAGCGAACTGCCCCGCCTGGATGGAGGCCATGGGCGTGTTCACGCCGTAGCGATCCCGCAGCCAGAGCCCGGCCAGGGCGTCGAATGTGCCGTCGTAGCGATCCAGCCGAAAGGAAGCCGTGGCTCGCCGCAGCCACCGCCCCGGCGGGAGGCGGCGCAGGTCGGTGAGGTAGGCCTGGGACACGGCCTGGCGGGTCAGCGGCGCCGGCCGGTCCTGGAGCAGGTGGAAGTGGGGCGGCAGGCGAATCCCGGCCAGCCGCACCAGGTTCACCTGGCAGAGCACGATGAGGGCCACGGCCACGCCGCCGGCCACAAACAGGCGCCGGCGGGAGGCCGGGTCGGGCTGCCGCTTTGGCCGGTCCGTCTGCCGGGCGTAGCGCTCCGGGGCGACCAGGCAGGCGCCCGCCTCGGCCAGCAGCCACAGCACCAGGGGCAGGGCAGGGTAGAGGAAGCGCCCGTAGCCGAACATGTGGGACCAGTCGCCCCCCGACAGCACCATGAACAGCACCTGGGCCGCCACCACGGCCACCAGGGTGCGCACGCGCCGCGAGGGGGCCACAACCAGCAGCCAGGCGCCGGCCATCAGCGCCGCGGGGAGCAGCGGCTCCATCAACGTCATCACTTCGAGGTAGATCGCGCCGAGCTGCAGCTTGTGCAGGCCGCTGGTGAAGAAGGTCTCCTTGGCGTAATAGGTGTTCGGCAGCAGCTTGCCGAAGTAGCTCACTCGCCAGATGAAGTAGGGCAGGTAGACGGCGAAGAAGCCGCCGGCCCACAGCGCCTCGACGCCAAGGGCCAGGGGCCTTCGAGCCCGCCAGCGCCGCCACAGATCCAGCAGCCGCGGTACGCCCAGGGCCACCATATACATCGGCCCCTCGGGGCGGGTCATGGCCACCAGCGCCACCAACACCGACGAGAAAAACAGCGCTCGTCTGCCCGCCCTGCCGCCGGCCTCGCTGCGCACGTAGAGCACCACCGCGCCCAGCAGCAGCACCCCGAACAGTGAGGTCTCCAGGCCGTTGAGCAGGTTGCGGTGGAAGACGGTCATGGTGGCCAGGGCAGCCGGCGCCCACAGGCCCCACGGTCCGCAGCTGCGCCACACCACCCAGCAGAGCAGCAGCAGCGTCACCACCGCCGCGGTCACGGCCACGCCCAGGGACGCGTGCAGGATCGACAGCCCCGCCGCCCGGGCCCCGGCCAGCAGCATGGTGAGCGAGAAGTTGGACGCCGCCTCCACCCGCGGGCCATCAGGGTTGAAGCGCAGGCCGTGGCCGTCGGCCAGATTGCGCGCCATGCGGAAGGAGATGAAGGCGTCGTCGCAGACCTCCATGCTGCGCACCTCGATGCCCGCGGCCAGGGTCACCAGCAGCAGCACCAGCGCCAGGACGATGCCTCCGGCTCGGATCACTCGATCTCGTTCCAGAGGATCGGCCCCGCCACCTTCACCACGCCCTCGGCGTCGATGGAGCCGCGCAGCTCGAAGGTGGACAGCACGCCGTCGCAGTCCAGGTCACCGCGGGCCCGGGCGGTGAACACGGACGCGCTGCCCGTGCCGGCGCTGTGGAACTCGAATGAGTAGTAGTGGGGCTCGGTGATGGCGAACCTCAGCTCCTGCCAGCCGGGCATCCCCCAGCGCGCGTTGGCCGTGACGGCCTTTTCGCAGTTCGGCTTCGAGGGCGTCGGCGGCACCGACCGCGGGAAGCGCTTCGGCAGCAGGTTCCCCTGGCTGTCGTAGCGTTCGGACTCGAAGAAGTGCCGGGCGCCCGACCTGATCTTGTCCAGCCCCTCGGTGGGCTCCACCTGGCCGCAGTTGTGGCCCCTGCGGTGCACCAGGTAAGGCAGGGTGACGAACACAGCCACGGCCAGCGCCAGCACGCCGGCGAGGACAAACGGCAGCTTGCGCCTCGGCCGCCGCGGCTCGGGCGGCTTCACCGGGTCCGCGTCACTCACGGTAGAGCTCCCACGTGGGCAGGTTCTTGCCGCCGGTGACGGCGTGGATCGTCCGCTGCAGCAGCTTGATCGTGTAGGGCACGTTGTGCAGCCCGCGGCTGCCGTCCTGCTGAACCAGCAGGTAGTTGTAGGCCGCCTTGTGCAGCAGCGCGTCGTGGACGGGGAAGGTGTAGGCCGTCTCGTTGCGCTCCACCACGCCGTTGTGGTCGCAGTCGCCGAGGTCGTAGCCGAGCTTGTCGGTGACCACCAGCTTCTGCAGCTGCCCCGCCTTGACCCAGCGGCCGGCGCTCTTTTTCACGTCGCAGCCGGAGTAGCCCCGGGCCTCGATGGTGGCGGCCAGCCGCGTCCGCAGCAGCACCAGGAGCCCGTCCACCTCCTGGCGTACCCCCTCCACGCTGCCGTCTCCGTCGTGGTCGCCCCGGGCCTTGGGGTCGAAGCTCTCCATGGCCACGCCGTGGCAGGCCTGGCAGGGGCGCAGGTTCGGTTTGCCCCCGGTGGAGGTCATGCGGAAGGTGTGCAGCCCCACCTGGCGGTGCCCCGGCTTGCCCGCGGCCGGCCCGCTGTCCATGTGGCAGGTGACGCACCCCTCGCCGGCGTCCTTGGAGCAGGCCACGCCGGACAGCGCGGGGTGCCCCGGCGCGGTCAGGGTGAAGCCGGCCCGCCCGTAGCTCAGGTCTGCCTGGGGCGAGTGGGGGGCCAGCCTGGCGAGGAGGGTGTCGGCGCGGGTCACGTCGTGCTCGGTGTTGTGGCAGGTGGCGCACAGCGCACCCGAGCCGACCTTGGTCAGCTTCAGCCCACTATCGGTGGTCACGTCGCCGTGGCGGAACACCTGGGCCTTGTTCGTGGCGTACATCGGGCTGTGGCAGGTCTGACAGGTGATCGACTCCATGTTCTCGCAGCAGGTCATGATGGCCACCTGTGAGTTGGGCGGCCGCCCCAGAGCGAAGTTGCGGTAGTAAAACCCCTGGGCCGTGTGGCAGCGCACGCACTGGTCCTTGGCCTCGGGGCCGTTGAGGTCGCCCTTGACCGTGCGGGACATCTTGCTCATGCGCCACTGGGCCACCAGGTCCTGCTCCGGCTTGCGGTCGTGACAGCGGGCGCAGACTCCCACGCCGAACCGGCCCGGCTGCTCGGCCACCGGCGGGTCCACCCGCGCCGGACCGTGGCAGGCCAGGCAGTAGACGTTGCTCACCTCCTTGACCGCCGCGGGCAGCTTGCGGTAGGTGCCCTTGGCCGGCGTCAGGGGGAAGGTGACCTTGTGCTGGCGCGCCACGTCGTCGTAGCCCCCGTTGTCCGCGTGCGGCTCGTAGCCCAGGGCGTGGCAGGTGGCACAGGACTGGGCCGGCGCGGCCCGGGCCGAGGTCAGCTCGCCGTCCAGCAGCTTTTTCCAGGTTTTGGCGTGGCGGGTCTTGGCCCAGCTCTCCTGCAGCGGCGGGTGGCAACCCCAGCGCCCACAGTCCCGGTTGATCTGGTTCCAGCTCCCCACCACCAGCTTGAACGAGAGGCCGCTGTTTTCGTCGCGGATCTCGATGGTCTGCTGGGTGCCGAGGTGTCCGGGCGGCAGGGGCAGCACCGACGGCGTGCGCGTCTTGGCCCCCTCGAGGGTGCGGATCCAGCCCTTGGGCCACTGGATGATCTTCCAGCTCCACGGGCCCTGCTTGCGCCCGGCGAAGTAGTAGCGGTTGCCCGGCGGCACGCTGTTGAGTCCGCCGGTGACGTCGGTGGAGGTGACCATGACGAAGGCTGAAGAGACCTCACCGTCCTTGCGTTTGCCGGTGACGCGGAAGACGTACTGGCCGGCCTGGTCCGGCGAGAAGGCCAGCACCCGGGGTTCGTCGGGCAGCGGCCGCACCGAGGCCAGGGCAGCAGTGGTGAAGGTCAGCGTCTTGCCGGTCCAGCTCTTGACCGACGCGCGAATATCCGGCCCGTCCACCTGGCTCCAGGAGTAGGTCGCCCCGGCCCAGCCGGCGCCGCAGCGGTTCTGCGCGGAGAGGCTGACGCTGGCGCCGAACCCCACCCGCGGGCGGTCCTTGCCGGAGTGGATGCAGGGGGTGAGGCGGACCACGCCGCGGGCGGTGCGGCCCGACGACACGTCCAGGGTCAGCCCCGACGCCGGGCCGTGTGAGGCGGCCGCGGCGCTGACGGTGTAGCTGCCGGAGGGCACGTCGGCCACGCGCACCCTGCCGTCGGCGTCGGCGGTGCCTGAGAACCCGCCCGGCTCCACGTTCACCCGCGCCCCCACCACCGGCTCGCCCCTGGGGTGCAGCTTGCCGAGGCTGACGTCGCCGCTGGCGCACCGCGCCCGGGGGTTGGGCGGCCCGAGCACCCACAGCTCCAGGGCGCCCCTGGGCTCGGGCTCCAGGCACCCACCCCACACCAGGGTCAGGGCCAGGGCCAGGTGCCGATATGTGAGCGCTGCCTTCACGGTCTGTACCTTGTCTGTGGGGGCAATGGCCCCGCGTCTGTGGGGGCAATGGCCCCGCGTCTGTGGGGGCAATGGCCCCGCGTCTGTGGGGGCAATGGCCCCGCACTGTGGTCTACCAGACCACTAT
>PVBE010538742.1_pt1 | contig 15477 bp, 13 predicted proteins | sample 1631181 | NCBI WGS metagenome assembly PVBE01 (sample SAMN08397723, study PRJNA350692) | Marine metagenome, whole genome shotgun sequencing project. | isolation source: water | place: Pacific Ocean | collected 2012-04 | reverse complement strand
AGCGAGGTTCTCGGCGTCCGCCACCAGCGACTCGGTACCGATCGTATCGACGTCACATTGGTAAAACTCGCGAAAGCGCCCCTTGTTGACCTGAGCCCGTTCGCCCCTCCAGACCGGCTGGATTTGATACCTGCGAAATGGCAGCGGCAAATCGGGCCTCTGGGCCACAAGACGGGCCAGGGGGACCGTTAAGTCAAATCGCAACCCCAGGGTGTCACCGCCTTTATAGGCCAGCGGATACACCAGCTTGCTGGTTTCCTCACCAGTTTTCGCCAGAAGTATGTCCAGATACTCCATGACAGGCGTTTCCAGAGGTGCAAAGCCATAAACCTCAAAAACCCCTCGAATAGCCCTCAGCATCTCCAGACGAGGAATCATCTCCTCTGGCATAATATCTTTTGTGCCTTTGAAGATTCTTGGAGTCGGTCTTTGTGACATGAAACGCATCTCCCACGGGGACTCAGGTCCGAGAGTATGGAATCACGGGGACCTCGGCAATCTTCTTGCAGCAAACCGTTTGACGAGACGGCCATGCCGCTGATATAGTCCCTCCGCATTGGCAGGTTCGGGGCATGGGTTCCGCCTGTTTTTAGATTTGGGAGAAGATCGGAAATGAAGTTCGCCTACGCACTCGCTTTGCTCGCCCTTTGCCTGCTTCCTCTTGGAGGATGCGTCTCCTCAGTCAGTCACACCGGAGGGCAGACTGAGCTCGCCGATGACATCGAAGATGCGATTCACACAGAGGTGGCGGGACGTGTGGCTACAATCCCAACCATCCCTGCTCACATCGTAGGTGCTTCCTGGAACGATCCTTCCACACGCTTTCCTGAGTACCTTGCTCAGGTCGTTGACCCCTACAACTATCCGCACTTGGCATGGCGCGCGTTCTACACCATTTGGTCGTTGCCGATCAACCCGGTGCAGTGCCTCACCAAGCGCCCCATGGACGACTGGAACGGATACGTTTCTCCTATCCGTGAGACAGTCACCTATGACCATGTCCCAACACCCTTCGGTGGTAACGGCCCCAAGTACTGGGCGTCCCGCTCAAACAACCTCGTGATGCATGCCGGCAACATCTGGAGCAACGTCAAGTACCACTTTCTCAACACAAACAGCTACCTGCCTCCCTATGATCGCTGGTACCCAGAAGTAATTCAGGGCGAGAAGACCATGATTCACCGCACGCTTGACCTGCACCTGTTCAACTTCGATTGGGAAAACCCCTACATCGATTGAGCTGAATCTGCTCCTTCGCCGAACACGAGAAAGGCTCACCATTCATGGTGGGTCTTTTTTTTGCAATCGAACAAACCGTACACCGCCCCATTCCCCACAGAGTTTCAGCCACCCTGTGACAGTCAGAGGCTTGCGAAAAGGGAAGCAGCGACACTGGCATGGGTGTCACTCTCGGTCAGCACGCGGGTCTCCGCAAACGTGAACTTGCGATACCACGTCAACTGACGCTTAGCGAACTGCCAGGTGTGCGTCTTGATCAATCCGCGTGTTTCTGCCTCACCAACAGTGCCAGCGAGAAACGCTGTGATCTCAGGATAGCCAAGAGCACGCGAAGCGGTTTCACCAAAACCGCATGTTTCCTGAACGTGCCGCACCTCGTCGATCCAACCGTCATCAAACATCTGATCGACACGACGCTCAATTCTCGCCCGCAAGATTTCTCTTGGCCATGTCAAGATGAAGACTCGAGCCGGGAAACGCATGCTCCCGAACCAATCGCGTTCGCGCAAGCCAGCCGGCTTGCCAGTCAATTCGAACACCTCCAAGGCCCGCTCTATGCGTTGATAGTCGTTCGAATTGATGCGCTCGGCGCTGGATGGATCGATCGATTTCAGGCGTTTGTGCAGCTCAGCCACGCCTTTTTCATCACGCTCAGCACGCAGCCTGGCTCGCAGCGTATCGTCTCTGGGGGGCGTGTCCTGCAATCCGAACAGCAGTCCATTCAGATACATCGCGGTTCCACCGACACACACCAGGGGCTCTCCTGCGGCGGCCTTCGCCTGAACGACCTCCTCGGCGTGCTGCATGAAAAGCGACATGTCCATTCGTTCAGAAGGAGCAACAACGTCAAGCAGGTAGTGCGGGCACAGGGACTGAAGCTCGGAATCTGGTTTGGCCGTCCCGATGTCCATGCCGCGATACACCTTCATAGAGTCGAGAGACAGGACGGAAGCCCCCATAGTCCGAGCCAGGAGAGCACCGATCCGGTTCTTCCCTGTGCCGGTTGTGCCGGCAATACAAATCAGCGGTTGGGACACGGGCTCACTCCGAAGGCAGAACGACATAGGCGGCCGATGCCTCTGGACGCAACACAGAGAGGCTTGCATTCACGGCGCACTCTTCCGACAGGCCACGGACGATCTTGCCGTAATCGAAGAGGCTCTGACCCTTGAGCTCGCACTCGATCAGGTTGGCGCTGATGGCGTCAACCGAATCAAACCCCTTGATAAATGAACCCAGAAGATCACGACGCATGCGACGGAGATCAGCGGAGTCGGCCTTCACCTGATGAGCGCCCTCAGCGAAGGCCCGTCGGAGTCTCGCTGCGAGCGCCGCAGGATCTGGCGTATTCCCCGTTGCAATGACGAATGCAAAACCTCTCTCGATGGACACCATGTGATGAAAGGTGTCATCAATGAGGCCGGAATTATAAAGCTCCTCATAAAGACTGCTGCCACGCGCAAGCGTAGCACCCAGGAACATGTCCAGGGCACACTCCAGTTCAAGCGGCGTCAGTTCACTTTCATCGCCGGCAAGATCACCGCGCCAGCCGAAGAACAGGCGCTTGGAATTGATAGGCATGTGACTGGAGCCACGCTTCCTGGCAACACGGCGGGTCCTCGGAAGAGGCTTACGCCGAAGCGACCCTGAGGCAGCTCCATTGCAGGCAGCCACACGTGTGCCGACTCGGTCACTGACCTCTTCGGGGTCGAAGTCACCGGCAAGAGATAGCAGCATGTTCTCAGGCCGATAGAAAGCGTCGTAACAACGACGCAGGGTGCGGTGATCAATCTCTGCAATGCTCTCCACTGTTCCTGCGATGTCGTGACTGAGTGGATGAGAAGCAGGGTAGAGCAGTTTAAGAACGCCCTTGAATCCCCGCCAGCCTGGGTCGTCATCGTACATGCGGATCTCCTCCGCAATGATTCCCTGTTCCTTGTCCACCAACTCCTGGGTGAAGTAGGGAGTCAGAACGAAATCGACGAGAAGGTCGAGACTCTCTCGATAGTCATCTGTGCAGTCAATGATGTAGCTGGTTGTGTTGAAACTCGTCATGGCATTCGAGGAACATCCCATCGACGAAAACCTGTGCATGACGTCGCCATCTTCCTTTTCAAACATCTTGTGCTCGAGAAAATGAGCAACACCTGCCGGGGTTTCGGCGATGGGCTCGCCATCCGTGGCAGAGAAATGCGTGTCCATGGACCCATAGCTCGTGGTGAAGGAGGCGTGGAGCCTATGAAAGTCAGGTTTTTGCACCATGAGAATCGGCAGGCGGCCGTCAGCCAGACGCACGTCAAGAACTTCGCCCAGTTCCTTCTCGACTCGAGGGCCCAGGCCCAGGTAGCTCTGGTTCATGACACACCTCCATCTGGCCCCAAGGTGAAGACACTGTCGAGCTTCAAGCGCCCAAACAAACCAGCCACGTCTGCGGCGCGAACCCTTCGATGCGAAGCCATGACCTGATCGGGTGTTCGGACGCGCAGCCCTTGGAGCTTCTGCATGGAATCAAAACCAATCAACTGATCCTGTGAGTCCTGAAACCCGATCAAGCTCTGGCGAAAACAAGTGAGTGCCAGCGCCATCGCCTCAGGGTCTGCATCATGCGTAGCCATATGCTTGACTTGCGCCTGAACCAGCCGACGCACACGAGCCTCCGACGAAGGCTCGATTCCGGCGGTCACATAGATCGTGCCGGATGCATCATCAAATGATGAGCCAATGGAATAGGCAAGGCTGTGCTTCTCACGGACGATTCGGAAAAGCCGTGACGTCGAGCCACCACCGAGGATGAAGTCACCCATGTAGGCAGCGAATCGATCGCTGCGTCGGGAGTAGCCCTCGATGCGAAAGCCCATTGCTATCCGAGCCTGAGCAATCGGGCGAGCTTCGCGCGCAGATTTTGCGCGCTTCTTGATCAGCGGAACGCGCAAGCGGCTCTTGGAGAGAGCTCCTCTCGCATTGAGGGACAGCTTTTCACTGACGAGTTCGGCCACATCATCGCCGCTTCGATCGGTGATCGCATAGATAAAACAGGGGGCTGCCTGTACAAGACTGCTGATGTCATCAGACACCTGAGAGACTCCCAGTGCAGCCACGTCCTGCGGACCACCGTGAACCCGTCTGGCCAGGGCGTGGTCACCAAACAGCATTTTCATGAGTTCGCGACTGGCATAACCACTCGGCTGATCATCCTGGGACCGAATGGCCCGAATGAGGTTCTGCTGCTCCAGAACGTACGCCTCGTCTGAGAACCCAGCCGACCTGAATTGAGGCTGTTGGAGCGTGTCGTCAAGCAAACCCAGCATGCGGCGTAATGTGTCAGGGCGACGGGGAAGATGTCGGCGCGCCACGGTCTTCGCCCGAAGAGTGATGACCTGATTGTTGACGCTGCGTCCGGCGATTGCAGTGAGGGCAGAACCGTATGTTTCCTTCAGTTCACGAGACAACTCGGACATGCCGCCCAGACGCTGAGGCCCATGACGCAGCAGATACGACCCAAGAGAACGAGACGGCGTAGCGGCGTCGAGCGGCGCAACGAAGAAGACCTTGAGCAGGTCAGTCTTCCACTTGTCGGACCGATGGTGCAGCAGCGTAATGCCATCTCGAATAGCATGCTCAGAAAAAATCTGGCTCAATCCTCAATCCTCGTCTGCTCCATGCCTGCCAACCCGCGTCAATCAATCCGAGCTTGAAAGAGCTTCTTCCGCTCAATGGCACCCAGAGTGTTGATCCTGATAGCGCCCTTGCGGCTCGTAATAATCTCAAGCATCGGCCGATCATTCTCCAAGTAGGTGATCCAGTGCGGCACCTCCAGCCGACGCTTGCCATCGGCGACCTGTACAGGAATGTGATAGCCCATGTGGAACACACCGACGACTTTCTTTGCTTTGTCATCAGAGCTCGTCAGACGCGACTTTACTACGCGATGGGTTGTCCGATCGACCCACCATTCAACCTTCGAGCCATCATCATCAGTGAAGCCGACACGATCCGTCTTCGGAAACTTAAAGGTCTCCCGCGAAATAACGAACTCCACAGGTTCCCCCTGCGCGAGTAAACGCAAATCCTTGAGGTCGTCGGCACTTGCCAACACAAAGGAATCCAGGAGACGATCAATGCGTCTCGCCTCACTCTTGAGATTCTCACGGTCCTTCTTGTGTTCCTTGCGGCGCAAGAGGATCGGCGGCACATCCTCATCCTGCGGGATCTTCCATGCGTGGTTCTCAAAATCAAGCAGGAGCGTGACGGCACGAGAGTTGTCGGTAGTCAGTGTTCGGCGATAGGCAGTTTTTGTTGTCTTCTCTGTTGCAACACGCGCCCACGATTGCTCAATTGTCCCAGGCCGCGACGCCTTCAACTTCCCATCCTTCTCATACTCAAAAACGCGAAAACGAAAGCGACCGGTGAAGGAGCTCAATGCCAAGGCACCATCAGTCCCCTGCTGAGCTGCGATGACCTGACAGATAATCGCACGAGCTTCCTGATCGCCGCCTTCTGATTTCTCAATGGGAATCTGGGCAGCGATAAACGTCGAAGAAACCAAGATGAATGTGAGCACTGACCTCAAGAGCTGCGCCTCCAGTCGGGTTACGGTGTGAAGTGTACGCGATGCTGGATCAGAACGCACAGAATCAATCAATGCTCCGAAGCGTCTCTATTCCTTCCGTTGAAAGCGCCGCTCCAGTTCATGAAGAGGCACACGCAATCGGATGGGACGACCATGTGGGCAGGCTGCGGCGGCGGGGTTTCTGTCCTCCCAATCGAGCAATGAGCGTATTGCTTCGTCAGTGAGGGGATCATTGAATTTGACAGCTGCTCGGCACGCAATCCCTGCCAGCAAAGAGCGACGAATGTCAGCGAAACCAGTACTGATCTGTTCATCGTCGATGCAAAGCACTGAGTCCATGAGACGCTGAGGGTCCATGTGGGCCAAGTCAACAGGCACTGCATAGACTGCGACAGAGTCTTCGCCGAAGGGAGCGATTTCAAAACCGATCGAGGCCAATTCGTCCTGGTGAGCCATGAGCGTTTCGATTTCGGCAATAGATGCTTCAAGTAAAGCCGGAATCAAGAGCCGTTGTACCTCGGTATCGCCGCGCTCGGCGCGCTCCATCAACTCTTCAAACAGCTTGCGTTCGTGCAGTGCATGTTGATCAAGAAACGAAACGCCCTCTTCGTCTTCGACAAGAATATAGGAGTCATGCATCTGAACGAAACGACGCACCGATGACGGTGACGGCAACGGCCCGTCGGAACAGCGCCGCGGGCCCCTTGGCACACTTTCTGCCACGGGCCGTCCGCCCTGCAGCGCAGATCGCATCTCTCCCACTCGATCGCCACGACTTGCTTCAAAGAGCGGCGCTGTTCGACTTGACGGCGATGAAGCCGTGTCAACACCTGTGGCCTCTTCAGCGATATACCCAAGACCCTGTGGTCGAAAACCGTGCTCAATACTCGTAAGTGCCTGCTTGCACGCCCTGTGAACCGCAGAGAACACCGACTTCTTGTCGCGGAAGCGCACTTCAATCTTCGTTGGATGAGCGTTCACATCGACATCTTGCGGATTCATACTGACGCGCAGGAAGAAGGCGGGGTGTCTTCTCGGCAAGAGGAACCCCTCGAATGCACGCACGACTGCCTGCTGCAGCCCGCGGTCACGAATAACCCGCTCATTCAGATGAAGGTACTGGCGATTGGCAGAGGGGCGTGCGACCTCTGGAACGCCAATGACCCCGGTCACCTGAATTCCATTGGTCGTGTGATCCACCTCTATGAGGTGATCTCGAAACTCACTTCCAAACAGCCCGATGACCCGCTCGCTGATAGAGTCAACCGAGGTAGCATTCAGCACCTTGCGGCCGTTGTGCGAAAAAGTGATCGCCAGATCGTCGCGAGCCAGAAGAAGTCCATTCAGGACCTCTGTCACCCGTGCGACTTCTGCTGCATCACGTTTGAGAAACTTCCTGCGTGCCGGTGTGTTGTGAAAGAGGTCAACAATCTCAATGACCGTGCCCTCAGGCCCACCTGCCTCGTGAATCTCAGACAGGATTCCCTGACGACACTTGATGGATGCACCCAGAGGTTTCCCGGCCTGCCGTGAGAAGATTGACGCCCTCGACACAGAGCCGATGCTCGCCAGTGCTTCGCCACGGAACCCATAGGAGACCACGCGGAAAAGATCCTCGACAGTAGCTATCTTGCTGGTTGCGTGAGGCTCAAAAGCGAGTTGGAGGTCCTCGACATTCATCCCTTCACCGTTGTCGGTAATGCGAATGAGCTTCTTTCCGCCTTCAGAGAGTTCCACAGCAATCCGAGTCGCTCCGGCATCAAGGCTGTTCTCAACAAGCTCCTTGACGGCATTGGCGGGGCGCTCAATGACTTCTCCCGCTGCGATCTTGTTGGCGACCTGAGAACTCAACACCCGAATCATGAGCGTGCCCTCACTGGCTGCGACTGCGCTGGGGAGCAATGCTCCACAACGAAGCTTGTGAGAAGGGTCTCCGGGTCGCCACCTGTCTTGATCGCGAAGTCCATGTCACAGAGAGCACAGACCGCCGCGCCCAACTCGCGCGGGTGACGCGAATCCGACTGTGCCTTGAGCTTCTCAAACAACCATTCACGGTGCTCTCCAAAGACCTCCGTGGCAGCGCTGTGCCAGTTCATTCCTTGCCGCATCAACTCAAAGGCCCGCCCCAACTCATGAAATCGAGCTTCAATCATGGGAATCAGGCGAGCTGTCAGCCCAGTCGAGTCGAGGCTCTTTTTTCCTTTGGCATCCAACAGCCCGCGCGAGTAGATCTGCTGCAGGCGTTCACAGGCCTCGGCCAAGTGTCGGGCGCCGATGTGATCCACGAGCTCAAAAACCGAAACTGTGCGCGTTTTGCCGACCAGTTCCTCGACATCCTGCAGTGTAATCTTCGCTCCAGCACCTACAGCTAGCGACAGCTTCTCAATGTGTGAATCCATCGCGCGGAGACCACCGCCCTCTGCCTCGTTAAGGCCTTCGGCAGCATCTGGAGCAAGGGTCTTTCCATAAACCTCAGCGCGACTCATGAGAAAGCGCGCCACCTCACTGGCGCTACGGCTACCGCCCCAGACACTCTCACGAAGAGGAGTGCAGTCAATCGCCAGAGCGCCGCCTTCCACGAGAGCCTCTGCTGCCTTCGGCCATGTGACTCGACGACCGCGTTTCCTCGCGATCTCATTGTCTTCAAGGATCAACAGTGCTTGAGGCGACTCATGAGCGATGAAATCGATAATGAGCTTCCTCGCATCAACGACAAAACCGCGAGCTCCGGACAACACAACGACCTTATTGCCGCCGAAGAGTGACAGGCAACGCAACTCATCAAAGACTGCAGCTGCATCAATCGCAACACCACCTTCCTTCTCACCCCAATGAAGGAAGATCACATCTGTATCATCGCCGAGACCGTCAATAATCATCTCTCGGCAGGACGTTCTCAGGAACTCTTCAGCACCTGTAAGAACAACCATGCGCGGGATCGGTGACGGCACTCCTGATGCCATGAAGTCGGTGGCACGAATCATGAGGGAACTCCCTGCAGGAGAACGTCACCCACAGCGCCGACCATGACGACAAAACCGATCACCACATTGACAGTGAAGAAGGCCTGGTTCAGGCGACTCAAGTCGCCCTCTCCCACCAGACGGTGTTCTACAACAAGGAGGACTGCGATCGTGGCAACGGCCGTGTACCAGATCAAAGACAGGTCCCCTGCCCACCCGACAGCAACGAGAAGCAACGGCACGAGAATATGACACGCGCGAGCAATCATGAATGCCCCGTGCCGCCCGACGCTTGCGGGCACAGAGAAGAGGCCATGTGTTCGATCGTGCTCCTCATCCTGGCAGGCATAGAGAATGTCAAATCCAGCGGTCCAGAAAAGGACGCAGAGGCCCAGCAGGAGGGCCGGCAACGACTCTTCTCCCAGCTCACCTCGAACGGCGACCCAGGCCCCAACCGGGGAGAGACCGAGGGCCAATCCCAATACAAAATGAGAGCCAGAAAAGAACCGTTTCGTCAGGGAATACGCAAGTAGAACAACAAGAGTCGGTCCGCTCAGTGCAAGGCACAGCGAGTTCAAACGCCAGGCTGCTGCAATGAAGACAGCGCTGCTGATGAGCGTTGCCATCGTCAGAAACACAGGCCCTACCTGACCGTTGGCGCTGGGGCGCGATGCCGTTCGAGGATTCGCGGCATCAAGACGCCGATCCACCAGGCGATTGAAGGCCATGGCCGCCGTTCGTGCACCGACCATTGCGACGAGAATCCAAAGCGCCGTCTCCCAGTGCGGCACACCTCCAGCTCCCAGAACAGCCCCTGCGACTGCGTAAGGCAATGCGAACAGGGTGTGCTCGAATCGAATGAGGTTGAGAAATGTCTTTGTTTTTTCAATTGCGAGGGTCATCGGTCCTCCCCCCAGCGTTGCCCCACCTCATGCTCAAGACCAAACTGGTCCAGGATGCGTGCAACGAGGCCATCAGCCAGATCGGTCAGTGATTGAGGACAGGAGTAATACCCTGGCGAAGCCGGCAGGCACACAACGCCTGCTCGGGACAACCGCAACAGATTCTCGAGATGGATAGTGGAAAGAGGCGTTTCTCGGGGAACAACCACCAGACGGCGGCTCTCCTTCAGACAGACATCCGCTGCCCTCTCAATCAGTGACTGCGACACACCTGCTGCCAGACGCCCCACCGTACCCATTGAGCACGGGACAATGACCATTCCCAATGAACGGGCCGACCCACTCGCAGGGGAAGCCATGAAGTCATCGCATGCCAGCCCTCGTGCATCGCGGCAGTCGAGTCCAAACGCGTCAAGTGACGGAACGCCCCCCCGTAGCCATTCAGTATCGGCACAGACCTCTTGCCGCAAGACCGTTTCAGCCGTTGGCGACACCAGCAGGTCGATTGGGATGTCCAAACGGCTGAGGTGATGCAACAGCCTGAGCGCAAAGATCGAGCCCGAGGCGCCGGAAAGTGCGATGATAAGTGGGATACGAGTCATGGGTCGGCCACTATAACAGCGTCGCCCGACCACTGAGAGTCGGAAAACTGATACCCTCAGACCATGACCCATCGCATCCTCACACTCTTCCTCGTAGTGCTGTACCTCGCTCCTGGCGCCTTTTCCCAAGATCTCGGAGCGACCGCGCCAACCGCACCATTCGGACTGGGAGACGCGAGCCTCTTCTCCCCTGCCAACCCATGGTCTCAAGCCGCTGAGGATCTGGGCCGGGCTCTCTTTCTCGATCCGATCCTCTCGTCAGATCGCACTCGCTCGTGTTCCAGTTGCCATCAGGCGAATCACGGCTTCGCCTCACCCGAGCCGTTCCCTCCCGGCGCTGAAGGCAAACGTGCGGCTCGCCATGCTCCGACGCTCTTCAATCGGGCCTTTGGACAGTTTCAGATGTGGGACGGCCGAGAAGAAACCCTTGAGAAGCAGGTCCTCGGCCCCATCAAAAATCCGCTGGAGATGAACCTGAAACTCCCCGAGGCTGTTTCCCGGCTCGCGACTCACAAGCTCTATCCTCGCCTGTTTCAACGTGCCTTCGGGGACGCCCCCCTGACCAGCAACAACCTCGCTCGAGCTCTGGCGGTTTACGTCAGGACGCTCACAATTGGAAACTCCCCCGTCGACCGCTTCCAGGCCGGTCAAGGCAACGACTTGACCCCGTCGGAGAAAGCCGGACTGTGGATCTATGAAAGCCGCGGGCGCTGCTGGCAGTGTCACTCCGGCCCCAATTTCACTGACGAACGTTTCCACAACACCGGTATCGGCTCAAAAAAGGGAGTCCCCGAGATTGGCCGGGGCGCCGTCACAAGGTCCGATGTTGATCGCGGTCGCTTCAAGACGCCTACCTTGCGAGGTGCAGCCCTCTCAGCTCCCTTCATGCACGATGGCAGCCTCTCGACATTGGAGGATGTGGTCCGCTTCTATAGCGAAGGTGGCCGACCCAATTCCCATCTGTCACGGCACATTCGCCCCCTCCATCTGACGGAGTCAGAACAAGCAAACCTCGTTGCTTTCTTGCGAGCCCTTTCACGAGAGTAAGCCCCATCGTCCAATAGAAAAGGCCGCCTTCCACGAAGAAAGGCGGCCTTGATTCTCTGCGGCAGTAAAGCCTACTGATCGTAGTAGGAATAGAGCGCGAGGCCTGGCGCCGGTACGCTGCCATAGAAGGAGGTAGTAAGGATGTCGTACGCTCCAACTCGACCTGCTGCCGGGTAGGTCACGATGAGTACAGACGGCGCAGAGCCTTGACCCACATCAGCCATGTTCTTGAAGTCTGAGAGAGACTGAACCTGAAGCGATGACAGGTTGTCGACCGTTGCATCACCTGGTGCGGTGACGATCTGATTGGTGGCGTAAGTCCCCACAACCTGAATATCGCGGAAACCAGCCGGGCCCTGGAAGCCAGGTTGCGGGTCCAGTCCGAAGTTGATCGCGCCAATTTGCACGACGGAGTTGGCGCCTGAGTTACAGATGAATGCGCCCTGGTGCGCCGGTGCAAACCCGATCGTACTGTGACGATTCCAACAGCCGTAGGTGGGAGCCGAATAGCCAGACAAGGTCGAGATCATACGACCGCTTGGACCATTCTGAACCTGAGGGCTGAGTGAATCCGACTCATACACGCTGACCGAGTCATCGTAGGTATTCGTGATGAAAGCCATGTATGCCAACGTGCAGCCCGGGCAGATGAAGCGGTCTGTGATGAAGATGTCCTTCGGGCCGAGACCAACGGTCAAGGAGGCACGCTCTAACTGCGTCAGGATATCAATGACCGAGACTGTGTTGTTGCCCTCGCAAATCACATGAACATCTTCATTGGCAGGTTGAACACTCACGGACGCTGGATTGGGACCAACATTAATCGTGTTGATGAGGGTGTGGAACAAGGTTGTCTGCAAAGGCTCCGAGCCATAGCGCTGAACCGTGCCCTGATCAAAGTTGGAGACGTAAAGCGAATTCAGATTCGGTGAGATACCGACACCCCGCGGTGATGCTGCACCGACCAGCTGGCCGATCAAAGCATAGGTTGTGGAGTCGAGGATCTTCACCTGATTGTCGATTGAATCGACGACGTAAAGATAGACGCCCAACGCAGGTACAGGCGGACCCACTTGCAGCCCCAGCAAGGCGCCCAGATTTGCCTCGGCTGTACCGCCCTGCGGGAAAGGTATGGCAGGGTCACCGTTGTTGTCGTTCGGTGCCGGCGGAATCAGGGTTCGGCGGGGAGCATTATGAAGGAAGTTCGTTCCCGACGTCGTATTGATGAAACGGCCGAACTCAATGTCCATAACGCTGGCCAGTATACTGATGTCATCAAGAATCTGCAGCGGTGAATTGGGTTCGCCGGGACCATGCAGAGTACCAAGCACGAGGTCGCCGTTTGGAACAGAGGTTGAACCCAAGGTCATCTTGCCTGAGGAGATCGGAACCAATCGGTTGTTTGATACAGCGAAGGTGAGATCTGGGGGGCTGGGGTTATTGGCAATCGTCGGGCCAGCCTGGAGGTTCACGTTCACTGCGAGGTCAGCGAGCATGCCATTGCGAGAGCGATCGGTGCAACCGACAACGCCATCTGGATTTGCCGATGCAACAGAGCTGTCAGATGCAGGGAAACCGGAGGCTGTGCTCAGGAAGTTGATGCTCAAGGTCGCAGCAGCGGTGTTGGTGGATCCAGGCAAGGGCAGCAGAGGCGGCAGGCTCAAGGTTTGACCGAGCGCATTGACAGGAGCGGTCTGACCACCGGCAGTCCATACTGACGGGGAAAGGCCGTAGTTCTGAACATTGCCACCGAACTCATTGGAGATCAGGTTCGACACATCCACAAAACGCAACCGCACCTCGGTCGGATCATGGAATGGATCGGGTTGGTAGAGAATGAACCCGTAGTTGTTGGGCAACACCGTACCTGCCGGTGCGTTGTAGTTCACAATCACGTTTTCACTGGCTGATGTCGCAGCGCCGTCAAAGTTGTTGACTGGATAGACCGCCGAAACGAACCCGTCCAGGGCTGTCAGGTTGTTGACTCCTGCCAGGCTCTGCATGTCCACTGCATCATTAAAGAAAAAGCGGTATTCTGCGTTGGTCGCTACGACGCCGCCACTGAGCGGGGTCGAGAAAGTCGCGACTGCTTGCCCGAGCGCTGCGACATCACCTCCAACGCTGAAGGGATACTTGACCTCCACATCGTTGATGCAACCGCTTCCAATGATGCAGAAGGCTTCGCCGTTTGCACCCTTCAAGTTCTGCGTCAGGATATTGAGGATGTAGCCGCCGCCGTTGAATTGAGCAGGAGCGGCAAAGGGCGCGTGATTGATATAGAGGCGCAGAGTGGCCGGTGCCACTCCTGGTGCCGTCAGTAAATTGGTGGGATCCAGAGCACCTGTGGTGTCGAGAAAGAAGCTGACGTTTGCTCCGGCTGCATCTTGAATGGCGATGCCATCGACACCGCTTGGCGTTGGATCGATAATGCTGGAGAGAAGCACATCTCGGTTGAACTGCAACTCGATATAGTGCTGATCGCCGGGAATGGGTGTGCCAAAATCATTGGGCCCCACTGAGCTGGCAAATGCTGGATTGGCCGCTGTCATGTTGAAAAGCGTTGGGGTTCCTGTGCCGGCACGCAGAACGCCAAATGCAGGAGACGCTGAAAGCGCAAGGCTGGCACCGCCACCTCCGCCTCCGCCTCCGCCACCACCGCCGCCACTGCAACCCGAAAGTGCCGCTGCAACGAAAACGATAACCATCAAAGGGGCAAGTGCTTTGCTCCAACCCATGGGAAACTCCCTCATCAATTCGTGTCGATTAACTGTACCTGCCGAGCAGCCATAATGGGACCGCGCGACAACGATTCTGGGCTCCGAATTCACTCGGAAGCATCGCCCAACCATCGCTTTAGCAAACTTCAGGCCAACGTAGGCAAGGACTGCCAACGTGTTGACGGACAAGAGATTAGCAACCCGCCTCAGAACGCGCAACGAGTGGATCTGTAAAGCTCAGAACGATGTGAGCAGTTCCGAACGCTCACATAAAATGGACCAGGACATCGTAGATCGCGTGGGTGTACACAGCGACCCCTATGCCTCGCAGAAGAAAGAGAAACGACAGCAGCAGCCCTGCCAACGAGCGAAAACAGAAGATCCCCCAGGAAAACGGCTGGCCTCCAGGGCCGACGTGGTGGTACAGAGCGAAGGCTATGGCAGAGAGCAGGACGGCAAACGTCGCCAAGGGGAGATGAGCCACAGGCCCGTCAGGGCGCTCTTTTTCCACAGGATAAAGCGACCATGGGTCCACCTGAGCCAGACGCAGGACCGCCCCCAGGAGCAGAAATCGAAAGAGGATTTCCTCATACACACCGGCGCCGATGTCCAGAAGCAGGTCCTCTCCCCCCGGCAGGGCAAGAAAGGGGGTCCGCAGGAAAAGCACCGCAGGTGCCAATATCGACGCCCAAACCATGGTTTCCAGCAAAAAGAGTGGAGCGACGACCGACAGGGAATCGAGTCGACGAGCCGCGACGACGGCCGCCGCAAGAAACAGCGCCAACAACAACAGATGAAAGAAAACACCCGCGAGGGGATGAATCCCATCAAGAACACGCGAAAGCATGACGCCAGCGGCATTGCGGCGCTCTGATCCCATCCAAATCAGCCCTGCCTCATAAACAGCCAGGAGTGTCACAACGCTCAGGACACCAAAAGCGCGGCTGCGCGTAATGCTGAGATAGTCGTGAACGGACAGTACTCGCCGTTTGGGCAAAGGAAGGCTCCGTGAGAGTTGAAGGCGACGCTACACCGCCGCAGAATGCCCTTATCTACCATTGGGCGTGGACACGACAACATGCCCCCCCGTTCTTCTATCCTGCACATCGCAGCGAAATGGGCCACGAAGGAGCTTCTTGCCGTGAATGACGAAACGCTGGATGGCGCAGCATCGAGAGACGACCGCGGTCTTGATGCAGCTCTCCGCCCGCAGGGATTTGACGAGTTTGTCGGGCAGCCCGACATCTGCAAGAACCTCCAGATCTATATCGAGGCGGCGCGCATGCGGGGCGATCCCCTTGACCACCTGCTTCTTTCCGGTTTGCCCGGTCTCGGAAAAACAACTCTGGCTGAAATCGTTGCGCGCCGCATGGACACATCGCTGCACACAAGCAGCGGTCCTGTCCTCGAGAAGCCTGGCGATCTTGCCGGCATTCT
>PVBE011789335.1_pt1 | contig 15481 bp, 12 predicted proteins | sample 1631181 | NCBI WGS metagenome assembly PVBE01 (sample SAMN08397723, study PRJNA350692) | Marine metagenome, whole genome shotgun sequencing project. | isolation source: water | place: Pacific Ocean | collected 2012-04 | reverse complement strand
TAATGTGATATACTCAGCGTGGACATCGCGTTGTTCCTTTCGTGCTCAAGTATTTGTGGTAAAGTGTCTTGACACACCAAGGATCACGCGATGTCCATTATTATGCAACCATTAACACCAACTTTTTGGGACTAGAACCACATTTCAAGGGCTGCCCCGACGGACCCAAAGGAAAGGAACCGTGATCGACCGAACCGGCGTTTACGTTGGACTCGCCGCCTGCCTCGTCTGCGCCGTGGTCGGCGTTACCGCGACCCGCGAGAAGGTGCTGTTCGAGGGCAAATCCGAATTCAACAGCTCGATCAAGGTTGTCGAAGACGCCGAAGGTCTGCGTACGCTGATCTTCGACAATAACGGCGCAAAACAGAGCACCGTCAAACTCGGAAACCCCGATCGGTTGGAGCTGTGATACACCCGCGTCATGCCCGTTGCCCTGGCCGCGGTAGAGAAACCAAAACGCATTCTGATCGTTGGGTTGGGCGGCGGCTCGATTCCGAATTTCCTGCACAAGTACTACCCAAATACGCACATCGACGTCGTTGACATCGATCCGCTGGTGGTCAAGGTGGCGAAGGAATACTTGGGGTTCCGCGAGGACAAAACACTGCGGGTCCACGTCGCCGACGGCCGCGCCTTCATTGAAAAAATGTAAGCAGCCGCACGACATCATTTTCCTGGACGCCTATGGCGCCGACGACATCCCCTACGCCCTGGCGACACGCGAGTTCCTGCAGGTCGTACGCAAGGCGGTCACCGGCAAGGGCGCGATCGTCACCAATTTGATGAGCCGCTTCTCGAACCGCTTTTACGCTTCGATGGTTCGCACCTACATCGATGTTTTCGATGAGGTGCATATGGTGGATGTTCGAAACTCAGGCAACGTCATCCTCCTGGCCCTGCCGCACAAACCGAAATTGACCAGGGAGACCCTCGCCGGGCAAGCGAGCAAGCTCACTGTCGAGAAAAAGTTCCCGCTCAATTTAGGTCGTCTGGTGAAGTACGGTTGCCGTCGACCGGACGAAAAAGAAAAACCAGCTCCGATCCTGTCGGATAAAAAGAAATAACCCTCGGACCCCGGTGAAGCCGGGAAACGGTCTGCGGGTGACTTCTTGTCGGTGTATCTACATCGGGCGGGGTGTTGGGGGATCTGATTTGTTGCGCAGTGTGGCGCTTTGGATTAGAGTTCGGCTCTTAGTTTTCGGAGGAGGTCCAGGGCGTCCATTGGGGTCATGTTGTCCAGATCGGCGTGTTTGATGTCGCGGGCGACTCGGGTGGCCGGGTCGGCGAAAAGCTGCATTTGAGCGGCCGCGGCCTGGGCTCGTTTGGCCAGTTCGGGCATGTTAAGTCCGCTTGCTACGTTGGCCTGGAGTTGGGGGAGGAGTGCTTTGGCCCGGTCGATCGCCTCTTTGGGCACTCCGGCCAGCCGCGCGACGTGTACACCGTAGCTCTGGTCGGTTCCGCCCTTTACGATCTTGTGGAGGAATACGACTTCGTCGGCCCACTCGCGCACAGTCACGTTGAGGTTGGTCGTCCCGTCGAGCAGTTCTTCGAGCTGCGTAAGCTCGTGGTAGTGCGTGGCGAACAGCGTTCTGCACTTTAAGTGCAGCGCGATATACTCGCAGATCGCCCAGGCCAGTGACAGTCCGTCGCAGGTCGACGTCCCGCGTCCGACCTCGTCGAGGATCACCAGCGAGCGGGCGGTGGCGTTGTTGAGGATGTTTGCGGTCTCGACCATCTCCAGCATGAACGTACTGAGCCCGCGGGTCAGCTCGTCTGCGGCGCCCACACGCGTGAAAATTCGGTCAGTCAGGCCGATCGACGCTTCGTCTGCGGGGATGAAGCTGCCGGTCTGGGCCATCAGGACAAGCAGTGCGACCTGGCGGATGTATGTACTCTTACCAGCCATGTTCGGACCGGTGATAATCAGCAGGCGATCGTTCTTGGCGTGCATATCCACGTCGTTGGGCACGAACTGCTCGCGAAGCTGTTGATCGAGCACCGGGTGGCGTCCGCCGACGATATTCAGCACGTTGTCCTGCGTGATGGTGGGACGTTTGTATCCTCGTTCGACCGCCAGTTGGGCCAACCCGCACAGCACGTCGAGCCCGGACAGGGCTTCGGCGGCGGCCTGGAATTGGGCGATATACTCGCACAACGCCCGCCTTACCTCTTCGAAAAGCTGCTGTTCGAGCGTTTTTGCCCGCTCGGAGGCCCCCAGCGCTTCGGTCTCGTACTGTTTGAGTTCGTCGGTGATGTACCGCTCGGCGTTCTTGAGGGTCTGTTTGCGGTGATACTCCGGCGGCGCCTTGTCTCGATTTGCGTGGCTCAGTTCGATGTAGTATCCGAACACGCGATTGTATCCGACCTTCAGATTCGTTACGCCAAGGGCCTCGGCTTGCTGGGCCTGGTACTTCGACAACCAGCTCTTGCCTTCCGAGCCGATATTCCTGAGGCGGTCGAGCTCTTCGTGGTATCCGTCGCGGAGCACGCCGCCGTCACGCAGCAGGTTTGGGCAGTCGGGGTCTATCGCGGTTTCGATAATGTCGCCGGGGGTGCTGAGCCCCAGCAGATGCGGGCAGGATTGTGATATAAGCTCCGAGTCGCATCCGCTGACGAGTTCGGCGATCCCGGGCAGCATCGCCAGGGTCTGTCCCAGCGCCACCAGCTCGCGCGGGCGGACGCGGCACATTCCGATATTCGTCGCGATACGGTCGATCTGTGCTATTTGCGAAAGCATTTCGCGGATGTCGGCCAGGCGGCGTCGATCGGTGGTCAGCTCTTCGACCGCATCCTGGCGCGCGACGATATCGCTGTATCGCCTCAGGGGGAAGGTAAGCCATCGCTCCAGCAGGCGGGCGCCCATTCCGGTCGACGTCTTGTCCAGGCACGCCAGCAGTGAACCGGCGCGATGGTTCGACCGCAACGTTCGCGTAACTTCCAGGCATCGCAGCGTATTACCGTCGATGACCATGTGACCGGTCCGGTCGAACTTCCGCAGCGAGCTTATGTGACCCAGTGCGGTTTTTTGCGTTTCGCGGAGGTATTCTATGATCGCCCCAGCCGCCGAGATCGACTCATCCCACCCGTCGAACCCGAACCCTTCGAGCGTTGCGACCTTGAAGTGGTCCTTGAGCGTTTCGTCCGAGGCGTGCGGGTCAAAGGCCCATGGCGGTCGGCTGGCCGCCGATGCTCCGGTGCATTGGGTAAGTGCGTCGCGGAATTCGCGCGTGTCGAGCTTCGATCCCTCGGGCATCAGCACCTCAGCCGGTCGTAGGCGAACGATTTCGTCCAGCACGTGGTCGGCGGGCGCGGTCATCACTGAGAATGATCCGCTGGACAGTTCGACCCAGGCCACGCCGGCCTGTGCGGACCCGCCCTTGGGCGCCTTGCCTACGAAAACGGCGACCAGATAGTTACCTTCGCGCTGCTCCAAGAGCGTTTCGTCGGTGAGCGTTCCGGGTGTCACCAGGCGCGTAACGTCGCGTTTGACCACGCCTTTGGCCTGTTTGGCGTCTTCGACCTGTTCGCAGATCGCCACCCTGTGACCGGCCCGGATCATGCGGGCCAGATAGCTGTCCAGCGCGTGATACGGGATCCCGGCAAGCGGGATGGCGTTGTCGCCTTTGGAGCGGCTTGTAAGGGCCAGACCGAGCTCCCGAGAGGCGATCTTGGCGTCTTCGTAGAACATCTCGTAGAAGTCGCCCATCCGGAAGAACAGGACGTAGTCGGGGTACTGCTCCTTGAAGGAACGGTACTGCCGCATTGCCGGCGTCTCATTTGGAGGGATCTTTGAAGCCACGATGCGTGAGATAATACGCTAACCGGCCCGCGCGGGCAACAGCGCCTCGGATAAGACCGCATTTGACAAAGCTTCACCGCAACACTAGGGTATGGGCTACAAGCAGTTCAGGAGAGCGATATGACGCTTTCGCATATTATCAAACTGTCCAAGACGGGCTTTGGGTGACTAGGTTGCCCCACATATCATGCCGCGCACATGTCGTGTGCGGTAAAGCACGCAAACTGCCTCGCCGCCCATGCGGTTGAGGTGTTTTGGGCAGGATGACGCCCTGGCGGATTTCTCCGTCTTGAGTTTTGAGTTTCCCGTTTCTCGCTTTGGTCTCCTCTTGCCCGTCCCCACGGTCCCGGTTTTGCCGGGCGTTGAGTACGAGAAAGGAATAGGCCATGTTAGCCAAGAGAAGTAATCTGGTGTTGTCGTTTGTCGGAGTTGCTGTGTTGGTCGGGGCTTGCGGATGTACGCAGGCGCCATCGTCGGGGATTGCGGTCGGTATCAAGTCGTCCGATCCGGCCGGGGCCCAGGAGAAGTACGCTCCGTTCATCAAGCTGATGTCGAAGAACACTGGTCAACCGGTCGGACTTAAGGTCTTCAAAGACGCAGATGAGTTGTCCCGCGCCTCAGCCGCCGGTGAGATGGGCTTCGCGATCGTGTCGCCCACCGATTACGTTGCAATGAAGAATACAGCCTCCTTTGAAGCGGTGGCTACGAAGCTTAACAAGTCTGGAACGCCTTACTGTCAGGGCACCCTGATCGCCCCGAAAACAGGCGGCGTCAAGGACATCGGCGAACTGAAAGGCAAGCGGTTCCGCTACGGGCCCAAGGGCAGCTTCAACAAGTATCTCGCCGCTCGTCATGCGTTCAAGCAAGCCGGATTCGAGCCCGGCGAACTGGCCGACACGTCTTACGGAACCGGTTGCGGCGGGATCGCACAGACGATACTGGACGGGCAGGCCGACGCCGGGGTAATCTGCGACTACTCGTGGGACGGATGGGTCGCAAAGAAAGACGCCAAGGTCGACAAGTTGACGGTCATCGCCCGGGGTCCAAAGCTTCGGGACACCGTTGTGGCTGCAACCTGCCGGTGCGACGCGGCCGAGCGAGAGCAGTTCGTCGAGGCTCTGTTGGCGTTGAACGGTAATCCGACGATCCTGGCTCCGCCGCTGAAGGCCCGGGGGTTTGCACGCAGCACTGACGGCGACTATGATTCGCTGCGTGAGGTTATTAAGGGTCTGGGCAAATGAACGCAGAACGCAGTCTATGGCGGCGGTGGGGCGATCTTCCGGCCAGCGGGCTGGGGTTGATCCTTGTTGGGCTTGTTATTGGTCTGGGCGCGTCGGTTCTCCAGCAGTGGGGCAACCCGCCGAATATGGGCGTTTGCATTGCGTGTTTTCAGCGTGATATCGCCGGAGCGCTGGGCCTGCATCGAGCCGGCGTAGTTCAGTATCTTCGACCGGAGATTCCAGCGCTGGTGCTGGGCGCGTTTGCCGCGGCGTTGGTGTTCGGCGAGTTCAAGCCTCGCGGCGGCTCGGCCGCTATCTTGCGATTTATGCTTGGCGTTTTTGCGATGGTGGGCGCTCTTGTCTTCCTCGGATGCACGTGGCGCGTGCTGCTGCGCCTGGGCGGAGGCGACGGTAATGGTCTTGTCGGCCTGGGAGGTGCGGTTGTGGGTGTGGCGGTAGGAAGCTTGTTCCTGCGGCGCGGTTACTCGCTGGGTCGTCCCACGGGCCAGCCTTATATCGCCGGCCTGATCGGACCTGCGGTGATGGTCCTGTTGCTGGTGCTGCTGATCGCCGGTACGTCTTTCAAGCCCGGCCAGGCTATCTTCGCCAGCACGAAGGGGCCCGGCGCCATGCATGCGCCTATTGCCCTTTCGATAGCGATCGGACTGGTCATAGGATTCCTCGGCCAGCGGTCCCGCTTCTGCACAGTAGGAGCGGTTCGGGACCTGGTGCTTATCCGAAACGTGCGCTTGGCTGGAGGCGCGATCGCTCTTGTCGTCGGCGCCTTGGCGTTTAATCTGGTCGTCGGCAGGTTGAATGCGGGTTTCGCCGGAATGCCGATTTCGCATTCTTCACACCTGTGGAACTTCCTGTCGATGGTGCTTGCGGGTTTGGCGTTCTGTCTTGCCGGCGGGTGTCCGGGCAGGCAGTTGTTCCTGTGCGGACAGGGCGACACCGACTCGTCGATATTCATCGCCGGCGCGATCGGCGGAGCGGCGATCTGTCACAACTGGTTCCTGGCTGCGGTTCCCGACAAGGTGGTCGGAGGCGTGTTGAAGGTTGGCGGGCCCGGCGTATGGGGCAAGATTGCGGTTGTTGTCGGCCTGGTTTTCTGCGTTGTGCTGGGCCTTCTGGTCCGAGGGCGTCGGTCCGACACTGCCTGAGAGGCAAGCCCATGAACGATGAGAGTTACAGCGTGGCGGTTTTTCATAATATCCACGCGATGTTTCTTCTGAAGAAGGAGCTTGACCGCCTGGGCGTTGAGGTCAAGGCGATACCGACTCCGCGACACATAAGCTCCGACTGCGGTAGTGCGTTGCGTTTCGACACCTCGCAGCAGGATGTGGTTCGAGCGGCGATTCGCAACGGGCGTTTGGAAATCCAGGGAATACATGAACTCGACAAATGAGACAATCTACCTCGACCACGCCGCCACATCGTGGCCCAAGCCTGAATCAGTTCGCCTGGCCGCGATGCGGTGCTACGATGAACTGCTCGCCAACGCAGGGCGCAGCGGGCACGCAGCTTCGGTTCAATCCGCTGAACAGGTGTTCGATACACGTGAGAAACTTGCGGCGATGTTCGCGATACCCGCTTCGCAGGACATCGCGTTTACCCGCGGGGCCACCGAAGGAATCAACCTCGTATTGAAGGGTTTCCTGAGCGAAGGCGACACGGTTGTTGTCTCACCGATGGAGCACAACTCGGTGATCAGGCCGCTAAAGGCCCTTGCCCAAAGCAGAGGCATTCGCATCGAGACGCTTCCCGCCGATCGTTTCGGTCGGATCGATCTGGCGGCAGCCGGTGCGCTGACCGCCGACCTGTCGCCGCGGCTGGTCGCCGTCAATCACGCCTCGAACGTTAATGGGATTGTCCAGGACATCGGCGCGATCGGCGCGCTGTTTCCGAGCGCCGCGATGCTTGTTGACGCCGCCCAGACCGCCGGGGCGATTTCGATAGACGTCCAACGCGACGCGATCGACTTCCTTGCATTTTCTGCCCACAAGTCCATCGGTGGTCCGACAGGGCTGGGAGTTTGCTACATGAACCCCGCCCGCCAGGTCCGTCCGCTGCTGGAGGGCGGTACAGGCAGCGGATCGGCCAGTACGACCCACCCGGACTTCCGCCCGGACTGCTACGAGGCCGGTACGCTCAATTTGCACGGTATCGCGGCGCTGGCCGGGGCATTGGAGCATATCGAATCGGCCGGGCTGATCGGCGGGCTCAAGAGGGAGCTTACCGCGGTGCTTATCAACGGTCTATCCGGCGTGGAGGGAGTCGATCTCTACACTCCCGCCGACTCGGGCGCGCTTATGACTGGATTCGTGGTCCGGGGCATGTCTCCAGACGCGGTAATCGTACGCCTGGAAGAGGATTGGGGCATTCTCTGTCGCCCGGGGCTGCACTGCGCGCCAATGGCTCACCGTCATCTCGGTACGCATCCGGCGGGCGCAGTTCGCCTGGCGCCGGGGTTCGGAAACAGTGTCGAGCAGATGCATCAAACAGTCCAAGCCGTCCGAACCATCGCAACATCCGCTCCGAAGGCGTAATGCACGGATCAGGCTTCGGACGTTTTTCTGCTGCACGCCAGATATACCGGTAGTCCGGCAAGCAGTACTCCCAGTCCGATCACCGCCCATTTTCCCGCGTAGTCTATGGAGCTGTACAGCATGAATCCGCACATGCCGGCGAACAGGATCACCGTAATCGGATAGCCCGGAACGCGGAAGGGACGCTCGCGATCGGGGTCTTTGAATCGCAGCACGACCAGCGAGACCGCCGTAAGCAGCAGGAACGCCCAGAAAACCGGGGCGGTGTACTTGGCGGCCGCGTCGAAGCCGCTGCCAAGTTGTTCGGTGAACCATCCGCCCAGCGCGGGCAGGGTAATCAGCACTATTGCGATACCGCTCTGGACCAGCAGTGCAGCCACCGGCGTCTTGAGCTTTCCATGCCATTTGCCAAGCGAGCGCAAGGCTGTGAAATCATCGCCCAGGGCGCAGATCGCCCTGGACCCGGTGAATATGCAGCCGTCCATGCCGGCTAGTGCGGAAACAGCGGCCAGAACGGTTACCGCCACGCCTCCCCAATCGCCCAGCGTGATTTTCATCGCATCGACCGCCACCCCTCGTGAGTTTCGAATCCCCTCAAAACCCAGCACGCGAAGGTACGCCAGGTTGATCAGCAGGTAGATTGCCGTGATCAGGGCGATGCTCCCGACGAGCACCCAGAGCATATTGCGCCGTTTGCCCTTCAGCTCGGCCGAGATGTACGCCGCTTCGTTCCATCCTCCGAAAGTCAGCAGGATGAACACCATTGCCGCTCCCACCCATCCGGAGTTTCCAGCCGCCGCCTCCGTCGTCGCCGCAGGCGATAATCCGGCCTTACCCATTAACAGTCCGACAACGGCAATAGCCAGAACACCAGAGACCTTGGCGATCGTCAGGATGTTCTGCACCCACTTCTCGGTGCGCAGGCCTATAACGTTGCACAGGGTGAGCACTGCAGTGGCGCCCAGCGCCATGATAAAGGGTCCCATGTCTCCCATTCCCAGCGCCGGTGCGGTGAACTCGCCGAACACGTACGCCAGCATTGCGATCGATCCGGTTTGAATTACAGTCGCCCTGGCCCAGACGAAACTGAAGCCCGCGGTCCGGCCGAACGCACGGGTGATGTACAGATACTCGCCGCCCACTTTCGGATATGCGGTGGCTAGTTCGGCGTAGCAGAGGGCTCCGCACAGGCAGAAGAATCCGCCGGCGACCCAGGCCAGCATCATTTCCATTGGTCCGGACGTGTTTGCCGCCACGAGGGAAGGGACCCAGAAGATGAATGACCCGATTACAATCGCAACTACAACGCATATCGCATCAATTATCGACATGTGACGCACCGGAGCATTTGTGTCTGTAGACATATTCTCTCGTTCCTTTCCGACGGTTAAATCCCCTCTGAACCCATGGGCTGGTCGAGAAAGATACTACCATTTGCTCGAGTGTTTTAGAACGATAACTTTCAGGTTCTCGCCGCCCGAGAAAATCGTATTGCTTTTCTCGAACACAGCGGTCAATAATACTGCGGGCTGATCGTGATGTCTGGATAAAGATCTCGAAAACACAAACGCTGCAATATGAGATGACTTACAATCGTTTACTCCGATACGCTCGGATAGCTTGTCGGTGCGGTTCGTGGACAAAGAAATAGTCAACCTTAACTCGGCGTCTGATTATCAGGCTCCGGAGGATATCCATGGTCGATTTGTGCTTTAGACGTTCGCGTGTAATGGGGTTGTTGTTGGTGCTTACGGTCCTGATCGGCGTCCTGCCGGTCCAGACGTGGGCCCAGGCCGGGAATCCGGGCCTGGATCTGTACTACAACGCCAACTCCTTGTGTCACCGCCGCTTCTATAAACAGGCGGTCGACGAATACCAGAGGTTCCTGGCAAAATATCCCACCCACGCAAAGATCGCCAAGGCCAAGTGGGGAATGGCGATCAGCCTGTACAACCTGACCAGGACCAAAGAAGCCGAACCGCTCCTGGCCGGCCTGGTCGGCAGCACTGAAGTTAAAGCACAGGACCAGGTCCACAATCTGCTGGGCTCGTGCCAACTGGAGCTCAACAAGTTCGCCGAAGCCGAGAAGGCGTTCACCTGGACCATAGCAAACAGCAAGGACCCCAAGAGCAGATCCACCACCGACGCTCGCGTGGGACTGGTCGAAGCGTTCTACCTGCAGAAAAAGTGGAAGCAGCTGGTGACGGCCTCAGATGCGCTGCTGACCAACGCCCCGACCTCGCGGCATGTGGACAAGGTGCGGTTCCAGGGCGCTGTGGCCAGGTCTAAGCTCGGGGAGTACGCGGCGGCGGCGACTGTTTTCGAAAAACTTATCGCCACCAGCAAGAACACCAATCTGGTCCATCGTGCGACTTTCAGGCTGGCCGAATGCAAGCAGTTGACCGGCAAGTTCACCGAAGCGGCGGAAATGTACGCCAGCGTCGCCAAGACCAGCAAGGGCGTCTACAGCGAAACAGCATATTACGACCTGGGCGTGGTTCACTTCCTCAACAAGGATTACAAGAAGGCGATCGAAGAACTTCAGGGCTTCCAGAAGGTCTATCGAAGCAGCACACTGCTGCCGAAGGTCCGGCTGTATCTCGGAAGGGCCTATCTCGAGACCAAGGATTACAACCATGCGACCAACCTTCTCAAGCCGCTCAGCAACGCCAAGCCGGAGAACAAATCGCCCCTGGCGGCCTCGGCGACGCTGTGGCTGGCCAGGACCTACTCCCGCCAGAACTCAAGCGCCACGGTCGTGACCATCCTGACCCCCGTAATCGAGCGTTTCGCCAAGACGCCGGAAATGCCCGGCATGCTCAACGAACTGGCGACCGCACAGATGCGGTTGAAGAAGTACCCCGAAGCGGCGGGACTTTTCGGACGAGCCCGAGCCCTGTCCAAAGGCCCCCAGGCTGTCGAGTTCCTGCGCCTTCAGGCTTTCTGCCTGAACCAGGCCAAGGATTACGCCGCGTCGATGAAGCTCAGCGAAGACTTCCTGACCAAGCACGGTGCGGACGGAAACACGCCCGAGGTCATGTTCATCAAGGCCGAGAACCTGCTGATGCTCAAGAAGTCGACCGAGGCGTTGGCGGTCTACATGAAGTTCCTGGAAACCGCTCCGCAGCACGTTCGCGTACCGCTGACTAACTTCCGGATCGCACAGATCCACATCGGAGCCCAGCAATGGGCGCTGGCGGCGAAGCATCTGGAGTTGCTGCTGGCCGGCGATCACGCCAGCAAGGTCTTCAACCAGGCCGGATTCATGCTGGGCGACTGCTACTTCCACCTGTCGAAATGGACCGAGTGCATCGGGGCGATGGAGACATTTCTGGAAGATCAACCCGCCGAACTCAACACTGACACCGCGATATACAATTTGGCGATGGCCTGCCAGAGGAATAAGCAGGACGCAAAAGCAATCGCTATTCTCAGGGAACTGGTCACGCGAAATCAGTACACCCGTCGCGACGACAAGGGCGAACCGGTTGTCGTCGCCGACAAGAAGAAACGCCGCAAGGACGTGATGCGAAGCGTCCTGGAAAAGAGACGGCACCACCAGAAGGCTTACGTGGAACTGGGTAAACTGCTGTACGAGGCCGGGATCTATCCTGAAGCGCAGGGGCATCTGACCACCGCGATAAGGTATAACCAGCAGAAGAAGATCCCAGGCGACGGAAACGCCGAATACTATCTCGGATGGGTCTACCTCAAGCAGAACAAGCTTAAAGAAGCCGCAGGCGCGTTCGGCAAGGTCGCCACGTTCCCCAAGCATCCGTTCGCACAGGACGCCGCACTGCAGTGCTCGATACTCCACATCCGCAACAAGGATATAAAGAGCGCCCAGGCCGCGCTGGCGAAAATGATGACCGGTCCGAATCCCATCAAGGCCGACCAGGGCGCCTACTATCTCGGTCTGGCGATGGCCAGGCAGGAAAGCTCAGACAACAAGAAACAGGACGAAAATCGATTCGCCGCCGCACTGGCGAACTTCAATACCGTCCTGACGAAGTACCCCAACAGCGACAAAATCCCCAATGCCCTGTACTGGAAGGGCAAGTGCATTGAGAAACTGCCCGAGCAGGGCGGACCGACCAAAGCCGCCGAAATCTTCGGCGCGTTCCTTAAAGCCAATCCCAAGCACAAACTGGTTCCCGACGTCACAATCGACAAGGGCAAAATAGATTTCGACGCCAAGAGCTACGAGACGGTCATAACCGCGATGAAGGGTCTGCTGGACCCCGACGCCGAGAAGAAGCTTGCCGGTACGCTCAGGGAAAACGCGCTGTACCTGCTGGGATGGAGCTACGCCAAGACCGGAAAAATCGAACTCAGCGCTGCTTCGCTCGAGGAGATGGCCGCCCTGCAGAGCAAGAAGGGCGCGACAAACGCTTCGGCGAGTTTCCAGGCCGGCGAGGCCCGGATGAAGCTGGCCGACTACGAAGAAGCCCTCAAGCACTTCCGCAAGGCCGTTGCCGCGGGCAAGGGCGGTCCGACGCACGCCCCGGCGATGCTCCGCCAGGCCGAGTGCGAAGGCCTGACCAACAAGTGGGACGAGTCGCGCCGAACCTGCACCGAGTTCCTGAAACTCTACTCCAAGTCGACCCTGGCGCCGCAGGTTACCTTCGCATTGGGATGGGCCCTGGAGAATCGCAAGCAGTATCCCCAGGCCATCGAGCAGTATCGCCTGGTGATAGCACGCAACAAGAACGACGCGCTCAGTGCTCGAGCCCAGTTCCAGATCGGCGAATGCCTGTTCGTGTCCAACAAGCTCGACGATGCGATCACAGAGCTTATCCGCGTTGAGACCAAGTACAGCTTCCCTGACTGGTCGGCCAAGGCGCTGCTGGAGCTCGGACGTATCCGGGAAGCACAGAAAGACGAAGACGAAGCTATCAAGCGTTATAACGAAGTAATAGAGAGATTCCCCAAGAGTTCGGCGGCCACCGTCGCCAAGAGTCTCCTGAGGAAACTACAGTAGCATTCTGAAAAACAGAATCGAAAGGACCCGTAATATGTCGTCAGATACCAAAAGAGCAGTCTGCCAGATTGCCATAGCGATGATTTTTCTGGTCGGTCTGGCGTTTGCCGCCGAGGCCCTGGCACAGGGCGCCGGCGACGGCGCCAAAGAAGCCGCCGAGGCACAGGGGCCCAAGAACGTGTTGGACCTGATAATGGCCGGCGGATACGTCATGTTCCCCTTGGGACTATGCTCGGTGCTGGCGCTGGGTGTGGCGGTCGAACGATTCATAAGCTTGACTCGCGACAAGCTTATCCCCAGCGAGTTCAGCGACGGCCTGCGAACCAGTTTCGTAGGCGGCAGGAAGGATTACGGATCGGCGATGGCGTTCTGTGAGCAGACTCCATGTCCAATAAGCAACATATTTAAAGCCGGAATAAATCGCGCTCCACAGGGCGAAGAAGCGATGGAAAAAGCCATCGAAGACGCCGGCGCCCGCGAAGTTAACAAGATGAAGCGAAGCCTAAAGCCTTTGAGCGTTATCGCTCGAGTCGCTCCGTTGCTGGGTCTGCTCGGTACGGTCTACGGTATGATCTCGGCGTTCCAGTCGGCCTCATCGATGGGTGTCGGCAAGGCCGATCGACTGGCCACCGGCATCTACGAAGCCCTGGTGACCACCGCCACGGGCCTCACGCTGGCGATTCCGGTCGTCATCGTATACGAGATCCTCTGCCATCGCGTCGACTCGATTGTCGACCACATGGACGACCAGGCGATCGAGTTCCTCGAGTACACGGCATACGGTAAGGGCCAGGCTCCCGCGATCCCCGCTCCGGCAGAAGTAATCCCGGACGCTGAATAGGACAAATCTCATGAGATTTAGACGCGATGACGGCGCGGGTCAAGGTATAATCAATCTGGAATCGCTTCTGGATGTGATGTTCATCCTGCTGATCTTCTTCATGGCCACAACGACGTTCAAAGAAGAAGAGTTCGACATGATGGTCAATCTTCCCGACGCACACAAGAAACGAACTGCGCTTAGCAGCGCATCGAAACTGATAGTAATCAACGTTAGAGGCGAAGACCGCCCCAAAGATGAAGCCCTGTATGTGATTTCAGGCCGAAGGGTCAATCTGCTGCAGCTTCGCAAGACCGTTGCTGACGGCGTCGCCAGCAACAAGAATCAGAAAGTGCTGATTCGCGGCGACAAGCTCGCCCTGCACGGTAATGTCGCAAACGCCGTTGCGGCCTGCCGTGACGGCGGAGTCGTCAAAGCAAATATCGGATACGACTACGTACCCGTGGAATAGCCCACCCGGAGCGGTGAATTATGTCTGAAGACCAGAAAGAACAACCCAAGATCCTCATTAAACCCAAGCGTCCGCGCAGAATTCTGCGGACGGTGTTGATCTGGCTGGTTATAGCGTTGCTGACGCTTCCGATCGCCGGTGTGATCGCCTTTGCGAACTTCTACCCTGACCAGTGGAAGGCCTACACCGGACGAAACGGATTCCCCGTAAGGGACCGCGACGGAAAGACCAACACCATGGCCTGGGAGGAGGTCGAGTTGATCGACGGCCCGGTCAACGAGTTGCCCAGCAACACCTCGGCCGGTCTTACGAAAGACGGCAAGACTCTGGTCTTCGCCCGGCGTCTGAACGATAAAGACGCCAAGAGCAACCTTTACATATCGCAGCGCAGCGAAGATGGAAAAACGTTCACCGCGCCCGAACCGATCGAAACGGTCAACACCGAGAAGTACAATGAGCTTGAACCGGCGATAACGCTTGACGGCAAGCACCTGCTGTTCGCCTCGGACCGTCCAGACGGATCCGGCGGGTACGACATCTGGGTCTCGCCCAAGACCGATTACGGTTGGGGCACGCCGGTGAATCTCGGACCGAAGGTCAACAGCGAATTCAACGAGCGCGGGCCGATGATGAATCCCGCCAAGGACAAGCTTTATATCTCCTCGGACCGTCCGAAGACCGAGACCACCGACGGAGAGAGGCGGAGATTCTGGCAGAATCTGACCAGCGGGAAGATCCCCAGCGACTACGACATCTTCTGTGTCGACAACATGTCGCTGTCGAAGCACGCCAACCCGCTGCGTGACAGGAAGTATCGAGAGAGCATTATCGGGGCGTTGGGCGGAACGGCTGAGACTGAACGGGCCGTTCAGCAGGCCCTCGAATGGATGATGCGAAACCAGGAGCCTGACGGGCACTGGTCGATGAAGAAGCACAAGGGCGGCGCCCACGACGTTGGCGGAACGTCGATGGCGATTCTGGCGTTTTACGGTTGGGGCGCTCGTCACGACGAAGAGGGGCCCTACCAGGATACTCTCAAGAAGGCCCTCGGATGGCTCGTCGCACAGGGCGATAAGTACAAAGGCAATTACTCCAAGAGCTCCGGCCAGGGCATGTACGATCACGGTATGGCCACTATCGCGCTGGCCGAGGCGTATTCGATAACCAAAGACAAGGCCCTCCTCGATCCGCTCAAGGCCGCGATCCAGACAATCGTCAAATCCCAGAGCCCCCAGCACGGAGGCTGGCGTTACACCAGCCAACCCAGAGACGGCGACACGTCGGTCTTCGGGTGGCAGATGATGGCGTTGCACTGCGCACAGGTCGCCGGTCTCGATATTCCCGAAAAGACCATGGAGCGGGCCAAGCTGTGGCTCGATAAGGTCGGCGGCGGCGAGCACAAGGGTCTGTACGGATACACCGGCCCGAGCCCCAAAGACGCCATGGTTGCAGAAGGCATGTTCGTTCAGCAGCTTCTGGGCGCCACGCCGTCTGACCCGCGCCAGATCGAATCTGCGGAGTACCTCGTCGGCGACACTAACCTGAGGGGCAGGCGGAAGAAGAAGGGCAACCTGCCCAACGCAAAGAGCCAGACCAACATGTACTACTGGTACTACGGCTTCCTGTCGCTCTACCAGCAC
>PVBE011193601.1_pt1 | contig 15481 bp, 12 predicted proteins | sample 1631181 | NCBI WGS metagenome assembly PVBE01 (sample SAMN08397723, study PRJNA350692) | Marine metagenome, whole genome shotgun sequencing project. | isolation source: water | place: Pacific Ocean | collected 2012-04 | reverse complement strand
TGCAGTCCATTTCGAAGCATCCATCAGTTGTAGTATGGCGTCTTCGTTGTTTGTAATTACATCCAACAATAACCAATCACGTTGGTTGTCCGTTGGATTTTTCCAATGCAGTGATTCCTCAAAACCAGTTACTTTCGAAAACGATTCTGGCTCGATGCCCCAAACCTGCACCGTTTCGCTTTGTTTTGATTTTGCATTTGGATACGGCATTCGCAACAATCCCCATCCATCAACAATAGGTGTTGCTGCGTTTATTTTTGGATTTTCCGATAGGCGAGCTGTTAATTTTTCATAATACGGAATTCCAGAAATTCCATTTGAAATGATGACATCCCCCATTAATGTTTGTCCCGATGACTGCACCATGTTAAGAAATCCAGTCATGACCGAAACAACAACAATGACAAGCGCAACGCAAAGAGCAACCGCCGCAACAGCTATAAGTGGAATGACACGGCTTTTTAAGTATCTAGATGTGAGGAGTGTTTGGTACACGAATTGAATATCGTACTAAGTTGCAGCAATACCGTATTTTTTTACTAAGCAAGAAGGGCAACCGATATCAGCAATTCTTATATCGCCAAGATATTTTTCTGCTGATTTGTTTAAAAAACCAACTTTCATGCCTATAAATGAAACAGTCATTGAGGCCATAACACAACACCCAAGCGGAAGCCCAGAATCACAATCGAGCCCTGATGGAATATCAAGCGCTACCACCTCGGCGGAAGTTGCATTAATTGCGGCAATTGCATCTGCATACGCGCCCTCAACCGTTCCGTCAATCCCTGTTCCTAATAGAGCATCAATAATCAACAACCCCGATTTGAGACTTTCTGGTTTCCAAGGAGATATGGGGATATCCATGTTCTCTGCAATAGTCGCATTTAGAATTGCGTCGTTTGTTTTTGGCCTACTGAGTTGAAGAATAGAGGTAGCACAACCATTGTTTGCGAGATGTCTTGCTACAGAATATCCATCTCCGCCATTGTTTCCACTCCCACAAACGATAATAATATTTTGTCTAAGATTATAGTTTGCGTAATCAAGAATCAATTTGCTAGCGCCTATAGCCGCATTATCCATGAGAACAATACTTGGTATTCCGTAATACTCAACGGCAGCCTTATCAATTGTTCGCAGTCCATTGCGAGAAAAGAGAGTTTGTCGGTTGTTTGCTTTATTGCACATCGTTCAATGTATGATACTCGGCTAAAATAACGCACAATGCAAGCAATGGATTACATCACGCTTATTTTGAACGTTTTACTGTTTGGAGCACTTTGTTTTTGGATAGGATTAGGAGTTCGCCTCTGGCAAATGCAAAGAACAAGGCCAACAATTAAAGAGGGGCTCACGCTTCCCAACCCTTCAGAAGCACTGGTTAGTATTATTATTCCTGCCCACAATGAAGAACGGGTTATCGATCAGTGTGCCGCTTCTATTCGGGCACAAACGCATAGAAATATTCAAATCGTTTTTGTACTTGATCGGTGTACTGACAGAACACTTGAGATACTCCAAAAACACGCTGAAAAAGATAATCGCGTTTGTATTGTTGAAAACGATTTTTGCCCGGATGACTGGGCGGGGAAGTGTAATGCTGCTTGTGTTGGTGCGACAAAAGCTACTGGCGACTGGATTCTTTTTACAGATGCCGACACAGAATTTGACTCGGAACTCGTTAGGTGCGCCGTTGCCTCTGCAATCAAACGAAATGCGTCGTTATTGAGCTTGTTAAGTAGTTTGACAATAACAATGCAGTTCGAACGTGTTGTCCAGCCCGTTGCGAGCACATTTCTCATGCGACAATTTCCGATTGAAAGAATCAACAGAGAACGCAAGCCAAGACCGTTTGCCAATGGTCAGTTTCTTTTGTTTTCAAAAAAGGTTTATGAAGAAATTGGGGGGCACGCAGCAGTTCACACAGAATTACTTGAAGACATTGCCTTTGCAAAAAAAATTGAGCATGGCGGATTCGGAAGGGTGCAAGTGCTCTTTGCTGGCGACATGTTGCGGTGCTCCATGTATCCAGATTTTTCCACTTTCAAAGAAGGTTGGAAAAGAATATATATAGAAGCAAGTTCTAGAAATATAAAGCACTTAAAGCGAAGTGGTGCGCTTGCAATTATTACTTGCGTCCTTCTTCCGCTTTTGGCATTGATTGGTGTTTTTGTTGGTTACCAAGAGAGTGAGCTGCTCCTTTGGGTTTCATCAGCGATGTTGATGGCATATTGGTTTGTTATCATTTGGTTATATAAAATAAACAATGCACCACTTTTTTTTGCTGTATTTGCTCCGGTTGGAGCACTTGTTGTGGGGAAGCTTTTTTTTTGACGCATCTTCAGTGTTAAAACACAGAACCCCAATTAGTTGGGGCGGACGAACATATATTTTGGAACCCAGACCATAAATGAAAATACTTCTTACAAATGACGATGGGATTCGAGCACCGGGAATAATTTCCTTACACAAGGCACTTTCTGGGCTTGGAGAACTTGTGGTTTTTGCTCCGGAAACAGTGCAATCTGCAACAAGCCATGGCATCACATACACATCTCCACTAATGACACAAAAGATTGATGTAACAGAGCATATGTCTGGCGTTGCGGTGGACGGTCGGCCGGCAGATTGCGTGAAACTTGCGATGGAAGCATTGTGGGAAGAGCGCTTTGGGGAGGGCACGAAGCCAGATTTAACAATTAGCGGGATGAACAGCGGTTCAAATGTTGGGATAAATATAATTTATTCGGGAACCGTAGCTGCCGCTATTGAATCCGCTTTTCTTGGTGTTCCATCTATAGCAGTAAGTTTGCACCTTAAAAATCGAGAGCGTACGTGTTATGACAGGGCGGCACAAATAGCCAGAAGTGTTATCGATAAGGTGCTAGAAAACAAGCTTGAGCCACATGAAGTTGTCAATATCAATGTTCCAGCTTGTGAATCACCAGAGATGACGATGCCAGAAATAAAGGTTGTTGACATGAATGCCTCAAGTGTTCTTGGGCATTACGACAAACGGGTTGCTCCCGACGGCCGGACCTATTACTGGGCGGCAGGTGACGGCATGGCATTTACGCATACCGCCGAAGGAAGTGATGTTGAGGCATTAAAGCAGGGCTGTGCAACGGTGACTCCTCTTGATTACGTGTTGACTCATACAACTCGTATGCAAATGTGGCGAGATCGAGTTTGTAGTTAGCGACCAATCAAAATTCGAATTGTTATTTCAATCGTATCTTCCCCATCTAGCACTTCAATTTGTTCACCAGAAGCGGTCCAACGGTAAAGACTGTTCTTAAGTGATTGATTAATGGATCTACTGCTCGTTCCCCTGTGAATAACAACGTCCATCGGTATTCCTCGCCGATCAATGAATAAAGAAGCAACAAGAGTCCCTGATTGGATGGAGAGTCGCTGGAGCGAGGTGAACGTAGGGTGAACTGGCCGAAGTACGAGTCCTTCGGCGGCTAGAGGTTTGCCAGACTCCCAATTTTTTTGTGAAACCTCAATAATAGAAGTTGCTTCAGAATCACGGTCCCCTGGAATTGCATCAGCTTTTCTTTCTTCAATGAGTTTTTCTGCTGGTTTTTCAACTGTGTTCTCAACTACTTCTTCGGCAACTTTGTTTGGTATTTCCCGCGCTGGAATTGTAATACTGATACTACGCAGTGCTTTGAGTAATTCCTCCGTCATGTCCATCATCGGTTGTGCGAACAGCCTCCATTGTGTGGCAGCAGAACTTGCGCGTGCATTATTGGAGTCCATTTCAGCTTGTTCGACCTCTGCATGCCGCGCTAGGTGTTTTTCATACTCCTTGTATCCAATCCATGTAAGTGTTGAGGTTTCAGAATCATCTATACCGAGTTCAACCGAGTTTTCAACAATTGGAAGTTCGATGGCTAAGTCGTGCACATCGGATGATTCTTCAAGGGCGATATAACTCGAGTACACCTTAGGAAAAACAATAGAGTGCAACCAAACAGAAAGCACAAAAGCGATAGACATTGCAATGTTGTCACGGTTGAACATTTGATTGCTCTTCTGCCTTTGGCGCTCCGACTAAGAAAATTTCTAGTCCTTGGTCGCGAAGTTGGTCCCACGTTCCTGTGAGCAATGGTCCTCGGTCTGTTGCTGATTCTCCATCTTCGACTACAAGATAAATTATGGCTTCTGGTTTCTCGTCAAATTGTTCTTGCACGGTGTCGGCAACTTTTTCAAGTGGAACAATAGTTTTGCCAACATAGATATTTCCGTCAACAGCAATGGTAATCGAAATAGTTGTCTGCGGCTCCGCTGCAGTGCCAGACACGTATGACTCAAGTGGAACAGGTAAAACCTCGGCACGTACCATGAGTACCATTGCGTAGATAAAAAAGGTAAGTAAAAGAAAAACGACATCGATGAGTGGCATCATCTCGATGCGAGGTTCGTGATCTGTGCGACGAAGGGGTCGCATGCAGTTATGAACCTATAAGCAATAACGCTGTGGTAGTGTCTTCGATGAATTCAAAAACTTGGTCAAGCCCCGTTGCGAGCATGGTGGACCAAATCGCATCAGAGATATTGCAGATGACCATCCGCTTTTCTTTGGTTTGCAATAATTTTTTAATTTCAATGAGTGCGCCAAGATTTGATGAGTTTAACGTTGCAACATTTTGCAAATCTACGATGACGTTTGGAAACGCATCCTCTCCTTCGCGAAGTTTGGCAAGCAGGATGTCTGTGTCTTCCGAAAAATCTGGTTCATCGGAGAGTTCAAGGATGAGTATGTTATCGTCCCATTGATTTAAAGTCATGTGGGAGAGGATACCGTATCTTCGACACCTTCGACTTTCGCCGCCGCAATAAGTCGGTCGCCATCTTTGAGGTTGACAACGCGAACACCCTTTGTGTTTCGCCCAACAGTTCTGATATCACTTGCTGAAATGCGCACGAGCATGCCATTTGCTGTGATAAACATCAAACTGTCACTGTCTCGAACTGTGCGGATGTCAGCAACAAGTCCATTTCGATCGCCTGTTTGGATATCTCGGCGACCCTTGCCACCGCGGGACTGTGCTCTTGTTGAGCCATCTTTGCTGTGCACAAGGTATTCTAGCATAGGGGTTCGCTTGCCGTACCCGTTTTGTGTCATGGTCATGAGGTCGGCATCATCTTCTGCAAGGACACACCCAACAACCTTATCACCCTCTGCAAGTGAAATTCCTTTTACGCCCGCAGCTGCGCGACCCATGAGCCGCGCATCGGTTTCAACGAAACGGATAGACATTCCTGTCGAGGTGCCAAGCAAAACGTGGCTCTCACCTTGCGTCTTGATGACATCGATGAGGGAATCGCCATCATTCAATTTAATTGCGTTAATACCTCCGCGGTTTACATTTCGGTATTCCGAAACCGCAGTACGTTTGACGCGACCAAGTGAAGTGGCAAAAACAAGATTGTCTTGGCACTTCTCAAAATCTTTGATACTTCTAAATGTAACAATCGTTTCACCTTCTTTGAGTTGAAGAAGATTTACAATAGCGCGTCCCTTGCTTGTTCTTGTTGCTTCAGGTATTTGGTACACCTTCATTTTGAAAACCCGACCCGAATCAGTGAAACAAAGCAAGTCATCGTGCGTTGACGCAACAAAAATGTGTTCGATAAAGTCGCCATCTTTTGTTTCACCGCCCTTGATGCCTCGTCCGCCTCTACCCTGTTCACGGAAGGTGTCGGTGGGTAAGCGCTTCACGTATCCTTGATGTGAAATTGTGACGCAAACATCATGTTCTGGAATGAGTGCGCCATAATCATAGTCATCATCTTCACCATCAACAAACCCAGTGATTCGTTCTGTTGCAAATTTTTCTTTAAGTTCAAGACAGTCTTCGCGAATGATGTCAAGAATGCGCTGTTCATCAGAAAGGATTGCATCGTAGTCGTCGATTTTCTCAAGTAAATCAGCATATTCGCTTGTAAGTTTTTCAATTTCAAGTCCAACAAGTTGGATAAGTCGCAATGCACCAATGGCGTCAGCTTGCAACTGCGAAAGTGAAACCCCGTCTTTTGCTTTTTCAATAAGCCTATCTGCGATGAACTTTGCATACTCATGGTTTTCAGAGATACAGAAATCGCGAACCATTAATTTTTCTATAGCTTCTTCGCGTGTTCGGCATGCTCGGATAAGGGCAATGACTTCATCTATATCACAGACAGCGTAAATTAAACCCTCAAGACGGTGTGCTGCTTTTGCCGCTTCACGGAGCAAATGCTCGGTTCGCCTTCGTATAACAGTTCGTCTGTGGTCAACCCAACAATCGATAAGACCACGAAGTGCTAGGGTCTGTGGTCTTCCGTTGACAAGTGCAATGTTGATAACCGAAACTGTCGATTGCAGTGGTGTGAATTTGTAGAGTTGCCTTTCGACAACATCAGGATCAGCACCACGTTTTAGGTAGACAACAATGCGAGTTCGCCATTTTTTGCCCGAGAAGTTTTTTATGTCAGAGATGTCAGTAATGCGACCCGTTTTTGCACAGTCAACGATTTTTTCAATTAAGTTGTTTTGAACAAGTTGGTACGGAATTTCATCAATGACAATGGCTTCGCGTTTGCCGATGGTTTCGTTGTGCACCCGCCCGCGAACGCGGAGCTTGCCGCGACCAGTTGCATACGCTTCAGCGAGCCCTTGTTTACCAACGACTAGACCACCGGTAGGGAAATCTGGTCCAGGAACAATTTCAAGTAACTCTGCGAGATCGAGTTCGGGGTTGTCAATGGTTGCAACAATGGCGTCGCAAATTTCACCAACGTTATGTGGTGGCATCGAGCACGACATGCCAACGGCGATGCCACTGGAACCATTTACTAATAAGTTTGGAAAACGTCCGGGAAGTACGGTGGGCTCTTGCCGCGTTTCATCGTAGTTTGGTTTAAAGTCAACAGTATCTAACTTGATGTCATCAAGCATTGCAACCGCAGCGTGTGTCATTCGCGCTTCGGTGTACCGCATAGCAGCAGGTGGATCACCATCAATGGAACCAAAATTTCCTTGCTTATCAACAAGCATGACACGCATCTTCCAATTTTGACCCATGTTGACCAAGGTTGGATAGATGACGGATTCACCGTGTGGATGATAATTACCTGATGTATCTCCAGCAATTTTTGCGCACTTTCTGTGCTTGCGTCCTGGTGAAAGATTGAGGTCGTGCATCGCAACGAGAATTCTTCGTTGCGATGGTTTTAGTCCATCACGTACATCAGGTAAGGCACGATCCATAATCGTAGACATTGCGTACGTTAAGTAACTGTCGTGCAACTCGCGTTCAATAAGTTGGTCAACAACGTTGCCGATATCGCCAAATGCTTCGTTATTTTCCACTTCAGGATTCTGTTTTGGTGTCTCGCTCATGGTTTCTTTTCTAGAAGGAGTATTGTACCTGAACGAGTGGCATTGCGCACTCCTATTGACAGTTAGGACGTGTCTTTAGAAGCATTAAATACTCGCAATTCCCAGTACCTTTTTTGCTCGATTTTTTACCGCGAATCGGAGACAACGTTTCCCCAAGTAATTCGAGCGAAAGTTCCTGGCAGAGTATTTTTGTGCGTGCAATAACGCGTGAAATAGCATTCTCAGAAAGCCCCTCGCCAACTTTTTCAACACTTTTTTCTTCTTTTGTGAGTTCATAATGGGGTTTTATGAGCGTGATAATGTGTCCACAATTTGTCCACTTTATTCCAGCTGGAAGTGCAAGTTTTTGTGGTGTCCATCCAAGGTCGATGACAACGAGATCGACGAGCTCTGGCGGTTCGACATGCAGTGCGTTTGTTCGCTCTAGCGTGGTGACGCGTTCGTCGCTTCGCAGTTTCCAAGCGAGTGTTCCATACCCAGTATCGACGGCGAAAACATGAGATGCGCCACGTTGCAAAAGGCAGTCGGTAAATCCACCAACATTGCATCCAAGATCTGCGCACGTAAGCCCGGTGACGTCAAAATCAAAAGTTGTAAGAATGTGCTCCAGTTTTAATCCCGCGCGGGAAACAAAAGAAGAATCGTTCATCTGTTATTCGGTGACGCCAACGAGTGCTACGCCTGCTTTGTTTGCAGCTTCGATGACAGCGGGAGAGTCAAGTAAAATGACGCGGCCACTTCCAAGTGCAATACAGGTGCAACCGGCGGCTGCAACTTGTTCAATTGTATTAGTTCCAATTGAAGGCACGTCGGCGCGCATATCGTGATCGTTGGCTGCGGTTTTGAGTAATGTCCAGCCACTCTTTTTACAAAGAGTTCCAGCGCGTTCAATAAGTGCAGCGGTTCCCTCGATGGCTTCAACTGCAAGAACATCACGATCTCGTACGGCAATAGATTGTCCAATGTGCAGCGCAGCACTTTGCGTCAGCAGCGGCCAACCAAATGTGATGTCAGCGGTTTGCATCGTTGTTGGCGTAACGCTTCCAAGAGTACCAGTTCCGGCAAGGTGGTTTGGGATGTGCGTGGTTGAATCGATGAGTGTGACTCCTGATTTGTGCAGTTCATCTGCAATTGCAGCAAGAACTGTAGCATCCCTGCGGTCGTGGCGCAGTGTTCGATACCAAAGAAGGAGCCCTGTAATATCAGGCATTAATCGAATGACGCCAAATGGGTCGTGCATGACGGTTTTACCTACGCCTCCAACCATGACGGTATCGCTTGCCCCCCATTTTTTTAAGAGTCGAATCCAACGACCCACCCGAGCCATACCAGCAATAGAAAACATGTCGCATTCACTTGGTAGTTCTGGAACGTACTGATTTCGAAGGCCAACACAACAAACACGATATCCTGCGGCTTTTGCGCCGCGCGCTGCAAGCACTGGCAAAATACCATTGCCCGCGATCATGCCCAAGATTGGTTTTTCGCTGACCATAGCCGCAGTATATCCCAAGTGAACGTTAAGACGAAATTCCTAAGCGAAAGCCACCCACGAATCAGAAAACAAACCACGAGATAGTTTATTTCCCATGCATGGGCAGAATATCTTCGGGTGAAGGTTGATCGGTCGCGCCAGATGTAACGTAATCAAGAACCGCATCTGGGCAGGGGTCAATGAACATGAGTTGGCGCAGGGCAGGGCGCATAAAGTTGCGTTCGATGCCATTTTCTAGCATTTCAAGAAGTGGGTCGAAGTAGCCGTCAACGTTCACAATGCCAACAGGCTTCGTGTGATCACCAAGTTGTCGACCAACTAAGACTTCAAAAAATTCTTCGTACGTTCCAACACCACCAGGTAGAACAATGAACGCGTCTCCCTTATCCATCATGATGGTTCGTCGTTCTTGCATTGTGTCAACAACGATAAGTTCGTCACACTTTTCATTTGCTTGTTCGTGTGCAACAAGTTTGTGCGTAATTACACCAACAACTTCGCCTCCATGTCCTGCAGCGATTGTTGCTACTTCACCCATTAACCCAATGCATCCACCGCCGTAGACGAGTGTTAAATTTCTATGTGCTAATCCCTTACCAATAATTCTCGCTGCATCATGAAAACATGGTTCAAGGTTTTGCGAAGACGCACAATACACAGAGACAGATTTCATTCGTTCCCCCGTGACTTTTTAATTGCTTCAAGTACTTGGTCAACTGTGTAAAAATCTCCGCGAAAATCTTCTTCGCCATCTGGACCCATGATGATAAGCAGCGGAATGCGTAGACCACCAACCTTGTTTAGGAGCGCGTTGCCAGAAACATTGTTGCCTGTTAAATCAACCTTAATTGGCGTTACATCATCTGCTTCAAACGCCTCAACAACACGCGCATTTTGTAGCACAGTCGATTCAAGTGCTTTGCAGTTTAAACACCATTCTGCTGTAAATTCGAGCACAACAACGTCGCCTTCCGCAAGTTTCTCTGTAAGAATTTCTGGAGTGTAATACTCCCAATCGATAGATCCTTTTTCAGTTAAGAGGATACCGCCAAAGACAGAACCTGCAGAAATGAGTATTCCAATGCTTACAAAAATAATTTTCATAGTTGTTGATTTTGCAATACGAATGGTGCGCCAAGCAAGCCAAATGCCCGAAGCAGCAACACAAGTAGCAACAATCCAAAGATAGAGCCGCGAGGGGGGCGCGCCCTCTTGCTGCATAAGTCCACTTAACCCAACACCTAAGAAGTATGCTGCGGCCGCGAGCATAAGTAGACCCATGACTTGTTTAATAACTTCGCTTGCTTCTCCTGCCTTTGGCATTTTTTCAACAAGTTTTGGGAATGCAGCGAGTATTAAATATGGAAACGCCATGCCAAAGCCAATCGAACCAAAGACAGTCAGCGTCAATGCTGGAGATTGCGTTGCTGCCCAAGCCGCCGCAGCACCCATGAAAGGTGCAGTACAGGGAGTTGATAACACGGCGGTCATTACTCCGAACAAAAATGAACCGAACCATGAATCATGTTTTGGGTTTATTTTGTAAACAGTGTTGGGTAAACGAATCGAAAATAAGCCACCCATACCAATTGCCATGATGCCAATAAAAAGGCCAAGAATAATGGTGAAAACTGGATATTGAAAGAGTTGGTTTATTGCAGTAAAACCTGCAATAAGTGCAATGGCAGCACCCAATAAAATCCAAAGTGCCATTACGCCAAACATCATCCAAACGCCAAGAATAAACGTCTTTTTTCGATTGCCTGCGCTTGCGCTGAGACCCATGATTTTTATTGGAATCACTGGCAACACGCACGGCGTTAAGTTCAACAAAAAGCCACCGCCCATCGCTACAAGAAGCAATAAAAGCAAACCAATAGGCCCATCTGCTGAAAGTGAAAACGTAAGGCCAAAGGCATCAAAATTAATTTCACTGTTATTTGGCGCTTTGACGCCAGCGTGAATATCTGCGAAAACAGTTGCGTCAAAGTTGTCGAATATATTAGAGGGAGTTGTTTCAAAATCACTACGAGTAGAATTTCCGGCGGCAACAATGTTTATAGTTTTCGTGAAGCCATACTCGTCCCATCCCCATCCATCTGGTTGTGGAGTTGGTGCGAGGCAAGTGGTGTCATCGCAAGCTTGAAAAACAGGTTTAATGGTGAATGGTGCTTCGCCAAATTTTGCATCGCTTGCAATCGTGACTGGAATAAAGATAACCGCTTTGTCAGAAAAAACATCATAGTCAACAGGCGTTCCTGCAAAACCAACATTGACTACTGTTGGTTCGGGCCACTGAATATATCCATCGTGCAGAGTAAGTGGTGACCCTTCGGGTAATTCAAATGCAATTTCTGTTGCAATGTAATCTTCAGGGTCACCCAGAGCTTCTGGAACTTGAAGATTATGAGTGTGCGTGTGCCAGTGTTCTTCGTGCTCGAGGATCACGGCAATGATGGCGTCGCTCCCAACAACAACGTTTTTAGGATTTACTTGAACTGAAACGGTAACTTTATCGCGAGAATCGTGAAAATTACCTTGTTGTGCAAATGTGTCATTGCTTAAAAACAGGCAATAAAGGGTCAAAAACAGTATTTTAGAGAATTTCATAGGTATATATAGTACGTGCAACCGGCGGTTGGAGTTGCGTTTTTGTAAAGGGGAGAATACCCTGTACCGTTTCCTGGCTACTTGCGTAGGTAGCACAAGTTTTTCTTTAGGAGTGTGGTAATGATTCTTCAAGAATCCTTACAACTTTTATTCAGTTATGGCTGCTAATCGCAGTCAACCCGTGGCTCTGAGCCACTCCTTGGTGGATATTTACATCCCTTTGGAGGTTCAGTCGTGATGTAGACCCTTTCTGCATCATAGTTCGTGCGTTTTGCACAAACAACCTTTTTGGTTGTGCCACGGGTTCGCATAGCGACCCGTTTTTTAATTGTCCAACAACCAAACAACTCAACAATCAAACAAATAGAAAGAGTAACACATGAATCGTGAAGCATTAGAAATTATCGAAACCATCGCAAAGCAGCGCAAAATTGACAAACAAGTCATTATTGACGACCTTGAGCAAGCAATGGTGAGTGCTGCGCGCAAACACTTCAATTCACTCGATACCGAGGAGTTTTCTTGCAACATGGACCTGCTCTCTGGAGAAATTTCTATTTGGCGGCATCTTGATGAAGGTGCGGTTGAAATCCATCTCTCTGAACTTGGCCGTATTCCAGCGCAAACATTTAAGCAAGTCATGATTCAGCGGTTCCGTGAAGACGAACGCTCTGGCATTTTTGATGAATACATCGATAAGGCAGGCGAGTTGATTACAGGTACATGCAGTCGATACGAGGGTGGATCACTAATCGTCCAACTTGACAAGGGTGGACGCGTCGAAGGCTTTATGCCTCGTTCCGAGCAAATTCCGGGCGAACAATTTCGCCCTGGCGATCGTGTTCGATGTTTTATTCTAGACGTTCGTGATACAGGAAGCCAAGTTAAAATAGTACTCTCAAGAAGCCACCCAGACTTTATTCGGCGATTGTTTGACGCAGAAGTTCCGGAGGTACAAGAGCACGTAATTGAAATTCATGCAATGTCACGCGAGCCGGGTTTTAGAACCAAGATAGCAGTCACATCAAACGATTCCAAAGTGGATCCAGTAGGCGCTTGTGTTGGTGTTCGTGGAAGTCGAATTCGTAATATCGTTGAAGAACTCGGCGGAGAGAAAATAGACATCGTTCGATGGAACGAATCTAGCCAAGTGCTTATCTCGAACGCACTCAAGCCAGCCGAAGTTGACGAAGTGAGTTTATGTTTTGAACTTGGCAGAGCTACGATTATTGTACGAGATGATCAATTGTCACTTGCAATTGGACGACGTGGACAAAACGTTCGACTCGCCGCTCGCTTGACGGGTTGGGATATTGATATTTTGACACCTGAAGAGTATCAAAAAGGTTTGGAAATCTTGTGGGAAGCGCTCAAGCCAATCGAAGGCGTCACCGAGGAAATGCTCGATCGAATGGCTGCACTTGGAATCATTAGTATTTTTGATGTTGAAGAAATCGGCAGAAATGTTTTGGAAGAAGATTTGGAATTCACAAAACAAGTCACAGACCGCTGCATTGATATAGCTGTTGTTCGTTCGAAAGAAGTTACAGCAGAGCAAGAAGAAGCAAAAATTGCTGAAGAAGCGAAACGATTGGAAGAAGAATCAGCAGCAGCAGCAGTTCTTGATGTACAAATTGACGAAGAAAGCGCAGCGGTCGCTGATTCAATCCTTGATCTTCCTGTTGAAGACACTGAGGAATCGACAGATTCGGAAACAGAAGAAGCTAAAAAAACGGATGTTGGTGCGTAACGACCAATAACGGAGATTAAACACGTGGCTAAAAAGGCAGCAACAAATCGAGTACACAAAATTGCGAAAGAACTTGGCGTAAATTCCAAGGACATTATCGCGAAGTGCAAGAGCGAAGGCATAGCAAATATCAAAACGTATCAATCAGCGGTTTCTGCTGGGCTTGAAGCAACGATTAAGGAATGGTTTAGTGAGACAGGCGCCAGTTCTTCAGCTGTTGAGACTGCTGAAAAAGTAGACGTTAAAAAAGTTAAAGCGAAAGTAATAAAGAAAACTAAAACAAAAACTACTAAGAAAAAAGCAGCTACAAAAAAGACTACGAAGAAAACAACTCCCGCTGAGAGCGAACAAGAAAAAATTGTTCCACAAGGTCGCCGAATGGATACTCCAGCCAAGGCAAAAATGGCTGGTCCTCGTGTAATCAGAATTGAGAAGCCAGATCCAGAACCAAAGCCACGGCAACCCAAACAACGTCCTGAACCACAAGGACAACAGGGTGGATCAGGTGTTCGAATGCCTCAGCAAATGCCTCCACAGCAGGATACTGGTCGCGGTTCAAAACGAAACAAACGACGAGATTCATCTCAGACTCGCCAACCGGAACGCGGATCTCGTAACCAGAATCAACCACAAGACCGCAACGAATCAAATTGGCGCAAACAGGATCTTCTTGAACGAGAAAATCGTTTACGTCGAAGCGGCGGTTTTTTCCGACAAGCACGTAGAGACAGCCAAAAGCGTGATAATAAACCAGTCGTTCGCGCAAAAACGTTAAAACAAACTGGGGGTAAAGTAGCTATTTCAGAACCGATTTCGATTAAAGAACTTTCATCTGCAACAGGTATTAAAGCAAATGAAATTTTGAAGAAGCTTGTTCTTGCGGGTGTGATGTCAACAGTCAACGATACTGTTGAAACCGAACAAGCAGTTGAAATGATGATGGAGTGGGGCATTGAATTAGAAGTTACAGAACAACAAAGTGCTGAATCGGCTATTGCTGAATCATTTACATCACGCGACATGGTTAATGAAAAGCCACGCTCACCAGTTGTAACAATACTCGGTCACGTTGACCACGGCAAAACTTCCTTGCTTGACAAAATTCGACAATCGAACGTCGCTGATGATGAAGCAGGGGGAATTACGCAAGCGACAAGCGCATTTAGCGTACCCGTAAAGGCCGGTGATACCGAACGAGTTGTTACATTTATTGATACTCCCGGTCATGAAGCGTTTACTGAAATGCGCGCTCGCGGCGCAAAAGTTACTGACATTGTTGTTCTCGTTGTTGCAGCTGACGATGGTGTGATGCCACAGACAATAGAATCAATCAATCACGCAAAACTTGCCGGAGTCCCTATTGTTGTAGCGCTGAATAAGATTGATAAACAACAAGCAACTGACGAAAACATTCAACGAATTCTTGGCCAGTTAGCAGAGCATGATTTGAATTCAGTGGATTGGGGTGGTGCAACAGAAGTAATCCGAACTAGCGCAATTGAAGAAATTGGTATTCAAGACCTTCTTGAAATTCTAGATTATCAAGCCGAACTTCTTGAACTGAAAGCAGACTTTGGCGGCTCTGCTGAGGGTTCCGTAATAGAAGCACATGTTGCTGAGGGGCGTGGACCTGTTGCGAACATACTTGTACAACAAGGAAAAATGAAGAAGGGCGATTTTGTCGTTGCTGGTAAAGGGTACGGACGAATTCGTGCGTTGATTGATGAGCACGGAAAACAAGTTGACGAAGCCGGCCCATCAACCCCACTTCAAATCCTTGGCTTAAGCGAAGTTCCAGAAGCCGGCGATAAAATTTACGCTGTAAAGTCTCTTAAAGCGGCAGAAGCAGCAGCGAAAGAACGCGTACAACAAGCAAGAGAAGCAGATTTGTCACGTGAGAAAGTAACGCTAGACAATATTTTCGACCAGATGAAAAGTGCGGAAATTCGCGAACTTCCAGTAATTGTGAAGGGCGATGTTCAAGGATCGCTTGAAACTCTCCGTTCTACAATTGGCAAGATTGGTAACGATGAGGCAGCGATTGCAATCAAGCACTCAGCAGTTGGCGGGATTAACGAATCAGACGTCAATCTCGCTGAAGCATGCTGTGGAATTATTGTTGGGTTTAATGTTACAAGTTCGGCGAAGGCACGACGTGCAGCGGAGCAAAAGGGCGTTGAAATTCGTTATTACGATGTTATTTATACTCTTATTGATGATATCAAAGATG
>PVBE012226495.1_pt1 | contig 15482 bp, 18 predicted proteins | sample 1631181 | NCBI WGS metagenome assembly PVBE01 (sample SAMN08397723, study PRJNA350692) | Marine metagenome, whole genome shotgun sequencing project. | isolation source: water | place: Pacific Ocean | collected 2012-04 | reverse complement strand
CCTCCATCACTCAAAAGCGCATGCCGGGCATCAAGGTCGAAAAATCCTGGCTGTGAGGTCATCATCTATCCTCCGGGGCGGGAGGATTCTATTGGATCACATCAGAGATGAAATAGGGGAGGTTTTTAGAGGTGCCCATTAGTGCATATCCTCCGTATTATCCCGAGCTGGCGCTTGGGAGATGACCGATGTTCACGCCGCTGCCCGAAGGGCGGCCGCTCTCCTGGCGCGGGGTTCCGTTCGCACGAAAGACCCGGCGAAGGCGGCCGAAGTTCTCGAGGAGAACCCGGTAGGAGAGGCGGCCGTGCTCGGCGAGTTCGCGCTCGGCGGCCGCCGGATCCCGGTTTTCAATCGCTGCAAGAATTCGCCTGTGGCTCCCCAGCGAGTCCACCAGCCCCTCCCGGTAGGACATGGCCAGGACATGATACCGGCTGATCTGGCGGTAGACCTGCTCGATGAGGGCCGAGAGCTTGGCATTGGCGCTCATCTCGTTGAGGAGCCTGTGAAATTCAGTGTTCATCTCAGGATATGCGATGTAATCCTCCGCCGCGACGGCTTCGCCCATTTCCTCCACGATGAGGCGCATCTTGCCAATCTGCTCCGGTGTGGCAAGCTCGGTGGCGAGCCGGCCCGCCATGGTCAAAAGATGACTCCGCAGGGCGTCGAGTTCGCTCAGCTCTCTTTCGTTGAATTCCGTGACTCTCGCCCCCCGGTTCGCCTCCCGGGTCACCAGACCCATCGATTCTAGCTTACGTAGCGCCTCGCGGACCGGGCCTCGGCTCATCTTCAACGAGCGGGCCACCTTGGCCTCGCTGATGCGCTCGCCCGGGGCGAGGAGTACATCCATGATGCTTTTCTCCAGAAAATGAAAAGCGCGCTCGGTCAGGTTGGCTTTGCGCCGCACTTTTTTTTCCGGAAGCATGGCGTCACCCGATGATTGGGGTTTCAAATCAAATTTTCAATATGGAAATACTTTAGAATAGGAGCCGAAAAACTGTCAACAGTTTTTATGCGAATTGTTGACGAGTTGGAGGCCTATTCCCGGGGAGTGCCCCATGAGGCTTCGCTTTTGCGGCATTATTCGGTGTGTGATAGGAAAATCCCTCTTTGTCTCTTCTCTTCGATCAACGGCGGACACCCGGGATGACTCTTCGATTGTGGCTTGAGGACGCAGTGCGGGAGGCCGGTGGGCTGGCCCTGGAGATGGCCGGGCGGGTCCGGACCGAAAGGAAGGGTTCGAGTATAGTCTCCGAAGCCGACCGGGCGGTGGAGCGCCTGATCGTGGACCGGATCCGCGCCGAGTATCCTGACGACTACATTCTGGCCGAGGAAAGCGGGGCCGACCCCGGTGGGGTTCCCTCACCCGGTGGGCCGTCCCCCGGAGAAGAAGTGCGCTGGTGGGCGGTTGACCCCATCGACGGGACCCTCCCCTACCTGAGCGGTCTCCCGTTTTGGGGGGTCTCGGTCGCTTGTCTGCGCGGGTCGCGCCCCGAAGGCGCCGCAGTGGCTCTCCCCGCAATGGGGGAGATGTACTCGGCCCTCTCGGGAGAGCTCTCTTTTCGGAACGGCGAGCTCATCCCCCCGGTCCCCCCGGATCCGCCCGTGGACCATAGCGCCCTGTTTGTTCCGTGCGGGGATTTCGAAGGGCTTGAAATCCGGTTCCCGGGCAAGCGGCTGTCGTTGGCCGCGGTTTCGCTCCATTTTTTGTACACCGCGTCCGGCGCCTCCTTCGGCGCCGTTTCGGAGCTGACCCGGGCCTACGACATCGCGGCCTCGGCCCTCATCCTGGAAAGCGCGGGTGGAGCGGTCCGGTATATTTCGGGGAAAGAAATCGATTACGCCGAGCTCGCCGACGGGCGGCGCACCCCGGAGCCCGTCGGCGCCGCCCATCCGCATCAGGTGGAATGGCTTTGCGGGCAGGTGAAGTGGGCGAGAGATTAGCCCCCCGCCGGCCGGAGCTACATCCACATCCCGGCGCGCCGCATCAGGCGGTCCAGCTCGGCGGAAACGATTTCCGGCGCCTCGACGGTGGACATGTGGCCCACGCCGTCGATGAGCTCAATCGTGCAGTCGGGCAACCCTTCCTGAAGATCCCGCATGGCCTGGGGTGAGACCAGCGCGTCGTCCGCCCCGCCGATGACCGCGCAGGGCTGATTCACCTCTTTCAGATAAGGCGACATATCCTCGCGCTCCCGCATGGCGCCGAGCAGGAGCGCGATGCTGGCGGGTCTCTGCCCTTCGATGGCGCCCCTGGTTTGGGCGATCTCCTCCGGGTGCGAGGAGGTGTATTCGGGATAGAAAAGCTGTGGAATAAAAGCCTCGGCGAAGGCTTCTATTCCCTCATCCACCACAAAGCGCATGGTTTTCACCCGCGCCTCCGCTCTTTCGGTGGTGTCGGCGTCGGCTTGCGTGCTGACGAAAGCCGCCGCCCGCACCTTCAGCGGATGCCGAACCAGCAACTGGGCGAGAACATATCCTCCTAGCGAAAATCCGGCGGCCGCCGCGGCCGGAATATCGATGGCCTCGAGGAGCGCCGCGGCGTCATCCGCCATGTCGGCGACGGAGAAAGGCTGAGAGGATTTTTCTGTTTTTCCCAGACCCCGCAGGTCGGGAACGATAAGGCGGTAGCTCCGCTCGAGCTGCTCCACCTGCGCCGCCCACATGGAATGGTCCAGCGAAAACCCGTGCAGCAAAAGAAGCGGCGGGCCGCTACCGCGGTCTTCGTAGGCGATGGTGATACCGTTGGCGCGGGTGGACTTCATCGGATTTCCCCTTTCGCTTTGTTTGCCCCTGACTGCCTGGCAGGGATGAATTTTTTGATGTTTATTTGAGCGCTTCCGGGGAAGGGTTCCAGGAACCCAACATCTCCCCGATGGCGAGTTCGATTTCCTCTTGCACCCACTCGTCTTGCTCGGAATACAGGCGAGCTTCCAGTATTCTCCGGAATCTTTCAAGGCGCCCACGCGATCCGATACGGCCCAGGGCCCAGGCCGCGTGGCCGCGCACCAGCGGTTCGGAGTGTCGAAGCGCCCGGGCGAGCGGGTAAAGCGAGGCCTCCCCGCCCGCGTTTCCGATGGCGACCGCGACGTTTCGGAGAAATCCGCCGTACCGGGAACGTATGACCGGGGTTCCCTTGAAGCGGTCCCTGAACTCGTTTTCGCCGAGAAGGATGAGTTCGTGAAGATATAATTCGCTCGTCCCCCTCCGGGGGGCGAATCGGGGTTCCACCGCGACCGGTGCGCCGTCGTTCCAGGGGCAGACTTCCTGGCAGATGTCGCAGCCGAAGATCAGGTTTCCCACCAGCAGCCGCAGCTCTCTCGGAATGGGCCCCCGAAGCTCGATCGTCAGATAGGAGATGCACCGCCTCGAATCCACCACATTCGGCGCGACGATAGCGCCTGTCGGGCAATCCGTGATGCACTGGGTGCAGGTGCCGCAGTGGTCTTTTTCCATCGGGGGATCGCAGGGCAGATCCCGGTTTAGCAAAAGCGCACCGATGAAAAAATAGCTTCCCAGTTCACGGCTCAGGAGAAGGGAGTTTTTTCCTACCCACCCGAGACCGCAGCGTACGGCCAGATCGCGCTCTAGAATCGGGCCGGTGTCCACATAGGACCTGCCCTCGATGGACGGGTCAATTTCCTTGAGGCTCCTGAGCACACGAATCAGGCGTTTTTTTATGAATTTGTGGTAGTTGCCGCCGTGGGCGTAGCGGGCGATCTTTCCGGCGGGGTACTCCTTCGCCGGGTTTTCTTTAGCCGGGCTCTGTTTCTCCGGGCCTTCTTGGGGGCGGTATCGCATGGCCACCACCAGGGCGGAGCGCGTTTCGGGCCAGACGCGCCTCAAATCCTCCCGGACCTCGGGTCGCCGGATGAGATATTCCATCTTGCCGGCGTATCCCTCGGCGATCCATTCCCGGTAGCGGCGATAAGCGGAATGATGATCGGGCGGCGTGATTCCGGCGAGATCGAATCCGTGGCGCCGCGCGAGGTCCTTGGCGGTACGTGCCAAATCAACGGGGCTGGCCGCCTCGGCGAGGTTGCCGCCGGCGGGGACCATCGGCAGGCCGCTCACGGGGCCACCTTTCGTGCGATGCACTGAAGTTGGGCGCGGGCGATCAATCTGCGGCCGCCTCCCTCGAGATAACGGTTGAGGGCATCCCATCGCCCGCTTTTTTTCCAGCGGGAAACGAAATCGGCGTTTAGGGAACTCTCCAGAAAATCCCGGGGGTTTTCAATTTCGAGCATTTCTATTTCCGCCCGTAGGAATTGCGGTATGAGATCAAACCGCTCGAGCATGGATTCCAACTCGGTTTCGGCGATTGCGAAACGGCTTGGACGCCCGATTTCCCGCCAGAGGTCTCTGTGAAGCGCCACGCAGGCAAACATCCCCCCGGGAGGAAGAACCGAGGCGGCGCGACTGACAATCTCCAACCCCATGCACAGGTGCGCGGTGACGAGATCCGGGAGCCTGCCGGAAAGGATGGCGGTGTAATCTTCCTTTTCCACGTCGAGGGCTAAAAACCGGGCCCCGGGCAGGTTTTCTATTGTTGCGCGGGCTCTGGCCCGGTCCAGAGTTTCTTCGTCGCGGTCCGCCCCGATGGACCAGCCGTCCGGGGCCCATCGATTCGCCAGGGCGAAGGTCATCCGGCCGCTGCCGCAGCCCAAATCGAGGTGCCCGCCGCCGTCGGGCAGGGCTTCCTTCACGGCCGAGAGCCAGCTCTCGCCCATATCTCCGTGCGCGCCGATGACATCACCGTCCCGGACGTCCCCGCCCGGGATGCCTGTGCCCGGAAAAGAGCGCGTGAGGGTTTCGGTGCGCCATTTTCCGTCGGTGGCGGCCTTGCTCATACGGACCCCATTCGCATGACCTGAAAAATAATTGCTCCCGCGATGAAGGGAGCTTCCGCGGCCATCATACATCGAAACGGGAATCCGGATAAAAGAAGCCACCGTGGGGGGGTATGCGTCGTATCGCTGGATTTCGCTGAGAAAAAACGCCATCGGACAGGGGGGCTCCCCTTCCGCCGAACGGTTTTTTAATGGAAACTATGGATAGCCATCATGCTTTCAAACGGGTAAACCGCCCCCTGTGCTGCATTTTCGTCCGAACCGGGAGATACGTTGAATACGAACCAGCCAACAGAAAGCGCCCTTCGCTGCCGAAAGATTATTTTTTACTGCCTCCTCGGTAGCGTGGCCGTCCTGTCGGCGGTGGTGTTCTTCCATTGGGAAAGCGCCGTCCGGGCGTGGGAGTTTATGGTCCGGATTCAGACGCAAAAAGAACAGTTCCGGGACTGGATTTACTCCTTCGGCCATTTGGGTCCTCTTGTTTATATCGGGTTTCAGGCGGCGCAGGTTATCTTCTCCCCCCTTCCCGGTGAGCTGACGGGCGCCTTTCTAGGGGGGGTTATATTCGGCGTCTGGGCCTCCGCGATATACAGCACAATCGGCCTTACGCTCGGAAGCTGTCTGGCCTTCGCCGTCGGACGGTGGCTGGGAAGGCCGATCGTCGAGAAATTGGTTTCCCGGTCGATCCTCGAGAAGTTCGATTTTCTGGTGGCGGACAAGGGCGCTTTGTTCGCGTTCATCTTTTTTGCGATCCCGGGCTTTCCCAAGGATTACGTGTGCTATCTCCTGGGGTTGAGCCCGCTCAGCGTCCGGGTGTTCTTGATCGTTGTTACGCTGGGGAGATTTCCGGGTGCTTTGGTTTTCAGCCTTATGGGAGCGAATTTATATAATGAACGCTATTTTTATTTTTTCGCTATTTTGATCGGAATATTGATCGCGGGCGGCCTGGCGGCGTATTTCAAGGATCGGATCATGGAGTGGGTCCGCGGAAAGGCGGAAAAATCGGGGCGGGGATAGCGGCGCGATCTTTTCGGAGGTTGCCGCAGGGGTTTTCTAGGTCAACTCCAGATAGAGCAGGACGAGCGGCGTCGTCACGACGCTCATCAGGATGCCGGTGAACACCACCGAAGCCCCGAGGGGCCCCTGGTCGCTATAGCGCTCGGCGAATATATAGTTCAGAACGGCCGGCGGACTGCACGAGATGAGAAAAAGCGCGGCGCGCTGGACGCCCTCCAGCGCCAGGAAGTGGGTGACTCCCCAGGCGGCGGCGAAGCCCAGCCCGATGCGAAGGCCGGCCACCAGCAAACTGAACTTTAAATCAGAGACCCGAATCGAACGAAGTCTGTAGCCCAGCGTAAAAAGCTCGACGGGAAACATGCCCCTGCCGGTTAGGTGGGTGAAGCGAAGCAGGAATCTGGGAACGGGTATGGCCGCCAGCGCCACCACAAGGCCGGCGATGGCGGCCCAGAGGGCCGGCATGCGAAACGGCTCGCCGCTCATGGTTTTTCCGCCGTGAAAGTAAATTCCGGCTGTGAAAGTGATGAATATGTTCGGGATCGAGAGGAGGACGACCTGGGAGAGGCCTTCTTCGCCGAAGGCGAGAAGGGCCAGCGGGTAGGGTAGCGAGACGGCGTTCATGATGAGGATGCCGGGTACGAAAATCCGGTGTCGGATGCCCGCGACCTTGGAAACAACCCATGCGATCGAGCCCGGAATGATGTGGATTACGAGCGAGATCACGATGGCATGAATCAGCTGGCGGGTGTCGATGCTCAGCCGGGCCAGGGCGTCGAACATCACGGCCGGAGCCAGGAGGAAAAGTACGAGTTCGGTGAGAGCTTTCGGGTCCAGTTTTTTCCAGAATCCCCAACAAAAGCCCAGAGCGGCGAGCGCAAGAACCGGGAAGACGATTTCGAGTATTCGGAGTGCGTATTCCATTTGGTGTATTGACTCTCCGTTGCGGGTTCCTGGCGGGGCATCAGACCGGGGCGGAGTATATCGGGCTTTTTCCCCGGGGCACAAGGATTCGGCCTCCGGCCGAAAGTTGCGGCGGACCGGCCGACGCGATAGGCTTCCTTACTCTATTGTTGATTCCTTTTTGAGTGGCGGTCGCGGTTCCGCCTGTGGATTAATATTTCCTGGAAGGCGATAAAATGCCTGAATTCGATCACATCGGGTACGCGGTGGCTAACGCCGATGCGAAAAAAAAATTGATGGAGGATATTTTCGGGTTCAAGTTCGCGGAGCGCAAGGAATACGATAGAAGCGGCGTAGTGTCGCGGCTTGATTTTTACGAGACGCCGGGCGGTTTGATGGAGCTCGTCGAGGTGAACGACCCGGAGGCGCCGATCAACAAATTCATCGAATCAAGGGGCGAGGGAGTTCACCATATATGTCTTCGCGTGGACGACATTCGCGCCACGATGGCGGAATGGGAGGCCAAGGGGGTGAAGTTCATGATGACCCCCCCGAAGTACGGCTCTCGCAACGGATTGATCACGTTCGCCGATCCGTCTACGACGGGCGGGCTTCTCACCGAACTGATTCAGTACCTGAAGGAAGGGGAAGAAATTCCGGATTGGGCGCAAAAATAAGGAAAGCTATCGGCGGCCGTTTTCGCCGATATTGAAGTTCGGAGGGTGGATCTGGTGACGCGGGCGGCGCGTAAATCCAGCCCCCGACGGGCCGAAATCTACTTCACCGGGTGTCGGGGGTGTATCTCAGGAAGAGGGTTCCGCCTTTCGAACGTTGGCTGCCTGAAGCCCTTTCGGGCCCTGTGCAACCTCGAATTCGACGGTATCGCCTTCCTTGAGGGATTTAAATCCCTCCTGCTGGATGGCAGTGTAGTGGACGAAAATATCCGTTTCGTCCTCCTGCGTGATGAATCCAAAGCCCTTTGCGTCGTTGAACCACTTCACAGTTCCTTGAGGCACCTTGCAACTCCCATTTCGGCGGCCCCGAGCGGGCCTATCCAATAAATCGATACAAATATTGCGGGCAGACCGAAAAACGGCCGCAAAACAACGGCCTATTTTTCGTCCTTCCATAAATTTGTATCGCATTAATGCAAATACGCTAGATGACTTTGGAAATGGTGTCAATAGAAAATATTTACCATATAACTTAAATTATATCAATATGTTACTGACTTCAGCTCTTCGCCAACGGGCGATCCGGGGGGTGGCTCGCTTCCCCGGAGCTTCCTGATTCGCTGGGTCCCACGAAGATCGCGGGACCAAGTATTCCGGTGGGAACCCTGCCCCATTGCTACACCGGGGGGGGGGCGCATCAAGAGATTACGCCTATTGGTGTTTCTCCCCGGAAGAACTTCAGAATATTTTCCAGAACGGCCGGCACATCCACCCCCCCACGAGCGGTTGGAGCCTCCCCTTGTGTGAGGAGACGGAACCACATTGGGAAGAGGACGAAGGGGGTTTGACTCGGGCAGCGGCTCCCGCCGGTAGACATCGAGCCCGGCCATGGCGATCACGCCGCCGCGGAGCGCTTCGGCGAGAGCATCCTCATCGATGAGCCCGCCCCGGCCGACATTGATGAGGGTTGCCGTGGGTTTCATCCCGGCAAGTTCCTTGGTGCCGATGATTCCTTCGGTTTTGGGGGTGTGAGGGATGATCAGCACAACGAAATCTACCTCGGCCAGGAGTTTTTCCAGGGGGAGGTAGGTGGTGTCAAATGCTTTTTCCTCCTCCTTGAGGTGAGGGGTTCGCTGGTAATAAAAAATTTTAATGTTGAAAGCGCGGCAGAGGGTGGCGATATCCATTTCGATATCCCCGAGGTCGACGATTCCGACCGAGGTTCCGAACAACTCGGAGATTCCTTCGATTCCGGTCCAATTTGTTTTCATATCCCACTGACTCGTCACGATGGGCTCTGCACCGAGGTCGAGGTACGCGGCTTCGGTGACCGATTTATGGCCCGGAATCGCCTTTCGAATGCAGCAGAGCATCAACGTCAGGGCATGTTCGGCCACCGAGGCATTTAGCATGAGAGGCATAGTCGCAACCTGTGCTCCAATCTCGCGCGCGGCGGCCATGTCGATGTTTTCAGGTTGAGGCCGTGTTTCTGGATAAATTTTAGCGAGGGGGCGCTTTTAATCACCTCTCCCGAGAGCTCTGTTTTGAAGGAAAGAATAGCTTCCGCCTCTCGGGCGGCGGCTTTCATGGATTCCTCGTTGCCCTCTTCTGGATAGATGAGATCGAAAGGCATCCCCTGAGAATAATTTTTTACGTGTTCGGGATATTTGCCGGAAGTAACGTCTGCGATCATGAGCCGGATTGGATCGGGCATGGCGAATATCTCCATATCATTGCGCTATAAATCGGCAAATAGGGTCTTCGGATAATTGAAATTTTCGAAGGGTCTGGGGCACCCGCTTATTGCATTCCCGGCCCGGGGAAGTCAAATCCGTTTGAAATTTCTGCAAATTATTACGAATTGCCTGAATTAGGCAATTCCTAGAGAAACTTAATTTGAATAGAATTATTTCGATAGAGACGGTGGAAAGAGGTCAGGCCGCTGATGGATATACGGTAGATGGAAATTTTTTGCCAAGTGATTGAAACTGAAAGCTTCTCTCGTGCGGCCAAATCCCTGGGCCTGTCCCAGCCGACGGCAAGTGAACATATCAAAACGCTGGAGGCCGAGATGGGTACGCGGCTACTTGACCGCATGGGCCGAAAGGTTCAACCCACCAAGGCGGGTGAAATCCTTCATCGACACGCAAAAAAAATGATCGCAACGCGCGAGAGCGCGAAAGCTGCGATAGAAGACTACCTTGGAATTATATCCGGACAACTGGAAATCGGGGCCAGCACTATTCCGGGGGGATATCTTCTTCCTCGTCTTTTAGGAAAATTCAAGGTAATTCATCCCGATACTTCGGTAACGATTAATATTCTGGATTCCCGAAAGGTTAACGAAGGGGTTCTGGAGGGTTCCGTCGATCTCGGTGTGACCGGCGCAAAGCTCGCTGAGGGACAGCTAATCTATGATTTATTTGCCCAGGATGATCTTGTTCTGGCGGTCCCCGAAAGTCATCCACTCTCCAGGCGAAAAAAAATCAGGGCGCAAGAGCTTCACGGGGTAAAGATGATTGTGCGAGAGGAGGGCTCGGGTACCCGGCTGATCGCCGAGGAGCGCCTTCGCGAACTTGGTTTTCACCTGGAAGCCGGCCAGGTGGCCACTGTCCTGGGAAATTCTCAAGCCGTTCGAAATGCGCTGAAAGGAGGGGTGGGCGTATCCATTATCTCCCGGCTTGCCGTGGAGGAGGATTTTGAGACCGGTGCCCTTCGCTCCGTGGAAATCGAGGGTTTCGCTTGTTCAAGAGAGTTTTTCTCGGTGGTCCACAAGGCAAGAACCATGACCCCGTTGGGCCGCGTATTTTTGGGATTTATCCACCAGAGAGTTGCTGAATGACGCTTTTAGCCAGGGAGGCGCCGAATGACGCCTTTTCCGGAATTATTTTCCCCTCGTCCGGAGGTTGGAGACTCCGGCAGGGCGAGAATTTCTATCATCCGGAGAAGCATTTAAATAACACAAGCATTATCAATGTTTTATGATTTTTTAAGCTTTTCTCGCAATTATCCTCCCGCGGTATGAGCTTTGCCTCATTAAACAGCGGCGCATTGTTTATTTCCGCCCCCGCGATTCGGAGGGCCGAAGAGGAGATATGCCCATGGGTCTCACCGCTCAACGAAATATTTTCAAAAAATTCAGGGCCCCCCTACGCGGGCCGCGGACGCCGGAGAATACGCCGAAGAGGTTGCCGGGGTTGATTCGCTGGTCGGTTGCGCTGATTTTTCCGCTTTCCCTGGTTTCTTGTGCGACTAACGAGAGCGCCACACAAGTTAAATTAAAGCGGGGCAGCACCGAGAATAAAAGCTCCGGGAATCCGAATATGCAGGTGGTCCTCAAGGCGGTGCCGAGGCATTTGCTGGCCGTCCCCCGCGAGGAGTTTGTCTGGCTTTGGAACAAGCCGGGAGGGATGCAGGAGCGGGCGATGCGGGTTAAAAAAGTTCTTTCGGGAACAGTAGGAAGGGTGCTTGAATTCGAACCCGAGCCGTCCCGGCATGCCGCCTGGGCCGCCGATGGCCTTGAAAATCATCTGCGCGCGCCTATCCGGTGGGTCAAGGTCGTGACTTTTCATGGGTTGGGTTGGGTCCGTACCGAATTCATCGACCCCCGCTAGGCGGATTATTCGCCCTCGCTAAGCGGCATATTCGAAAAACGCCAGCCTGAATTGACAGATGCCTTAATAGATTTCTACGATAGACGAAGGGGAGCCGGGAGCGGTGTCCTCTTTTTTTGCGTGAATTGCCAGTTCTGTCCGAACTGCCAGACTTGATTGCCCGAATTGACCGGATTGATTGCCCGGCTTGACTGGAGACTCCATGCGGACCGGAAATTACCGCCGGCGACTTTTCGCCGTTGCTTTGGTTGTTGCTGTTTCTTGGGGCGCCTTCCCGGCTGTGAGCCCGGGGGCGGGGTCCCCCGAGGAAATTCAAAAAAAGCGCACAGCCCTCATGAAAAAGATCAGCAAGACCATGCGGTTGATCAGGGTGTATGCTAAAAAAAGTCAAATGAAGGATTTGGCCGGGGCGGCACTGGATGTTGCGAAACTCGTCGACCGGATTCTCGAGCTAAGCCCCGAGGGAAGCGCCTTTGGCCCAAAGTCCCGGATTGAACCCGAGGTCTGGAAGGAATTTGACCGCTACAATAAATTAACCGGAAAAACATCGGCCGCCGCCCGCTCTCTGGCGAAAGTGGCCGGTGCCGGCGATGGTGAATCTTTGATGCCTTCCTTCACTTCTCTTGCGAAAACCTGCAGGGCTTGTCACAAACCCTTCAGGAAGAAAAAGAAACGAAAGTGAAAAAGCCAACCTATAAACCGCGCACCGTATATATCGGTTGCATGGTGCTGGCGGCCGCCCTTTCCCTGTCCGGGTGCACGGAGTCATTGCTGATCGGGCCTCAGGTGCCGGGCCGCGGTGGCTTGCTGAATATGCTCCATCAATTTGAAATCGGGACAAAGTGGCGGGATTGGACGGCAATGCTCGACGCCTTCTATCTTCCGGACCACGCCAATGAAGTGAAAAAAAAGTTCGGGAGCGATCTGAGGAAGTGGTTCCGGTCGGATCGGGTCACCGCGGCCTTGACGACCGGGGAGATCGGCGAGGTCCGGCGGCTGTGCGTGCTCGCGCTCCGGGAAAAACGCCTGTCTCCCCGGTACGATCCCCACTATGTCGTTTACTACCGGGTCCATGTGGAGCCATGCCGGAGCCAGATTGATTCGCCCACGCCCGGAATCGCCGAAGGGCAAATGGAGTGGGGTTTCGAGACGAAACAAAGCCGCTGGGTGCACCTTCGATCGCTGGGGTGATTATTTCGCCCCGGATTTTTTCAAATTGGTCCATGATTTTCCCACAATCTAGACCGGCTGCTGCTTATAATTCAACCGGTTAATCCTTACTCACGCCCGATGGTGGAGAACACCCGTTTCGTGAAGCTTAAAAGAGGCCTCTCAAGGAACCGTGTGGGAAATGCCGGCTTAATAGGTCGAAGATAACAAGCTACAAAATGAAAACACCGTAGAGGAAAGTCTTGAAGAGAAGATTTTGTCAGACAAATTACTTGGGCTTCTTAGGGAAGGCATGTGATGCCCGTCACAAATATTCGGACCCTGATAATCCTCCCTAATATTCGTAAGTTATTCTTGTTCTTCTTTTTCTTTTCATTCTGGACTCCGGTTCATTCCCAGACCATTCCTGATTTGTCCAGGTTGGGCTACGAGATCTTTTCTTCAATAATGCTGGCATGTGCACTCGTGAAATTTTGAGGTCCTGCGGCATATGTCAAGTGTATTCGCGATCAGCTTGCTGGCATTGGGGTGTCTCCTAAAGGTGAGGGCAACGAGCTTGACCCAATTCCAAAAATTGCCCCTGACCCGCCCCCGATAGTTGTACCGCTCCTTCTGAGAGCACCCGAGTAGTTGGAGAACTTCGTATCCGAATTAATGCTGAGGTTCAAATAAGTGGTCATCGAAAACGGAACAGGAATTTCAAAGGAAGAGATTGAAAACCGAATTTCCCGGGCCCGGGAATCGATGCGTATCCGTGGCATCGAGATTCTCATCGTCATCGGGCGATCATTCTATGACCGGATGGGCAGTCTGACTTACCTCACAAATCATTTTCCGCCGTTTCCGCCGGGTGCGTTCAGCGAAACCGTCCGCGGAATGGGGCACGGCCTTTTGATTCTCCCGCTGGAAGAATCCCCGGTATTGTTTGTGGATCACCGGAATTATCGAAGCGAGATGGTGCATATCGAAAACGTCCGGGTGGAGGCCAACATTTCCGCCGGCGTGGTGAGGCAGTTAAAAAAGCTAGCGGGAAAAGGCGTCCGGGCCGGAATTGCGGGTGAGGATATCATGCCCGCAACGATGTATATCGATCTGACTACAGCGCTTCCCGATGTATCATTTGAAAATGCCAATTCATTGGTCGAACAGATGCGCGCCAATAAAAGCCAGGCGGAAGTGGAATATTTAAAACGTGCGGCGGAAGTCGTCGAAGCGGGGTATTCCGCCATATTTGAGGCTATCCGGCCGGGTGTGCGCGAAAGCGATTTGTGTGCCGAGGGGCATTCCGCCGGGATGCGCGCGGGCGCTGATTTTGTGCGATATGTCCGCGTTCATAGCGGCCCTTGGGCAAGCTGGGGGTTGCGCTGGCCTCAGGCCACCCAAAGGAAACTCGAGGCGGGGGATCTCATTCGTTTCGACTATGTGGGGGCGATCGAGGGTTATGGGTTTGACGTAAACCGGACGGCGGTGGTGCCCGGTAAGGCGCTTGCCCCGGATGTGGAGGAAATGCTCGAGCTGACGATCGCCACATCCGAGGCGGCGGTGGGCGCGGTTCGCGCCGGGGCTGCGGCGGCGGATATCCACCGGGCGGCGAGCCGGTTTCTCGATGAAAACGCCGGCGGCGCCGGGCAGCATCTCTACCCGATGGCGGGGCACGGGATCGGCCTCGAAACCGTTGAGGCGCCTATCATCCGGCCGGACAACGATATGGCCCTCGAAGAAAACATGGTGATCTGCGTAGAGCCGCAGTTCGTCCTGCCCGGGGTGGGCGGCACGAACATCGAGCAGGTGGTTCTCGTGGAAAGTGTGGGCAGCGAGCTCCTCACCCGGACTACGACGCGGCCCTGGCGGGCGGGTTGATCATTTGGCCGGTCAATCGATTTAGCCGAAGTCTGTTGGAGGTCCTTTCGGGGGCAAGGAGGTCTGGAAATTGCCCAGCTTTGTGTATATCGAAAAATACAATTGGCCTAAGCGCCTCCAATAAGTCGTCGAAGAGTGTAAAGCTCTTCAAAAAGAAGTTGTTCGCCAAAATAGAAGAGGCAATCGCCGCCGACAGGGGAAAATAAGGTCGGAATTTGAAAGGGGGAGAGCGCTGCCGCATAATTCCGATTAGAGCCATACGGCAAACGAGGCGCTCGGCGAATAATCACGCGGGCGGCAATCGTCCTCAAAAAATATTCATGGGAGATCCATCATGGCCGACGACCGCGTATTCATCTTCGCCACCCTCAAGCCCCGAGCCGGAAAAGAATCTGATGCCTAGGCGCTCCTCCGGGGGATGTGCGCCCCCTCGCGCGCCGAGGCGGGCTGCGTCTTCTACAACCTTTTCACCCCCATCGACGGCAGCGGAAGTTTTCACTTCATCGAGTGCTGGACGGATCAGGCCGCGCTCGACGCCCACCGCGAGATGCCCCACTACAAGGATTTCCGCGCGCGGCTCGGGGATCTGATGGAAGGGCCGCCCAGCGCTTATCGTCTCGAGGCGGTGGATTTTGTCCGGGAAGCTTCCTCCTGACAGAAAGCCTCCGCCCAGATGGGGACCTCGCCGGGGGAAGCGGGCCTCAAAATTCGAGGTTGGCTACGCGAGGGGCCTCTTCGGGGCCCCCCGTTTTGTTATTTTCGCTGGTTGCCTGCCGCTTAATTCCGGTGATGAGCAGTGTATGGAGGAAAGAGCGATGATATTTCAGAACCGGAATACCATACCGAAGGCCCGCATCAGCCATCCCAACATCCCTCCCGAGAGCCATATCGAGCTTCAGATGGTGGTGGGCGAGAACCAGATGCTTGCGCTGTGGACTTTCAGCAAGGGGGCGGAGGTTTCGGCGCACCGCCATCCGGAGGAACAGGTGTCCTACATCCGGCGGGGCCGTTTCAGGTTTCGGGTGGAAGGCGATGAAGAGCGGGAGGTCGGCGAAGGTGACGTGATTCTTTTCAGATCCAATGTCGAGCACGCGCTCCAGTCCCTGGAGGAGGGCTCCCAGGACCTCCAGATTTTTAGCCCCGGCCGGGAGGATCTTCTCCAGTACAAAGATGCTTACATCCAGGACTGATATGGCATAACAGAGGGATATGCCTGTATTTCCCGGCGCCGGTCGAATCGAGCCGAAGGTGTCTCTTTTGGGCTTCACCCACCGGGCGCGCTCCACCAGCGGACGAGAGGAAGGTTTAACCGATTGAATTATATGTCGTAATCATCCTGAGGGGCGGGAAAACCGAAGGTCTTAATGGGAAATCCGGGTTTTAGCCAATCGCCCGCGATG
>PVBE011894157.1_pt1 | contig 15482 bp, 16 predicted proteins | sample 1631181 | NCBI WGS metagenome assembly PVBE01 (sample SAMN08397723, study PRJNA350692) | Marine metagenome, whole genome shotgun sequencing project. | isolation source: water | place: Pacific Ocean | collected 2012-04 | reverse complement strand
CGACCTCAACGAGATCCCCAGGGTCACCCTCGGGCATGCCCAGGTCAATCCAGTCGGAGATGAGCTGCTTCTCCTCTGCATCGATGGTCAGGTGGTCGTAGCCCTTGTAGGGCCGGCAGTCCGGGTCGGCGACAGGCGGCGGCATGAGGCCCGACTCGACCTGTCCCAGGATGATCTCTGCCATGGAGATGACATTGTCCTTGTCGGTGTAATCACCGGTGCCCTGCCCCCCGCTGTAGTGGCAGCGAGTGCAGTGCGTTGCCATCAGGGGTGCGATGTCCTCGTAGTAGGTCAGACCTTCCGTCTCCACGCCGGTATCGTCTCCCGGGTCATCACCGGAGTCATCCGAGGGGACCGCAGTGTCATCGGTCCAGGGCGCCGTGAAATCATCGACATCCGCGGCATCCGACTTTTCATCACAGCCCACCAACACAGCCGTCAGGCATATCCATGCAAGGCGCATTCAAGTCTCCTCAAGCCTTTCGTGCCTGGTGGCAGTCTTCAGGTCCGTAGCTTAGCATCGAAGATGGGCACCCGGAGGGGTTGCGTCAACCGCTAAACAGAGGCTCATTTGCACCCGATTTTCCTCGCCTGGGGGTGGACCCTGTTGGTCACAGCCTGTGGTGAGAGGGCACCGGTCAAGGTGGAGACCGGGTCTTCCGATGGGGAGAGCACCGATGACTCTGGCAGCTCCTCGCCAGGGACCATCGATCTGGTGCGGGCAGAGGACTGGGCCAGGCTTGCCAAGCGACTGGACCCTTTCCCCGACCACCGACCCGATGAGATCGAATGCGACTCGAATGGATGGCACCCCGAGGCTGGTGTGCTGGAGGTGGAGACCAACAACTGCAACTACGCCAGCCTGGTCCAGTCGAGTCGCGCCTCCGTGGTATCTGGCGACACTGTGGACCTGCTCGTGTACCACAGCGCACTCTCTGCACTCGAGCCCGCCGAGGCCCATGTGGCTGTACTCCTGGATGGAGAGACTCTGTGGGAAGAGACCATCCCGATCCCGTCCGCCTCAGAGATCTATGACATCTCCATTGTGCCAACCCGGGATGTGCCCGCGGGCTCACCCGTGGTGCTCCACCTGCACAATCACGGTGGAAATGCCTGGAAGCTGGGCCACCTGAGGCGAGTGCGCGACTGAGTCACTGCGGGACTATCGGGCGTCTCCCGACGGAAATGGGATCTGCTCCCCGTCGAACGATCCCGTACCGCTGATCGCACAATTGCTGTAGCCGTAGACCCCGGCCATCTCTGTCTCCGTGAGGCTGCTGGTCTGAAGCACACCCACACAGGGGCACCCGCCCGCACACTGGGTCCAGATGTGCAGCTGAGATTCCTCTGTCTTCCGCCACTCGGTGATCGCGCCCCCACAGGAGAGGAAGTCACAGGTTCCATCAATGGCACTGTATCGGCCCTCGAAGAAGACTCGTGCTGGAGAGAAGCAGGCATCGAAGTGGCTCTGCTGACCATCCTGGTTGGTCATCAGCCACCGCTCCCGGAAGAGCTGCCCATAGAAGTGCTTCTCATTGTGAGTGGCCGATCCGGTCGAGCCCAGCAGCACCTCCGGCACCAGAGTGAGGCGAATGTCCGTGACCGTGAATGTGTGTCGGACAGCGGAGCCGCCGTCCTCGGACTCCATCCACCAGGGCAGACCAGTCTCACAGCCCAGGCTCGCGTCCACAGTGAGAGTGAGTACCCCGGCCTCGAGTCCCGCTGTCCCCTCCGCCACACACGCCCCCTCTGCATCTCGCCACATCCACATGCCGGACGTGTCCAGGCCGAGAGTGCCGCGGCAGTCTACCCACAGCCCGCCAGGCATCCCATCGATGGGCGGAGCAGTGGGCTCAGACGTGTCGCCACCACCGGAGTCCCCCTGGACGCCACCAGAGTCCTGGGGAGAAGACGAACCTGCAGTGTCCACGACTCCGCTCCCACCGGGCTCCTTTTCTCCGGAGCAACCGACCAGCAGCAGCCCAGTGATGGCTCGAATCCGCAACATGACTCCAGGGTACCATCAGGGCTCAGCGGGCGACACCTGCCGGCCATCCACCCTTGCGCGGATCACTCGCGCCCACAAAGCCACCAGCGCCGCCCCGGATGACCTGGACCGAAGAGTAGAAGTCCTTGACCTCCACCGTATGGCCTCGTGCCCGGAGGCGAACGATGGTGTCCGGGGAGGTCCCCTGATCCACAAAGAGTGTGTCGGGCGCCCACTGGTGGTGCATGCGGGGCGCACTCACCGCCTCTGATGGGTCCATCCCGAAGTCGATGATGTTCAGGATCACCTGGAGTGTGCCGGAGATGATGAAGGGCCCTCCGCTCGCACCCACGACGATTCGCTCCGACCCATCCGGAGAGATCAGCACGGTGGGGGTCATGCTGGAGAGGGGTCGTGCACCCGGTGCGACGGCGTTGGCCTCCGAGCCCACCAGCCCGTAATGGTTGGGGACCCCAGGCCGGGCCACAAAGTCATCCATCTCATTGTTCAGCAGGATCCCGCTGGTCGGCCCCACGACCCGGCTCCCGAAGCTGGTGTTGATGGTGGTGGTGAGTGCTACGGCCAGCCCATCTGCGTCCAGCGCACTGATGTGCTGGGTGCCCCCGTCGGTCCCCGGATCACGGGGTGTCCCGTAGTGGGCTGCTGGGTGGGTCTTGGTGGGATCGAAGTCCCCCCGAATGGCCGCGATCCGCTTCAGGGAGAGCAGCCGGTCCACCGGGATCTTCACCCTGTCCGGATCTCCCATGTACCGAGCCCTGTCCGCATAGGCATGCTTCATGGCCTCCGCAAGGCGGTGGTACAGGGCCGCGCTCTGTGCAGGCGGCAGGGTCTTCTCTTCGAGGACCGAGAGAACCTGCAGCAGCACTACCCCGCCGGAGGACGGCGGCGGCATCGTGACCACGGTCCACCCGCGGTACCGGCCCACTACTGGAATCCTCTCCTTGGCCGCATAGGCCCCGAGGTCCGCCTCTGTGAGGATGCCGCCGGCTGCACGTGTAGCCTGGACGATGTCCGCAGCAATGGGTCCCGCGGTCACCGCTGATGCACCGCCCACAGACAGCGCCTTCAGCGTCTGAGCGAGCTGTGTGCGCTGCACCACAGTCCCTTCTTGCGGGACCTCTGAGAGGCCAAACAGGACCTGGCTCAGACCGAGGGCTGCGGCCTGCGCCTCCCAGAGTGCCTGTGCCAGGTGGGCGCCCACCGGAAACCCCTTCTCAGCAAGAGCTATGGCCGGCTTGGCCACCTGATCGAGGGGGAGACGACCAAATCGCCGATGCAGCTCCAGCAGGCCAACCGCCTCTCCCGGAACACCCACCGCCAACCCGCCGATGCGGCTGGCATCCTCCTGCTGTGCCTTGACAAACATGTCTCGAGACGCACCTGCAGGTGCCACTTCCCGGAAGTCGATCACACTCTGGGTGCCATCCGGCGCAACCACCACGGCAAATCCACCGCCGCCCAGCCCGCTGCCTGCCGGCTGCACCACTCCAGCAGCCAGGGCAGCAGCCACAACCCCATCCACGGCATTTCCGCCTGCGGCCATCACGTCCGCCCCCGCCTGACTCGCGAGCCGATGGTCCGACGCGACCATGCCCCGCTGCCCGATCGCAGGCGGGGGTGCCGCGCCCGTCAGGAGCCACGCGGAGAAGAACACAAGGAAAAGCCAGCGCAACCGACTCATGGAGAAACCCCCCAGATATAGACCACAGCAACCACGACCTGGGCAGCCCATCGGAGCAGTCCAGCTCTGAGCGCACCGGCAGCCAGGAGCGGGCCCAGGCCGCCCACAGCCAAACCTGCCGTCATCCCCAGCCAGGCTCCAGGTATCTGGAGTGACATGGCTCGATCAAGGACACCAAGACCGAAGATCGAGGCCGCCGTGCCATCGGTGAGTGCCGCAAGGATGGCCCCTGCCAGGGTGAGTGCTGGTGCGCCCAGATCTCCCAGCTGCTCACCGATGATCTCCAGTCCCGACGCAGCCATCTCAGGCACACCGCCTGCGATGGCGATGAGGCCGAGCACGCAGGCAATCCCCATCCAGCCGATGTGCCGCAGGTCCACAGATGCCAGTCGGTTCCGCACCATCACCAGCCCGCCTGCGATCCCTGCAAGCACCGCCCAGAGGGTCCAGCCCGGCACACATGCAAAAAGCGCCACCGCCACGACCGCCAGGGTCCGTCGCATTCCCCCATTGGTCACCTGAGCGAGGTCCTCGCGGCGTGGGGCCGCCATGAAGGCAAGCAGCAACCCGAGCGGAGCCAGAGGGAGCAACACGCTGGGCTCCCTGCCCCCCAGCAGAAGCATCGCCGGGTCCCCCACCCTGCCAATCAGTCCGCCCCCGGCAGCCGCAAGCGCCAGTCGCGCAGCACCCGATCGGGTCCGCGCCCCAGCCGAGAGGATAGCCGCTGCTGGGATCTCTCCGAGGCACGCCCCAGTCAGAACCGCCACCAGCCCCGGCGGGCCCGGGATTGCGAGCGGGCCACCTGCCCGGACCACGGCACCGAGGACTGCCCAGAGCATGAGGAGCAGGAGATCAGGACCCAGGCCGCTGGCGATTGGCAGCACCCAGAGGTCGGAGACTGCGAGCACCTCCGCGGCAAGACCACCGCCGATGGCCACGACCAGCACCAAAGATGCCGCAGTCATTCGTCGGTGAAGAGGGGCCACACCTCTCAGCAGAAGCAGCGGCACGGTGGTGACCACGATGGCAAGGGCGATGGGGCTCACCCGCTCTCCCTATCCTCCCGGTCCACGACCGGGTTCACAAGCCGACCGATACCCTCGACCTCAATGGTGACACTCTGCCCCGCAAGGAGCGGGCCCACCCCCGAGGGTGTTCCGGTGGTGAGGATGTCGCCAGGCTCGAGAGTCATGATGTGAGAGACGAATTCAAGCAAGGCAGGCACGTCGAAGATCATGTCCGAGGTGCGCCCATCCTGTCGCAATTCTCCATCCACCCACGCCCGAACGCGGAGGTCGGAGGGGTCGATGTCGGAGGCAAGGACCGGGCCTACCGGACAGAAGGTATCGAAGCCCTTGGCTCTGGCAAAGACCCCATCGAGACGCTGAAAGTCCCGCGCCGTCACATCGTTCACGCAGGTGTAGCCCGCCACATGGTCCAGAGCGTGTGCTGCCCGGACCCGGCTCATGCGCCGACCGATCACCACCCCGAGTTCGGCCTCGTGGTCCACTCGCTGGGTCCCTGGAGGAATGCGGATGGCCTCCCCCGGGCCGAGGAGTGCTGTGGTCGGCATCAGGAAGACCTTGGGCACGCTCGGTACCGACTTGCCCATCTCCTCGATGTGCCGGCGGTAGTTCGACCCGATGCCCACGATCTTGGTGGGGGGATGGTGAAGAAAGTCCAGGGTCATGACACCAGGTGCTCCTCAAGCATCGACATGCACTCGGTCGGGTCGGCGGTGAACAGGAGGAGGCCCCGCCAGACCCAGCGCTGCCACTGATAGTCGTCGATCCGGCCCTGGGCGACCGCGAGATGGCAGCGAGGGAGCTCCCCGCCATAGCAGTCCACGAGCTGATCGAAGATGTCCTCAAATTCCTCTTCATCGGGTCTGTACCCCGCAAACAGCACCGTCTGAGCCCGGATGTGCTTGCGGAGTGCTCCGCGGAGATCCGGATCGAGCTCGCCAGCCGGGCCCGCCCGAAGGGTCTCCGGCGACTCGAGCCCTCCTCGCCACTTGTAGATGATGGTCGTGTCCTTCCTGGCCTGTGGCAGGGGATCGCCGCGGTAATAGACTTCGACCTCCCGCCCCTCCGCGAGGGCCGCCCGCTCGAAGAGATCGTCGATGCAGGTGGTGTGGATCACAGGGAACCGTTCCAGCACAGCCGCGTGTGCCGAGGTCGGGGGAACGTCCAGCGCACCCGCCTGCGTCCGGAGCATCGAGACCAGGGCGCTGCGGCCATGGGCCTCGGCATAGATCTCAGCCCCAGCGATGACCGAGGGGGTCACCGGCGAGGGGCGCGCGCCAGGCCTCAGGCGTGGTCGGGACCACCCCAGGGACTTCGCAAGCGCCCTTCCCGTGGGGTACTGCCCGCCGGCCGCCTCCACCGCCTCGCCGGTGAAGCGCGAGCCCACAAAGATGCTGCAGCTACCCTCTCGCACCGCCTCGATGACGGCGACTGGGAGGTTCACGCACGCTCCGCCGCCGCTACCGCTGCCGCCAGGGCATCACGGTCCCGACACACTGCACCCACCTGCCCCACTGTCAGCGATGCGATGCGAGCACCGAGGTCACCGCTGCGTGCCGGATCCCAGCCATGGGTCAGACCGTACAGATAGCCAGCTGCGTAGGCATCGCCTGCGCCGGTGGTATCCAGCGCCTCCGTCCGATGAATCCCAATCCGATGGACCTGGCCGCCCGTGGCAACCAGTGAGCCTTCACTGCCCAGCTTGACCACCACATGCGCCACATCCTCGGAGAGCTGCTCGAGTGCATCCTCCGGCGTGCCTCCGCACATGGCCCTGGCTTCCTCGGCGTTGAGAAAGACCACATCCGCGAATTCGGTCACCAGGTGCATCAGGGAGTCATGGCAGGCTCCAACGACAAACGGATCGGCCACATCCACGCTGACCAGGATCTCCGCCTGGTTGGCCACAGCCACAGCCTCCATGCATCTCGATGCCATCGGCTCACCGAGCATCAAGTAGCCCGTCACATGCAGGATGCCGGACTCCCGGATGTCCTCGTCAAAGGTACCCAGACCCTCGAGATGCACCGCCGCACCGAGGTCCGTGAGCATGGTTCGCTCCGCATCCAGGGTGCTGATGAGAGAGAGGCACTTGCCGGTCGCGTGCTGTGCAGTTCGCTGGAGCGCGTGCCCACCGCAGGCATCGAGCATGGACTTTTCGTACAGCCTGCCAAAGTCATCTGCGCCCACCTGTCCGCAATAGCGGACCTGGGAGCCCATCAGGCCCATGGCCGCCAGTGTGTTGGCGCAAGATCCGCCTGAGGCCATCTGCACGCCGTGCCCCTCGACCCGCGCAAGGACTTCCTGCCATCGGTCATCGCCCACAGGCGTCATCTGCCCCCGGGTAAACCCATACTCTCCGAGCACGGCCTCATCGTCGATCCGCACCAGGGCATCGACGATGGCATTGCCCAGCCCGACTGCGTCGTACCGTGTCTGCACGCCCCCTCCAGGTATCGGCAACTCTGGTAGCCGGGCAGCCGCAACAACGCCACGCCCCCGCGCATACCCTCGCCTCCGGTATCGTCTTCTACATGCCCCCCCCTCGAAACCAACGAGCCCGCCTACTCGCGGCCATCTTCTGCAGCCTGGTGGGCCTGTGGTGGTTCATTGACGAGGTGCCGTGGTCCGAGCTGGGCCGTGAGCTCGGTCAGGTCAAGATGGAATGGGTATGCCTCTCCGCCCTGGTGCTCTTCCTGGAATTCGGTATCCGGGCCGTGCGCTGGCAGGTGCTGCTTCGCCCTCTCGGAACCCAGGCCAGGCTGCTGGACCTGCTGGCCGCCACCGTCATTGGTGCCGGCGTCAACACCATCCTCCCGCTCCGCGCCGGAGAGATTGCCAAGCCAGTCGTGGCTACCCGGCGCACCGGCTACCCCTTCGCGAGTGTGGTCGCGACCAATGTGATGGAGCGGATCTTCGATCTGCTCGGCCTGGTCAGCGTGCTCCTGCTGATGGTGCTGCTCCTGCCAGACGCACCAGACTCGGAGCTGGTCACGAATCTCCGCTTCTACGGCATGATCATTGGCATCTTCGCGATGACCGGGCTGGTCGGCTTCATCCTGCTCGCCGCCCAGCGTGACCGCTTTCGCGCACCACTGGCCAGCATCCTGAGGCGAGCCGCGGGGCCTGCAGCACCTGCCGTACTCGCGCTCTTCGATGGCTTTGTTGCAGGCCTGAGCAGCTCCAGGGACCCGCGCTGCCTGCTGCAGGCGGCGGTACTCTCCGTGCTCATGTGGGTCAATGGCGCGGGCGCCATCTACCTGCTCTTCCTGGCCTTCGACACCCACCTGAGCTTCGCGGTCGCCTGCTTCACGGGTGTGGCCATCGCGCTGACGGTCGCTATCCCCTCGTCACCTGGCTTCATCGGCGTCTTCCACGTCGCCATGGAGAAGACGATGATGCTCTGGGGCCTCGGGGCGGCCAAGGCTGCCGGGTTTGCCATCGTCTTCTGGGCCGTGAGCTTCGTTCCCGTGACCACCGTGGCCCTCTTGGCGCTGTGGCGGGAGGGCCTGAGTCTGGGTGAGCTCGCACGAAAGCGAGAGGAGTAGCCTAGACCAGGGTGAGCAGGCTCTCCGGCGGGCGACCCACCAAAGCCTTGTCTCCCACCACACCGATGGGGCGCTGCAGCAAGCGTGGATTGCCAGCCATCAGCTCGATGAGCGTGGCATCGGACTCATCGCCTTTCAGCCCGGCCTTGCTTGCATCCCGGCCACGGAGCACATCCCGCGGCCCCACCCCCAGCTTCTCCAGCACTTCAGAAATCTCCGCCTCACTGAGCGGGTCCTGGGTGTACTCCCGGTAGGTATGGGAGATGCCATGTTCGTTGAGCAAGGCGACCGCCTTGCGACAGGCACTTCAGGTACGGGTGCAGATCAGCAGCATGCCTACTCCTGGGGGTTGTGCCATAGGCCGATGCAATTGCCCTCGGGATCGCGAACCAGCGCAAAAGCACCCACCCCATCCACATCTGTGGGGGGCACGAGGACCTCACCGCCAAAATCCTCCACCCGTGCAACCGCACCCGCGATGTCCTCCACCGAGACATAGACCGCCAGGTACGGGGCCTGGGTCTCATCCACCTGATGCAGGCCGCCATTGATGCCCACACCTGCATGGGTGCGAATGGCTCCGATAGGTGACGGCGCCTCGATCACCCAGCCGAAGACCTCCTGGTAGAAGCCCCGTAGCTGGGTCGCGTCTCGACCCCCGATCTGAAAGTGCACTACCGGACTCGACATGTCCTCTCCTCGGGTCTGAAGAGTCCCTAATCTGGGGACTGGGCCAGGTCCATCGGCACGGCACTCCAGATGCCCCGCCTATGGAAAACTTGACTATTCTATCCGAAGTCAAGCGCATAAAGACCTGGTTTTACAGGCTGTTTTATAGATATTGACATGTCAATAACTATGCTTAGCCTATGGATTATGGACGAATGTCCGATCCAGAGAACATGACCCCAGTATTTCCAGTCATCGGCCGCGCCCTCCTCGCAGCCCTGGTCTTTGGCCTCCTCGGACATCTCTCCTGGGAGCTCGGGGATCGTATTGCCACGCAAATCGGTGAGCCAAGCGCAGCCACACAGACCCGCCCCGCCCCGTCGGACGTCCGCGGCAACAGCGTGCGCCGGCTCGCCCAGGCCCGTGATGCACTCCGCCAGGACCCACTCGCCGGTGAGCGTGCCCTCGTGGACATCATCCGTCAGTGTCAGGACCCGGAGGTCCAGCAGGCCGCCAGTCATGCCCTGGTCGCCCACGCAGTCACACAGTGGCCCCACGATCAGCGAGGTGCCTTCATGGGCAAGGTGGCAAGCGCGGCCATCCTCTCCGGCCAGACCCACCGCATCCCGCCATCCATCACCATCGCTCAGGCCATCCTGGAGAGCGGCTGGGGGCAGTCTCGACTCGCACGCAACCACCACAACCTCTTCGGGATCAAGGCCACCACCGCGCAAGCTGCGGTGATCCTCCCCACCCTGGAGTACACCCCGGCCGGCGTCCGCGTTGAGCCAGCCCGGTTCCGTGTCTTCGCCAGCACCCAGGAGAGCATGGCCGAGCACGCCCGTCTCCTCGCCCATCACCCGCGATACGCCGCCGCCCGCGCCCACGCCCAGAACTGGCGAGCATTCCTCACCAAGCTCGCTCCCGTCTATGCGACAGACCCCCGCTACCCCCGACGCATCAGCCAGATCATCGATCGCTATGGCCTGGACCGCTGGGATAGCGTGGTAGGCCCCTCCGCCGATACCGGGCCGGACGCCTAGACCAGAGTCCTCACTCCCCCGTGTCGTCCCCCAGCCCCGTCAGCTCAAAGGGATCCGCCTCGCTGGAGTCGACCTTGTAGCCAAGGTCCTTGAGCGCCATCACCGAGACGATGCTCAGGGGCCGCTCCTCCTCCGACCCCCAGCCGGTCATCACCTCGCTGCCGAACCAGTCCTTGTCCCAGTGCTCACACCGGGTACCCAGCAACCGATCGTCCTCCATCGGTACCTTGCCGCTGCCACCAAGGTCCTGCCAGGCATCCTTGGCCGCATCTCCCTGGAAGAAGATCTGCTGGGAGGAGGGGCAGCCTGAGTTGATACCAGGCAGCAGGTTGCGCTCCCAGGAGCCATCATCATCGATGTCGATATTCCACACGCCAGACTTCAGGCCGATCACATGGCCGAGCTCGTGCGTGAAGGAGTCCATCAGCTCCGAAGAGGCCGAGCCCCCATCGAGCAGAGATGGACTGACCAGGATCCCGCCGGCCAGGGTGAGGTACGGAGAGTCCTCCCGAATCAGACAGGTCCGACCCGCAGCCTGCGCGGTCATGGTCGCATCCACTGACACGAAGACAATCAGATCATCCACCGTGTCGTCATAGGTGCGGCAAGGCGTATCCGGCCCATCCGCGTCGACCATGTCCTGCGTGATCTCGACCGAGTCATCGTACAGGCCCTCGGTGATCACCGCCTCCCAGCGTCCGACCGCCTCATCGATGGCGGCCTCCTCCGTGGCCGAGGGAGACCATCCCCTGTAGTCCAGCTCGATGTGAAAGGACGGGTCGTCCTCTTCAAAGAACTTGCCGATCAGGCTGCAGCCTGAGAGCAGCGCCAAGAGCATGAAGGAACCCATCCTGACTCCAGCTACAAGTAAAGAAACGTCCGAGTCGGGCCACCGTCTAGCGCAGTCGCACCGGACCATTGACAGCATGCACGAAGTCCACCACCAGATCACCTCCGTCCACCTTGACCTTCCTCAGGCGATGGCGGGCCACCGTCATGTCCCCCCAGTACCCGGTGAAGTCATCATCATCGCCCCAGTTATTGGGCGCAGATGGAAGGCTGGCAAGGAGAGAGGCAGGAATCGTCAGCGCACCCACAGCATCATCGCCGCGGGCCACCAGCCGAGCCACCTCGGTCTGCCAGCTGGGATCGACGACGTCCGTGTCGAAGACCGAGATCTCGATGACGAGGAAGCTCGGGTCATCGGTAAACTCAGCAGGATTCCAGGAGACCAGTAGATCCCGGTTCCGCTTGATGCCCACATCGCCACTCATCAGATCCGGGCTGTGAAGGTCAAGGGTCTCCCCGCTGTGGATCCACCCTCGCTCCTGCCGGGTCCCATCGGCCGACACCGTTGAGATCTGGTAGTCCGCATCGCCCGGGATCTCTCCCATCCCCAGGGTGCCTGCCACCCCTCCACTGAGGAACCAGCCAGACCACTCGTCATAGGCCATGGCCGCACCCGATGGCGCCCCCACCACCAGGTCCCCCGACTCGACGTCGATCCTGGCCGTGGTGGTGATGCCATCGCTCTCCCAGAGCTCGCCGTAGTAGTCCTCCAGCACCCGGAAGCCCATGTGCAGACCGCTGGCTCCCGTGGCATCCCCGTCCAGCAGCAAGCTGTCCTCCTGCCCTTCGATCACAGCCGCATCCACCACCCAGCAGGACTCGTCATCGTACAAGACCACCGTGGGACCCAGCTGCTCGGTGACATCCCCGGTCCAGGCATAGGTGTCCATGAACAAGGCCTCCCGGTCCGCCGAGAAAGCCAGATCCCTGGCAAAGTCCCGGTCGGTCTGAACCTCAATGCGCTCCTTTGTGGTGTGGAATCCGTAGACCAGCGCCACACCAGGTGGCCGAGCATCACCAGGCCCATAGACCTCGATCTCCCCCACCGGCGGGAGCTGAGCCAGGCTCGCAACCCCGCCGATCTCACCGGCGAGGCCCGGCTGGCTGGTGGCTCCAACGAAAGCATCAGCGGATGCCCAGCCAGCCTCCGGCCCGCACCAGCCGTAGGCATACCAGACACTCCCGATGTACTTGCCCCAGCCTGTGACCGGACAGTCCACATGAACCATAGAGGCACTCGCCACCTCGTCATCCCACCAGCCACCGTCTGAGACATCCACGGTAAGCGCACCCTCCAGGGTTCCCACTCCCTCGCCCGTGGCGATGCTCACAGAGAGCTCGGAGGCGCCCGCCGGGAGCGCAGGGGTACGCACAGCGACCGCACGATCATCCACGCTGATGATCTGGGCATTCCTTCCACCGATCACCACCGTCCGGGTGCCCGTCAGGTGCTTGCCCTGGACAACGATCTCCTCTCCCCCTGTACGAGAGCCGATCACCTCTGGCTCCATCCCCGTGATCTGCGGGAACGCAGACTTGTCCGGGAAGTAGTTCGGGTAGGGCGCAGTCGCGCATGCCATCAGCCAGAGGATCATGGTGCCTCCAGCCGGGTGACGATGATGTCGGAGGCCCGCACCCGGATGGGGTTGATCCCCACTCGCTTGCCATTCCAGGTCAGGACATCCGGGATGAACGCTGTCCCCTCGTTGATCCGAGCCGCCCAGAGAGTCGCACCCGCCACATCCTTCCTGGGCACCCAGGTCCACAGATCCTTCAGATCCGACGCCTGCACCGTGTGGGCACCATCGTCCTCCAGGGTACAGACCAGCTCACCGAGGACCACGCTGTTGGACCCGTCCTTGCCAAGACACTGACCGTCCTTGCAGGTGAAGCCCGCTCCGCAGTCCGCCTCACAGCCACAGCTCCCCTCCTCCGCTGCACCATGGAGACGTATCGCCACGGTCACCGCCCCCTCAGAGGATGAGGGCGTCCAGCCGATCTTCATCCCTGCCCCCCAGGGACCCGCAAAGCGAACATCATCCTTGCCGTGCCGGGGGGACCGGACCGACTCGCCGCCGATGGTGAGGTCATCAAGAGTGGGTGGCAGGTGCATCACCGCCTCAGCCAGCGGGAAGGGCACCACACCAAATGTCGCCTCCGCCGGCGCCACCGTGCCCGGGAATCCAATGTTCCAGCTCGCCTCAGGCCGCCAGGTATCGGGGAGATCCGCGTGATCCGTCAGCGCCGGCATCAGCGTGTTCCCGTAGCCCACATACCAGCTCTCGCCTGCTGGCCGCGGGTGCGCGCTGGGATCCCGCTCCAGCCGAACCTGTACCGACCCCGGTGTCGAGAGAGCGATGTGGTCGCCGACATCCACATACTCGGAGAATCCCTGCCCACCTGCGAGCTTGGTCCGGACAAAGCAAGCATCCAGTGCAGTCGGACCCCGACTGAGGAAGGGCGACTCGCGGTCGAAGCCAGTGGTCGCTGGGTAGCCGAAGTGCGCTTCTCCCACCACGAAGGCCGTCCCATCCGCCCGCGGGATGTCCCCATACAGACCGGTCAGTCCGTGGCCGAGGTTCGTCCCCTGCAGCTGGAAGCGCACCAGCTCGATGCGGCCGCCCATCGCTGAAGGCGCCGGCTCGATGGACTCCAGCGTGGTTCCCGCACCGGAGAGGGACACATCGTAGACATCCGAGGGCCGGATGCAGGAGAGGATCGCCAGCCAGAGGATCATCATCTACCACCCCGTCCCGATGCCCAGGTACACCCGAAGCGTCGGTGGCTCGAGCTCATCGGAGAGCTCGGTCGCCGAGTCCCGCGCCACACTGGACTGCACCAGATCTGCGTTGACATCCCCGTACCCGGCAGTGGACTGCAGCCCGTATGCCACGCGCAGGAAGGAATCCCAGTCCCAGTCATTCCAGATGAAGCTCCGCACCCGAAGCTCCGCACCCACATCGCTCAGGTAGTAGTGCGGCTCCGCCTCCGGAGAGTTCTTGGCGGCATAGTCCACAAATGGGATCTCCCGACGGACCCTGCCCTTGCCCGCATCTGGGACCACGCTGTAGCCCTCGATGTGCGTGTCACCCTCCACCCGGTAGCTCCACAGGTTGCCGATGGAGCCAAAGATCTGCAGGTACATGGACTCGGTGTAGACCGGACCCGCCTTCCAGTTCAGGTCCCGCATCAGCGGGAAGCGGTACGCGGCATTGGCGATGAGCATGGTCTCGCCCGTCAGGCTGTAGCCCTCGTAGCCAGAGAACTGCACATTGTTCCCAATGGTGCCATTGCCCCAGTGATACGGGTGCCTGCCCCCCGCCATGAGCTCGTCCCAGCCCATGACATTTCGATCGATCCAGCCACCCTCCAGGTCGATCTGCAGCGTGCCCCGGTCCCACAGGCCCCAGAAGGTCAGCGGAATGTACTCCGTCCATGTGCCCAGGATCTGTTGGTAGTGGTAGCGGCCCAGGCGCTCGCCATCGTCATAGACCCCACCCGCCAGACCCGGGTCCACGAGGAAGGTCCATCTGTAGGCATAGTCCAGGTACATGCGCCGACCACCCCGGGGATTGATCCAGTCATCTCCCAAAGAGCTTCCGCCCCAGGGGGACCACTCCAGGAAGACGCCAGTGCCCGCGTGCAGGGTGTAGGGGACGAAGTGCGTTCCATCCCCGGTCTCCCGGAAGCTGTAGCGGGACCCATCAGCACCCACACCCATCCAGAGCGTGTCCGAGGCGGAGTAGGTGATGTAGGACCACACGTCATCGCTTGCCTGCTCGAACTTTACGTCCACCACCGTCTGATCCCGCGTGGTCTCGGGCAGACCGTCGGCATCCTCCCCGTAGCCATAGTGGCCCTTGTAAGCGTACCGGGAGTAGCCCAGCATGATGTTCGGCCAGAGGTCTGAATTCCAGTAGTTGAAGCTGAGGTAATTGTCAAAGGTCTTTTCTATTCCAGATTCAGAACACGAGAGTAGATAAACACGGATTGTTTACATGAACGAGTGGCGCCAAATTCGAATCATCGTCGGAAAGCTTCAGCTGGATTCAATCACGCAACTCTTCGCCACAATCCTCCCCCAGTCCAAAGCACCACTGTGGTCTTTTGATTCAAATGTTCTGTGTGGTGAAATTTGCTTCATAATGAATATTTATGCACTATTTACACTGAAATATGAGGTGAATTATGGCATGAAATACATGAACGTTAATGAGGCATAGATGATGTGAATTGTCTGCAAATAAAAATAACTCCCATATAGGTAGAGAGAAAAAAATATTGCTAGGCATGAGCGGGATAGCATTAAAAAACCTCGATTTGTTGAGGACAAAAAAGCTTATTCCCGCGGAATTTGAATGTAGACAAAAATCAAATAATAGCGAAGTAGCGGTAAAAAACCTCGTTAGTTTTGCCGAGGACAAAAAAGCTTGCTTCGAGTAAATTCAAAAATTGTAGAATGTGGGAGCATTAAAACACGAAAATTATCAAAAAGACTGGATTATTTGCGCGCAATTCCTTTTTACCGAGCGCGCAAAAATTGTTTCAATCGCCGATAACTTTTTTCCTGGCCATCGAAATTCAGTTTTGAGGTCAAAAATGGCACTTTATCAAAATGGCAATTTCAATTAGTTTTTCTGCCCTCTCAAACTTTCGCTG